>Ga0335085_10004602_pt1 | contig 22757 bp, 32 predicted proteins | sample Lox_Sample_45_FD_206712 | JGI IMG/M metagenome (GOLD analysis project Ga0335085, IMG submission 206712) | Soil microbial communities from Loxahatchee National Wildlife Refuge, Florida, United States - Lox_Sample_4.5 | ecosystem: Environmental > Terrestrial > Soil > Wetlands | place: USA...
GGCGTGAAGCCTTCTGGTAGTAGATCCGGAACTGCTTCTCGAGCACGCCGTAGTAGCGCTTGGCCTTCTGCTTCTCGCGCAGCTGGACCCGGTACTCGCTCTGGCGCTGGCGACCGCGACCGTGCTCGCCCGGCGGGTACGAGCGCCGCTCGACGCCGCACTTGTCTGTGAGGCACCGCTCGCCCTTCAGGAAGAGCTTCTGCCCCTCACGCCGGCACTGCTTGCACTGGGCTCCCGTATCACGAGCCATCAGACACGCCTCCGCTTCCGGGGCCGGACCCCGTTGTGGGCCTGCGGGGTGACGTCTTTCACGCCGGTCACCTCAAGGCCGGCCGCCTGCAGCGACCGGATCGCGGTCTCGCGTCCGGAGCCTGGGCCCTTGACGAATACCTCGACCCGCTGGAGACCGTGCTCGATACCCTTGCGGGCAGCGGCGTCAGCGGTCACCTGGGCCGCGAACGGCGTGGACTTGCGCGAGCCCTTGAAGCCCGCGCCGCCCGCCGACTCCCACGCGATGACGTTGCCCTCGCGGTCCGTCAACGAAACGATCGTGTTGTTGAAAGAAGTCTTGATGTGCGCCTGGCCGATCGGAATGTTCTTGCGAACGCGACGGCGGCCGCGCTGAGGTCTACGAGGCGCCGGCATTTACTTCTTGGTCGCCTTCTTCTTGCCGGCGACCTGCATCCGCTTCGGGCCCTTGCGCGTGCGCGCGTTGGTCTTGGTGTTCTGACCGTGCACCGGGAGCCCGCGGCGATGCCGAAGCCCGCGATAGGAGCCGATCTCCTGAAGTCGCTTGATGTTCTGAGACCGCTCGCGCCGCAGGTCACCCTCGACGGTGAAGTCCTTGTCGATCAGCTCGCGGAGCTTGATGACCTCTTCCTCGGTCAGATCGCGCACCTTCCGGTCGGGCTCGATGTGCAGCTCGGACAGCAGCTTGTTGGAGGTCGAGCGGCCGATCCCGTAGATGTACGTCAGACCGATCTCGACGCGCTTGTTGAGGGGGATGTTGACACCCGAGATACGTGCCATCTCAACCTTGCCTTTGCTTGTGGCGCGGATTCGAGCAGATCACGAGGACCCGGCCGTTCCGGCGGATGATCTTGCACTTCTCGCACATCGGTTTGACCGAGGGTCGTACTTTCACGCTCGTATCGCTCTCGTCGACTGTTTCCAGTAGTTCCCACAGCCCGGCTCTGGAGACCGTTGCGGCCGCCGCTACCGCGCCGTAGAGCGCCTCGGCGGCGCACACAATCGCGCTCCGAGGGCAACCCGTGATATTAGCAGGGGAGCCGCGGCAGGCCGCTGCCCGGTGCCAACGCTTCAGCGGAGCGCGCGGTGCCGTGCGGGAGGCACTCGCGCGGGGCGCCGAGCCTCACGCATCGCTGCCACGCTCCGCTGCGCGCAATCCATCTACGCGACGCGCGAGTGCCTCGCGGATGGCACGCGCGCTCCAGCCGCCGCCTCGTGCCACGGGGTCAGAATCCGCGGCCCCACGGCGGTGACCGCGATCGTGAATTCGAAATGCGCGGCGAGCGACCCGTCCTGGGAGTAGATCGCCCAGTGGTCGTCCCCGACGCGAACGGCGTGCCGGCCCGCGGTGACCATCGGCTCGACCGCCATCACCATGCCCTCCTCGAGCACGATGCCGGTCCCGGGGCTGCCGTAATTGGGGATCTGCGGCTCCTCGTGCATCTCGCGCCCGATCCCGTGGCCGACCAGCGAGCGCACGATCGACAAGCCCGCGGCCTCGACGTGCTCCTGGATCGCGTGCGAGACGTCGCCGAGGCGGTTCCCGACCACGCACTGGTCGACCGCGAGGAAGAGCGACTCCTCGGTCACCCGCAACAGCTTGGTGGCGACCGGGCTGATCGGGCCGACCGGGAAGGTCCGGGCGGCGTCGGCCACCCAGCCGTCATAGACGACGCCGATGTCGACCGACAGGATGTCCCCGCGCGAGAGCTTGAACGGGCCCGGGATCCCATGCACGATCATCTCGTTCGGCGAGGCGCAGATCGACCCGGGGAAGCCGCGGTATCCCTTGAACGCAGGCGTGGCGCCCTGCGACCGGATGAACTTCTCGGCTGCCTCGTCGAGCTCGGCGGTAGTGACGCCCGGCCGGATCTTGCCGGCCAGCAGGTTCATCGTCTTGACCAGGATGGCGCCGGAGGCCGCCATCTTCTCGATCTGCTCTGGGGTCTTCTTGATGATCAAACGTCTTCCTCGAGTCGCAGCGTCGCGATCACGGCGCGGATGTGGTCATGCACCTCCGCCGGCGGCCTGGTCCCGTCGACGCGGCGCAGGATTCCCTTCTGATCGTAGTAGTCGATCACGGGCTCGGTCTGGTCGTGGTACACGTGCAGACGTTTCTTCACGACCTCGGGTTTGTCATCGTCCCGCTGCACGAGGCGAGAACCATCCTGATCGCAGACGTCGTCGTGCTTGGGAGGGTCGAAGTCGACGTGGTAGTTGTGCCCCGCCTTGACGCACACGCGCCGGCCCGACAGCCGCCGCACGAGCTCGTCGTCGGGCACTTCGATGAGCAGCACGGTGGTGATCCGCCGGCCCATTTGCGACAGCTGCTTGTCGAGCGCTTCGGCCTGCGGCTCGGTGCGGGGGAAGCCGTCGAGGATGAACCCGTCCCGCGCATCCTCTTCCGCAAGGCGCTCGGCGGCCATCGCGACGATCAGATCGTCGGGGACGAGCTCGCCGGCGTCCATGAACTCCTTGGCCTTCTTGCCGAGCTCCGTCCCGTCCTTGACGTTCCCGCGCAGCATGTCGCCCGTGGCGATGTAGGGCAGCTGGAAGTCAGAACGCAGGCGTTCCGCCTGCGTTCCCTTGCCCGCGCCCGGTGGCCCGAACAGGATCAGGTTGAGCTCTGACACGAGGGCATCACTGTATCGGGCCGACGCACCCAGAACACACCGAGCCTGAGTCGCGTGCGCGACTCAGGCCTGATGCGTTCGGTCGGTGCGGATCACAACCACTTGCCGGGCGGCCCGCGATCGTCGCGGACCCCCAGCGTTGCCCCCAAAGCATGCGCTCCTCGGCACCCCTGCCGCAGCGCTGCCAAGGTCGCGTCCGGCTTATCCCCTCCTACACCTGTCCCCACGATGGGTCCGCGCCCCCACGCGCCCCCGACCCATCGATCCTCTACTGCTGCCCCCACAACTACTGCCCCCCCAACCACCACGGATCCGCGCCCCCGCGCGCCCCCACGATCCGTCTGCGATGTTCGACGTCCGAGTCATTCGATGTCGGGAGCTAACTACAGCCCCAGGCCCTTCGCACCAGGGAACGACCCCAGGGTTTCGGCGGGGTCCTCCCCCAGGGCCTCGCCGTCGTGCGAGTCGGCGCTCCGGGCCGCCTCGATCACCGCGGCGAGCTCGATCCAGCCCTGGAACGGCGTCGAGATCTCGCTCCCGCCCCACACCAAACCGCTGATCGGATCGGAGTCGATGTCGATCGCAAGCATCAGATGCGCCCTCGCCACGGTCAGAACTATGCCCGCGTGACTCGGATTCCGCACCAGGCACGCACCCTAGGATTAGGCGCAAGAGCAATGTGGGTACAAAGCTCTAGATGCCGGTGCGGGAGGCGCCCGACAGACGTGGACGGTCCCTGCGCGGACGCGCAGGGCTCCTGGAGCGCGATGATCTGCTCCGGGCGATCACCGCTGTCCTCGATGCGGTGCAGCAGGGCACCGGCCAGGCGCTCCTGCTCGAGGGACACGCGGGGATGGGCAAGACCCGGCTTCACGAGGCGGCGCTCGACGATGCCAGGCACCGCGGCGTCCGCGTGCTGCGCGCGGCCGGCGCCGAGCTCGAGCAGAACCTCGCGTTCGGGGTGGCGGGCCAGCTCGTCCGCGCGCTGCTGACCGAGTTGCCACCGGCGGGGCGACGCGCGTTCTTGGCCGATGCGCCCGAGCGCGTGCGCTCGCTCGCGGGAGCCGGCCAGGACCCGCTCGAACCAGCCGACCCCGGCGATCTCACGATGTCGCACGGCCTGTTCTCGGTGATGGCCGGCGCCGCCGAGGTGCGGCCCACGCTGCTGGCCATCGATGACCTGCATTGGTGCGATGTCGCCTCGCTCGAGTTCGTCCTGTACGTCCTGCACCGGCTCGACGAGCTGCCCGTCTCGCTCGTGATGACACGCCGGCCGGCGGTGGCCGTCGAGGCCGCCGACGCGCTCGATCGCATCTCCAGTCATCCGCGTGTGCGGGTCGAGAGTCTGAGGCCGCTGGGAGTCGAGGCTGTCGAAGAGCTCACTCGCAGCGCGCTCGGCGCGCGGACGGATCCGGCTGTTGTCGAGGCGTGCATCGACGTCACGAACGGCAACCCGTTCTACGTGCATGAACTGCTGCTGGAGCTCGGCGACGAGGAAGACCTTCGCGGCGCCGCGCTCATGCGCCGGGCTCGCGGGCTCGCGCCGGACGCGGTCACGCGTTCACTGCGCGTCCGGGTCGGGCGGCTCGGTCCGGCCGCCGCGGCGCTGGCGCGCGCCATGGCGATTCTCGGAGACGACGTGCCGCTCCGCCGGGCCGCCGCGCTCGCGGGGCTTCCGACCGACGCGGCCACGGCCGCGGCGGACGCGCTCGCCGGCGTCGAGATCGTCCTCGCGCGCGAGCCGCTTCGGTTCGTCCACCCTCTCGTCCAGCACGCGATCGAACAGGACATCCCGCTGTTCGAACGCGCGAGCCGGCATCTCGACGCGGCGCGGCTGCTGCACGCCGACGGCGCCGACGTCGAGCGGGTGGCGGCGCATCTCCTGCTCGGCCACGCCGGCGGAGACCCGTGGGTCGTCGAACAGCTCCGTGCCGCCGCGCGCGAGGCCCGTGCCGCGCAGCCCGCGGTGCGCTACCTCGAGCGAGCGCTCGCGGAACCGCCGCCCGCCGCCCGCCGTCCGGACGTGCTCGCCGAGCTCGGCGCCACCGAGGCGGCGCTCGGCCGGCCGGCCGCGGCCGAGCGTCTGGCTCAGGCCGCCGCCGCCTCGTCCGACCCGCAGCGACGCGCCGAGCTGGGGCTGCAACTCGGTCGTGCGCTCGATGCCCAGGCGCGGCCCGAGGAGGCGGCGAGTGCCTACGATGCGGCTCTGCGCGAGCTTCCCGCCTCGTCCGAGGATCCCGACGAGCTCGAGCTCCACGACCAGCTCGAGGCCAGCTATATCTCCTCGGCGTCGACCGTCCCCGACCTGCAGCCGGTAGCGCTCGAGCGATCGGCGCGAGTGGTGGAGAACGCGGTCAAGGGTCCCCGCACGCAGGGCCAGCGGCTACTCCTCGCCCAGGCCGCACTGCACGCCACGACCACCGGCGAGTCCGCGCACAACGCGATCGAGCTGACCGAGCGGGCGTGGGACGGCGGCCGGATGTTGAACCAGGCCGAGCCGCATTCGATCGGCTGGAGGCTCGTGCAGGCGGCCTTTCTCCTGAACGGCGAGCTCGAGAGCGCGCTCGAGGTCGCCGATGCCGCGCTCGACGATGCTCGCCGGCACGCCTGGCCGCTCGCGTTCGCGACCGCCAGCTACGTCCGAGGCCTCCCGCTGCTGTGGCAGGGCCGGGTCACCGACGCGCTCGCCGATCTCGAGTCGGCCCGGGACGCCCGCCGCTACGGCTGGCAGCAGTTCGCCCGCTCCGCCGCCGCGCACTACGCGCTGTGCCTGATCGAACGGGGCGACCTCGAGCAGGCCCACGACGTACTCGGCGAGGACGGACCGATGGCGGAGCCTCAGGACCTCGAAGACGTGCTGCGACTGTACTCGCTGGCCGAGCTCCGCCTCGCGCAGAGCCGACCCGACGAGGCGCTCGACGCGGCGCTGTCCGTCGGTGACATCGGTGAGCGCACCGTCGGCTTCCTCGGCTATTGCCCGTGGCGCGGGACCGCGGCCCAGGCCGCCCTGATGCTCGGCGATCGCGCCCGCGCGATCGAACTCGCCGGCGAGGCGCTCGCCCGTGCCGAACGGACCGACATCCTTCATCTGCGGATCCGCGCCCGCCGCGTGCTCGGCCTGTGCGAGCAGGGGACGCGGGGCCTGCGCAGCCTCCGTGCCGCGGTGCGGCTCGGGTCCGACGCACCCCGGCGCCTCGAAACCGTTCGCGCGCTAGTCGATCTGGGCGCGGCTCTTCGGAGGGAAAACCGGCGCAGCGACGCGCGCGAGCAGCTCGAGCGAGCCGCCGACATGGCCCGTCAGGGCGGTGCGATCGCGCTCTCGGAGCGGGCCCGGATCGAGCTCGCCGCATCGGGCGCGCGGCCCCGGCGCGAGGCGCTCCTGAGCGGCCCCGGCTCGCTGACGCCGTCAGAACGCCGGATCGCCGAGCTGGCCGCGACCGGTCAGAGCAACCGCGAGATCGCGCAGGCTCTGTTCGTGACACCAAAGACCGTCGAGTACCACCTGCGCAACGCGTACCGCAAGCTCGATATCCAGACACGCGGCGAGCTCGCCGGAGCGCTCGCGTAGTCGCGGGCCAGGTGACCGCCTCCGGCTTCAGGCCGGCGTTCGCTCCGCTTCTGAGATTCCGGGAGACCGCTCCGCTCCGCCGGCAGTCACCACGGCCCGGCATCCGGCCGTGCCACCGCGTGGCCCGCCCGGGCGACGCCGCCCGGGCTACTTTAAGAATCCCTCGTAGTTGCGCATCATCAGCTGCGCCTCGAGCTGTTTCATCGTGTCGAGCGCGACGCCGATGACGATCAGGATCGAGGTCCCGCCGAAGAAGAAGTTCGCGGAGGTCTGGCTGATGAGGATCGTCGGCAGCGCGGCGATCGCGGCCAGGAACAAGGCGCCCGGGAACGTTAGGCGGGCGAGGATGCGGTCGAGAAACTCGGCCGTGGGCCTACCTGGTCGAACCCCTGGGATGAACCCGCCGTACTTGCGCAGATTCTCGGCCTGGTCGACGGGGTTGAACGTGACCGCCGTGTAGAAGTAGGTGAACACGATGATCAAGAGGCTCTCGCCGAGCACGTAGTGCCAGCTCTGTGGGCTGAAGAAGTTCTGGACGTCGGTCCAGAAGTTCGTGCCGTTCTTGCCGAGCAACTGGCCGAGCGTCGGCGGAATCGCCATCAGGCTAGCCGCGAAGATCACCGGGATCACGCCGGCCATGTTGACGCGCAGCGGCAGGTAGGTCTGGGTGCCCTGCGTCATTCGCCGGCCGATCACCCGCTTGGCGTACTGGATCGGGATCCGGCGCTGCCCCTCCTGCACGAACACGATCGCCGCGACCACGCCGATCACGATGAACGGCATGATCACGCGGAACACCTGGTCGGGGTTGGTCCACCACGAGTGGATCCCGTTCGGGATCCGAGCGACGATGCTCGCGAAGATCATGAGCGAGATGCCGTTGCCGATTCCGCGCTGCGTGATCAACTCGCCCATCCACATGAGCAGCACCGTGCCCGCCGTCAGCGAGATCACGATCAGGAACACCTTGGCCAGGTTGAAGTTCGGGATCACCGAAACACCGGCTTGCTGCTCGAAGCTCCGGAACAGGAATACGTACCCGATCGACTGGGCGAACGCGAGCCCGACGGTCAGGTACCGCGTGTACTGGGTGATCCGCGCCTGGCCGACCTCGCCCTCCTTGGAGAGCTTCTCGAGCGAGGGAACGACCACCTGCAGCAGCTGCAGGATGATCGACGCGGTGATGTAGGGCATGATCCCGAGCGCGAAGATCGCGATCCGCCCGAGCCCCCCGCCCGAGAACAGGTTGAGGAACCCGAGGATGCTCGACCCGCCGAAGTTGCTCTGGATGGCCTTGACCGCGTTGGCGTTGATGCCGGGCGCGGGGATGTGGGTGCCAAGCCGGTACAGGCCCAGCATCGCCGCCGTGAACAGGACCTTGTTGCGGATCTCGCCGACCCTGAACGCTCCCAGGATCGTCGAGACCACTAGCCCTTGGCCTCCTCGACCACCTGACAGGTCCCGCCGGCGGCCTCGATCTGCTCGCGCGCGGCCTTCGAGAACTGGTGGGCGTGCACGGTCAACGGCTTGGTCAGCTCGCCCTTGGCGAGGATCTTGACCGGGATCGCCTTGCGCGTCGCGAGGCCCTTGGCTCGCATCTCATCCAAAGTTACAGAGGCGCCTGACTCGAACCGGGCCTGCAGGTCGACCAGGTTGACCGGCTGCGTATGGGTGCGGAACGGTTCGAACGGCATCGACTTCTTCATGTGCGGACCGCGCAGCTTGCGCATCCGCATGTGAATCGGGTTCTGGCCGCCCTCGAACCGCGCCCGGCGCTTGGCGCCCGAACGCGAGCCCCAGCCCTTCTGTCCACGGCCCGAGGTCTTGCCGGTGCCCGATCCCTCGCCGCGGCCGACCCGCTTGCGCGGCTTGCGCGATCCGGGCGCGGGCCTCAGGTTGTGCAGCCCGATCCGCTCCTCGCGCTCTTCGGTCGGCTGAGTCTCTTCGTCGGCCATCACGACTCCTCAGAGACCTCGACGAGATGGGAGACCTTGGCGATCATTCCGCGGATCTGCGGCGTGTCCTCGTGCTCGACACTCTGGCCAATCCGGCGCAGCCCGAGCGAGCGCAGCGTGTCGCGCTGGCGCTGATCGGAGCCGTTCCGCGATCGCCGCTGGGTGACGACGAGCTTGCTCACGCCTCGGCCTCCCCGTCGGCCACCGCCTCCGAGGCGACCGCTGCCTCAGCGCTCTCGGACGAAGCGCCGCCTCCATTCGCGCTGGAAAGCGTCTCAGCGGCCAGGGTCTCGGCGTCCTCGGTCGTCAGCCCGAGTACCTGGTTCACGGACAGGCCGCGGATTTCAGCGACCTCGTCAGGGGTGCGAAGCGACTGCAGGCCGGCCATCGTCGCCTTTACCAGGTTGATCGGGTTCTGCGAACCAAGCGACTTGGACAGGATGTCGTGGATCCCGGCGAGTTCGAGCACCGCCCGGACGCCGCCGCCGGCGATCACGCCGGTTCCGGGCGCGGCGGGCTTCAGGAACACGCGACCGGACCCGAAGATACCCGTCGTCTGGTGGGTGATCGTCGAGCCGTGCTTGGGCACGCGGTAAAGATTCTTCTTGGCCCGCTCGACGCCCTTCTGGATCGCGACCGGGACCTCGTTGGCCTTGCCGTACCCGATCCCGACAATGTCGCGCTCGTCGCCGACGACGACCAGGGCGGTGAACGAGAATCGCCGCCCGCCCTTGACCACCTTGGCCACGCGGTTGATCTCCACGACGCGCTCCTGGAGGTCGAGGCCGGCGGAGGAAACTGTGCGATCGCGTGCCATCAGCTCACCCAGGGTAGCGAGGTCAGAACGCCAGCCCGCCCTCGCGGGCGCCGTCGGCGAGCGCCTTGACGCGCCCGTGGTACTGGTATCCGCCCCGGTCGAACACGACGGTGTCGACGCCGACCGCCTTGGCGCGGTCAGCCAGCAGCGCGCCGGCGCGCGCGGCCTGCTCCATTCGCTTGAGCCCACGCAGGTCGGCCTCGGTCCAGTTGACCGAGGCGACAGTGCGTCCGTTTTCGTCGTCGATCAGCTGAGCGAAGATCCCCCGGTTCGAGCGGAACACCGAGATCCGCGGGCGCTCGGCGGTACCGCGGACCTTCGCGCGGACGCGGCGCCGCCGCTTCAGCCGCTGGGCGGGCTTGGTCAGGACGGTCATGCGCGTTTACCAACCTTCCGGGCGACGTACTCGCCCTCGTAGCGGATCCCCTTGCCCTTGTACGGCTCGGGCTTGCGCTGCTTGCGAATCAGCGCGGCGATCTCGCCGACCTGCTGCTTGGAGGCGCCCTTGACGGCAATCCGGGTCGGCTGCGGAACCTCGAATTCGATCCCGTCGGGAGCCTTGATCGACACCGGGTGCGAATAGCCGAGCGCGAGCTCGAGGTCGCGCCCGCGGAGCTGCGCGCGATAGCCGACGCCCTGGATCTCGAGGCGCTTCTCGAACCCCGCGGTCACGCCCTGCACCATGTTCGCGATCAGCGTGCGAGTCAGGCCGTGGAGCGCGCGGTGCTCGCCGCGGTCGGTCGGTCGGGTGACGACGATCTGATCGTCGACCTGCTCGACCTTCATGTCGCGATTGACCCGCTCGGACAGCTCGCCCTTGGGGCCGTTGACCCGTACGAGCTCGGGCTCGATCGCGACCGTGACGCCGGCCGGAACGGGGATGGGTTGTCTGCCGATGCGGGACATCGTCGATACCGGTCTACCAGACCTTCGCCACGACCTCGCCGCCGACGCCGGCGATGCGAGCTTCGTGACCGGTCATGATGCCCTTGGAGGTCGAGATGATCGCGGTCCCCATCCCGCCGTCGATCCGCGGAATGTGGGCGTGGTCGACATAGGTGCGCTGGCCCGGGCGCGAGACGCGCTGCAGTCCCGAGATCACGGGCTTGCGCGCCTGCGTGTACTTGAGCGTGATCGTCAACTGCCGGCTCGGCTGTCCGGGCTCGGGATCGCGAACCTCGTAGGCCTCGATGTACCCCTGCTCGCGCAGGATGCGCGCCATCTCTGCCCGCAACTTCGAGGAAGGCATCGTCACATCGTGGTGCTGGGCGTTGGCGGCGTTACGCAGCCTGGTCAGGAAGTCGGCGATTGGATCGGTCATCGACATCGCGTCACCAACTGGACTTGGTCATGCCGGGGATGTAGCCATTGTGCGCGAGCTCGCGCAGGCAGATCCGGCACACGCCGAACTTGCGATAGACGGCGCGCGCCCGGCCGCATCGGCGACAGCGGGTATAGCCACGCGTCTTGTACTTCGGCGTGCGGCGCTGACGGACAACTTGAGAAGTCTTGGCCATGTGATCCTTTAAGTCTGGGTACCGGCCGCCTGCGGGCGGCCTTCTCTTGCAAATGGCATCCCGAGAGCTTCGAGCAGCGCGAACGCCTCGTCGTCGCTCTGGGCGGTGGTGGTGATCGTGATGTCCAGGCCACGGACCTGGTCGACCTCGTCGTAGTCCACCTCCGGGAAGATGATCTGCTCGCGAACGCCCATCGAGTAGTTCCCGCGGCCGTCGAAGGAGCGCGGGTTCAACCCGCGGAAGTCGCGTATTCGCGGGATCGCGACCGACATCAACCGGTCCAGGAACTCGTACGAGCGCTCGCCGCGCAGCGTCACGGCGACGCCGACCGGCATCCCTTCGCGAACCTTGAACTGCGCGATCGACTTGCGCGCCCTGCGAACGTTCGGCCGCTGGCCGGTGATCGTGGCGAGCTGCTCGGAGGCGGCGTCGAGCATCTTCGAGTCCTGCTTGGCGTCGCCGACGCCCATGTTCACGGTGATCTTGGTGATCCGGGGTACCCGCATCGGGGTGGAGTAGCCGAAGCGCTCGGTCAGCGCCGGCAAGATCTCGTCCTTGTAACGCGTCTTCAGGCGTGCCTCGGGCATCAGTCGACCCTCGTTCCACTCCGGCGCGCGATCCGCAGCCGCTTGCCCTCGTGGAGCTCGACGCCGACACGTGTGGGCTTCCCTTCCTTAGGATCCACCAACATCACGTTCGAGACGTGAATCGGGCCCTCGCGCTCGATCACGCCGCCGACCTGCTCAGCCCGCTGAGCACCGGCCACCTGGCGCGGCTTCTGGTGGCGCTTGATCATGTTCAGACCCTCGATGTAGACGCGCTGCTGCTTGGGCTCGACGCGCAGGATCTTGCCGCGCTTGCCGCGGTCCTTGCCGCCGATCACGATCACCTCGTCGCCGCTCTTCAGTCGTGCGGGCATGGTTAGAGCACCTCCGGCGCGAGCGAAACGATCTTCATGAAGTTGCGCTCGCGCAGCTCGCGCGCGACCGGTCCGAAGATGCGCGTTCCGCGCGGGTTGTTCTGGTTGTCGATCAGCACGGCGGCGTTCTCGTCGAAGGCGATGTACGTGCCGTCCTCGCGCCCGTACGACTTCCGGGTGCGCACGACCACTGCGGTCACGACCTCGCCCTTCTTGACCGAGCCCTGCGGGCTGGCCTGCTTGACCGTCGCGGTGACGATGTCTCCGACGCCCGCGTACCGGCGTCGGTGACCGCCGCGCACGCGGATCACGAGGATCTCGCGGGCGCCGGTGTTGTCGGCGACGCGCAGTCGTGTCTCGTTCTGGATCATCGGTGCGCCGGTGCTCTCACTCGGCTCTCTCGACGACTTCGACCAGCCGCCAGCGCTTGAGCCTCGATAGCGGGCGGGACTCGCGCACGATCACCGTGTCGCCGATGTGCGCGTTGTTGGTCTCGTCATGCGCGTGCAGCGTGCTCGACGTGCGCACGATCTTCTCGTAGCGCCGATGGCGACGGGCGACGTCGATCCGAACCGTGATCGTCTTGTCGGCCTTGTCGGAGACGACCACACCCTGGCGCGTCTTCTGACGGCCGGGGCCGTGCTCGCGCGGGGGTGTCGTCTCCGCCACTGAGTCGCTCTCGCGAGCCTTCTCGCGCGCGCGGGAGCGCTCGACCCGCCGAAGCTGCGCCTTCTTGCGCCGCTCGGCGACGCGGTCGGCGTGACGCTCCTCGGGCGTGCGCGGCTTGCGAGTCGGCGTCTTGGCCGCCTTGCCGGCGCGGGCCCGGCGGCGTCGCTCCTTGGGCGCGACGACCTCCTGGGGCTCGCTCGGCACGGCTGCCGCTTCGGGCGCGGCCGCCTCGGGCTCTACGTCGGGCGTCTCTTCAGTCTCGTTGTTCTCGGTCTCTTCAGCCATTTCTCAGTTCTCGTTCGCGCTGGATCGTCAGTGCCCGCGCGATCTCGCGCTTGGCCCGCTTAAGGGCGGCGGTGTTCTCGAGCTCGGACGTCGCGTGCTGGAAGCGCAGCCCGAACAGCTCGCGGCGAGCGGTCTGGATGTGCTCGCGCAGCTCGGTGTCGGTGAGGTCTCGAACGTCGGAAGCCCTCATCTCACGCATCCTCTCGCGTCACGAACTTGGTCCGAACCGAAAGCTTGTGGCCGGCGAGCCGCATCGCCTCGCGCGCCAGCGGCTCGGGCACACCCGCTAGCTCGAACATCACGCGGCCGGGCTTGACCACGGCAACCCACCCCTCAGGCGAGCCCTTGCCGGAGCCCATCCGCGTCTCGGCGGGCTTCTTCGTGAAGGACTTGTCGGGAAACACGTTGATCCAAACCTTGCCGCCGCGCTTGATCTTGCGGGTCATCGCGATTCGAGCAGCCTCGATCTGGCGGTTCGTGAGCCACCCGGCGTCGAGCGCCTTGAGGCCGTACTCGCCGAACTGCACCTGGGTCTGGCCGCGGGACATGCCGCGCCGGCGGCCACGATGCACCTTGCGGTGCTTGACGCGCTTGGGGGCGAGCATCAGCTACCACCGCCTCCGGAGCTCTGGCGGTCGCCACCGCCACCGCCACCGGGACCGCGACCACCGCCGCCGCCGCCGGGACCGCCGCCGCGACCACCGCCGCCGCCACCGCCGCCACCGGGACCGCGACCACCGCCACCGGGCCCGCGTCCGCCGCCTGGGCCGCCCGGACCACGTCCGCCGCCGCCACCAGGCCCACGCCCGCCGCCGGGACCGCCGCCGCGACCGCCACCACGGCCACCACCGCCGCCGGGACCACCGCCGCCGGGACCGCCGCCGCGACCACCGCCACCGCGACCGCCGGAGCCACCGGGACCGCCGGTGCCGCCACCGCGACCACCAGGGCCGCCACCGCGACCACCGGGGCCGCCGCGACCACCAGGGCCGCCGCCACGGCCACCGCCGCCGCGGCCGTCGCGACCGCCGCGGCCTCCGCGACTATCGCGGTCGGGGGCCTGGGGCGCCGGCTCGTCCATGATCGTCAGATCGGCGCCCGTGTAGCCCTCGGGCATGATCTCGCCCTTGTTGATCCAGCATTTCACGCCTATCCGCCCGAACGTCGTGCGGGCCTCGTGGAAGCCGTAGTCGATGTCGGCGCGCAGCGTGTGGAGCGGCACGCGACCATCGGAGTAGCCCTCGGTACGGGCCATCTCGGCGCCGCCCAGACGGCCGGACACCTGGACCTTCACGCCCTTCGCGCCCGATCGCATCGCGCTCGTCAGCGCGCGCTTCATCGCGCGGCGGAAGGCGACACGGTTCTGGAGCTGCTCGGCGATCGACTGCGCCACCAGGCGCGCGTCGAGCTCGGGTCGCTTGATCTCGAGGATGTTGACCTTGACCTGCTTGCCGGTGATCCGGTGAAGGTCGCGGCGCAGCTGGTCGACCTCGGAACCTGATTTGCCGATCACGATCCCGGGACGCGCCGTGTGGATGTTGACCTCGACCTCGTTCTGGTTCTTGCGGATCGTGATGTCGGACAGGCCGGCGTGCGACAGCCGGCCGATGATGTGCTCGCGGATCTTGGTGTCCTCGTCGAGGAAGTCCGCGAACGCCCGCTCGTTGAACCAGTTCGACTTCCAGTCGTGGATGTAGCCCACGCGGAGCGACTCGGGATGAACTTTTTGACCCATATCTCTGACTTAGTCCTTCGGCGTGAGCAAGATCGTGAGATGGCTGGTGCGCTTGCGGATCCGCGTCGCCCGGCCCATCGCGCGGGGCCGGAAGCGCCTGATCGTCGGACCCTCGTCAGCGTGGACCGCCTTCACGTAAAGGTCCTCGCCCACGAGCTCGTGGTTGTTCTCAGCGTTGGCCACCGCCGACTCGAGCAGCTTGCTCCAGTCACGCGCGACTGCACGCGAGGTGTGAGCGAGGATAGCTCGCGCTTCCTCAACGCTCTTTCCGCGGATGTGGTCGCACACAAGTCGGGCCTTCCGAGCTGAGGAGCGCACGTACTTCGCCTGCGCCCGCACGACGACATCCCGCCGCTCCGCACTTCCTCTTCTCCTACGGCTCGGAGCGGGCGCGGGCGCCTGCGGTGGCGCCTCCGCCTCCTCGGACTCGGCAGCTGCGCCGCGCCGGCGACGGCGACGGCTCGGAGCAGGCGCCTCGGCCTCCTCCTCGTCGACCGGCTCGAGGTCCGCAAGCGCTTCCTCGTCGGCCTCGGCGTCGGCCTCAGCCTCCTCCTCGGTCTCGCCCTCCGCCTCGGCGTCGGCCTCGAGCATCACGTCCGCCGCTGCCTCCTCGGCCTCGACGTCCTCGGGTGTCTCGTCAGCGTCTTCCTCGTCCGCGTCGTCAGAGGACAGCTCGGCCGCGACCTCGGTCGGTTCCTCAGCCTTCTTTCGCGACCGCCGGCGGCGCTTCGGCGCCTCCTCGGCTGCGGTCGCCTCGGGCTCGGTGTCGGGCGTCTCCGGGGTCTCTGGCGTCTCTTCCGGACTCATCGCCTCTTACCGGTTCCTGCGTGCCCGCGGTACAGCCGCGTAGGCGCGAACTCGCCAAGCTTGTGTCCGACCATCGACTCGGTGACGAACACCGGCACGTGCTTGCGGCCGTCGTGCACGGCAATCGTGTGACCGACCATCTCGGGGAAGATCGTCGACGCGCGAGACCAGGTGCGGAGCATCCGCTTCTCGCCCGAGGTGTTCATCGCCTCGATCCGCGACATCAGCCGCTCCTCGACGAACGGTCCCTTCTTGCTGGAGCGACTCATCGCTTCTTACCTCTCCTGCGTCCGCGCACGATGTATTTGTCTGAAGCCTTGCCCTTCTGCCGCGTGCGGTAACCGAGCGTGGGCACGCCCCACGGGGTGACCGGGTGGCGCCCAGGGGTGGTCGAGCCCTCGCCGCCACCGTGCGGGTGGTCGACCGGGTTCATCGCGGTCCCGCGGGTCTGGGGGCGCACGCCCATGTGGCGCTTGCGCCCGGCCTTGCCGATCGAAACGTTCTGGTGGTCGGTGTTGCCGATCGTGCCGACGGTCGCGCGGCACTCGGCGCGCACCATCCGCATCTCGCCCGAGGGCAGGCGCAGCGTCACATAGTCCCCGTCCTTGGCCAGCAGCTGCACGCCGGCGCCGGCCGCGCGCGCCATCTGGCCGCCACGCCCAGGGGTCAGCTCGACGTTGTGGACGACGGTGCCGGCGGGCATGTTCCCGAGCGGCAGGCTGTTTCCGACCCGGATCTCCGCGGTCGGTCCCGACTGGACGGTCATGCCCACCCGCAGCCGCTGCGGCGCCAGGATGTAGCGCTTCTCGCCGTCGGCGTAGTGGAGCAGGGCGATGTAGGCGGACCGGTTGGGGTCGTACTCGATGTGCGCCACCTTCGCGGGGATGCCGTCCTTGCGGCGCTTGAAGTCGATCTTGCGGTAGAGCCGCTTGGCGCCACCGCCTCGGTGACGCGACGTCTTACGGCCATGCGCGTTGCGCCCGCCGGACTTCTTGAGGCCCTCGACGAGCGACTTCTCGGGCTCGGTCCGCGTGATCTCGGCATAGTCGGGATAGCTGACGAAGCGGCGCCCCGCCGAGGTTGGCTTCGGCTTACGTATCGGCATTACTCGCCTGCCTCCAGTCCACCGAAGATCGGGATCGTCTGGCCCTCGCGCACCTGCACGATCGCCTTCTTCCACTGGCGGGTGCGGCCCTTGGTCTGGCCGCGACGCTTGGGCTTGGAGTGGACGTGGGCGGTGCGGACCTCGAGCACGTTGACGGCGAACAGCTGCTCGATCGCCTGACGGATCTGGGTCTTGTGAGCCTTGTCATGGACGCGGAACGTGTACTTGCCGGCCTCGGCGAGCGCGAACGTCTTCTCGGACAGGACCGGGCGGATGATCACCTGCGTCGGCTCCATCAGCCAGCCTCCTCCTCGTCATGAGACCCCGGAGATTTGGCGCCAGCCGATTCTGCAGCGGCGCGGGCAACGAGCGACTGAAGCGCCGCCTCGGACACCAGCAGCGAAGCCGCCCCGACAAGGTCGGCGACGCCCGCCTCCTCGACCGGGAGCGCGTGGGCGTGGGCAAGATTCCGGAACGACTTGCCGGCGGCGGCTTCGGACTCGGCCAGCACGACCAGCGTCGGCGCGGTCGCGCCCCACCCGTCGAGCAGCTCCGCCGCCTGCCTGGTCGACGGCTCGTCGAATGTCGTGGCATCGAACACCGCGAGCGACTCGCGCCCGGCGTGCAGCGACAGCACGCTGCGGAGCGCCGCGCGGCGCGCCTTCCGATTGACCTTGACCGTGTAGTGGCGCGGGGTCGGCCCGAACACCGTGCCTCCGCCCGTCCACACCGGCGAGCGCGAGGACCCGGCCCGAGCACGGCCCGTGCCCTTCTGGCGCCACGGCTTGGCACCACCGCCCGACACCTCGCCACGCGTCTTGGTCGACGCGGTGCCGTGTCGCCGGGCGTTCAGCTCGGCACGCACCGCCTCGTGCACGAGCGGCATGTTGAACTTGGCCTCGAACGCAACGGGGTCGAGCGCGACCGTGCCGCCACCGAGATTCCGCGCGCTAGGCATCGGTCCGCACCTCAACAGTCCCGCCGCGCGGCCCGGGGACGGCGCCTCGGACGAGCATCAGGTTCTGCCCGGGGATCGTCTCGACGACGGTCAGGCCGCGCTGGGTGACGCGTCCGCCGCCCATGCGCCCGGGGCCGCGCAGACCCTTCGGCACGCGAGACGGCGTCGCCGACGCGCCGATTGAGCCGGGCGCGCGGACGTTGTGGGAGCCGTGCGACTTCGGTCCGCGCTTGAAATTATGGCGCTTGATCGTCCCCTGAAAGCCCTTGCCCTTGGTCGTTCCCGAAACCTTGATCGTGTCCCCGACGTTGAACGCCTCGACGGTCACCGTCTGACCGACGAGCAGCTCGCCCGCCTCGTCGCGGAACTCGGCGAGGTGACGGTGCGCGGAGGCGTCCGCCTTCTTCAGATGCCCGAGCTCGGCCTTCGTGATCGACTTCTCCTTGCATTGGCCGAACGCGAGCTGGAGGGCCTCGTAGCCGTCGCGCTCGACCGTGCGGATCGCGGTCACCGGGCACGGCCCCGCCTCGAGCACGGTCACGCGCTCGACGCGGCCGTCCTCGAGGAAACGCTGCGTCATCCCGAGCTTCTTGGCGAGGATCGCGGCCATCGTCTGTCAGGACGCCAGGCGGATCTCGATATCCACTCCGGCCGGAAGATGGTCGAGCCGCTGGAGCGAGTCGACGGTCTTCGGGGTTGGCTGGTGGATGTCGATCAACCGCTTGTGCGTGCGGATCTCGAAGTGCTCACGCGAGTCCTTGTCCTTGAACGGCGACCGGATCACGCAGTACACGTTCTTTTCGGTTGGGAGCGGCACGGGACCGGAGACGGTCGCGCCGGTGCGCGTCGCCGTCTCGACGATCTCCTTGGCCGCCGTCTCGATCGCCGTGTGGTCGTATGACTTCAGGCGAATTCGGATCTTGTTCTGGGCAATAGTTGCCAAAGCGTGTGTATCTCTGTCTTCTCAGTGTTGAGGGCGAGCCCCGGGCTTCGGGGCCCGCCCTAAAAGGTCGTATCTGTCACTAAAAGGCGGCGCGCCTTACGGACACGCCGCCTTGTCAACTACTCGATTACTTGGCTGACGACCCCCGAGCCGACCGTACGGCCGCCCTCGCGGATCGCGAACCGCAGCCCCTGGTCCATGGCGATCGGCTGGATCAGCTCGATCTCCATCTGGACGTTGTCGCCGGGCATGACCATCTCGGTGCCCTCGGGCAGCCTCGCCACGCCGGTGACGTCGGTGGTGCGGAAATAGAACTGCGGCCTGTAGCCCGTGAAGAACGGCGTGTGACGGCCACCCTCCTCCTTCTTCAGGACGTAGACCTCGGCCTTGAACTTGGTGTGCGGCGTGATCGAACCGGGCTTGCACAGCACCTGCCCGCGCTCGATCTCATCACGCTTGGTGCCGCGAAGCAGGCACCCGACGTTGTCTCCCGCCTGACCCTGGTCGAGGATCTTCTTGAACATCTCGACCCCGGTCACGACCGTGCTGGTCGTCGCCTTGATGCCGACGATCTCGACGGTCTCGCCAGTCTTGATGATGCCCTGCTCGACACGGCCGGTCGCGACGGTGCCACGACCCGTGATCGAGAAGACATCCTCGACCGGCATCAGGAAAGGCCTGTCGAGGTCGCGCACGGGCTCCGGAATGTAAGTGTCCAGCGCCTCGGCGAGCTCGATGATCTTCGCCTCGTACTCCTCGTCACCCTCGAGCGCCTTGAGCGCCGAGCCGGCGACGAACGGAATGTCGTCTCCGGGGAACTCGTACTCGGAGAGCAGGTCGCGGATCTCGACCTCGACGAGCTCGAGGAGCTCGGGATCGTCGACCATGTCGACCTTGTTGAGGAACACGACGATGTAGGGAACGCCGACCTGACGGGCGAGCAGGATGTGCTCGCGCGTCTGGGGCATCGCGCCGTCGGCCGCGGACACGACCAGGATCGCACCGTCCATCTGGGCGGCGCCGGTGATCATGTTCTTGACGTAGTCCGCGTGTCCGGGACAGTCGACGTGCGCGTAGTGCCGGTTGGGAGTCTGGTACTCGACATGAGAGGTCGCGATCGTGATGCCGCGAGCCTTCTCTTCCGGAGCGTTATCGATCGATTCGAACGACCGAACCTCCGTGCCACCGTACCTCTCGTTGAGCACCTTGGTGATGGCTGCCGTCAGCGTCGTCTTGCCATGGTCGATGTGACCGATGGTGCCGACGTTGACGTGGGGCTTATCGCGCTCGAACTTGGCTTTCGCCACTTTGCTTTCGCTCCTTCTGTTTCTGTAGTGGTGTCCGTCTGCAGACGAACTTATTCAGGATATAAAGATTCTGCTTGGGGATGGGTTTAGGCGGCCGCCTGCCCCTGATCGCCGATCACCCGCTCGGCGATGTTGGGCGGCACTTCCTCGTAACGCTCGAACTGCATCGTGTACGTGGCGCGGCCCTGAGTGTTGGACCGCACGTCGGTCGCGTATCCGAACATCTCGGCCAGCGGCACGTAGGCGGTGATGACCTGCGCGTTGCCGCGCTGCTCCATCCCGTTGACGTGGCCGCGCCGCCGGTTGAGGTCGCCGATCACGTCGCCCATGAATTCCTCGGGCGTCACGACCTCGACGGCGAAGATCGGCTCGAGCAGGATCGGCTTGGCCCGCGCCGCCGCCGCCTTTAGCGCCAGCGAACCGGCGACCTTGAACGCCAGCTCCGAGGAGTCGGTCTCGTGGTATTTGCCGTCGGTCAGCGTCACGCGGACATCCACCATCGGATACCCCGCGCGCGGTCCGTTCTCGAGCGCCTCCTCGACGCCCTTCTCGACCGCCGGGATGAACTCGGTCGGGATCGACCCGCCCTTGACCTTGTTGACGAAGTCGAAGCCCTCGCCGGGCGCCGGCTCCACATCGATGTAGACGATCCCGTACTGCCCCGCGCCACCGGTCTGACGGACAAACCGGCCCTCGACCTTCTCGGCGGTGCCCTTGATCGTCTCTCGGTAGGAGACCTGAGGTCGCCCGACGTTCGCGTCCACCTTGTACTCGCGCAGCATCCGGTCGACCAGCACCTCGAGGTGCAGCTCGCCCATGCCGGAGATCTCGGTCTGCCCGGTCTCCTCGTTGGTCCGGACCTGGAAGGTCGGGTCCTCCTCGGCCAGGCGCGCAAGCGCCGTCGCCATCTTCTCCTGATCGGCCTTGGTCTTCGGCTCGATCGCGACCTTGATCACGGGCTCCGGGAACTCGATCGTCTCGAGCTTGATCGGCTTGTCGGGCGCGGCGAGCGTGTCGCCGGTCACGACCTGCTTGATCCCGACCGCGGCGGCGATGTCGCCGGCGTGGACGTCCTTGACCTCCTCGCGCTCGTTCGCGTGCATCATCAGGATGCGGCCGATGCGCTCGGTCCGGCCCGTGTTGACGTTGAGGATGCGCGACCCGGCCTCGAGCTGCCCCGAGTACACGCGGAAGTAGGTGAGCTTGCCGACGTACGGGTCGGCCATGATCTTGAACGCCAGCGCCGCGAACGGCTCGTCGTCGGAAGCATCGCGGTGGGCGGGAACGCCACCGTTGTCCGAGGACTTGTCGGGCTCGAGACCTTCAACCGGAGGCACGTCGAGCGGGCTCGGAAGGTAGTCGAGCACCGCGTCGAGCAGGACCTGTACGCCCTTGTTCTTGAAGCTCGAGCCGCACAGCACCGGGGTGATCTGGATCGCCAGCGTCGCCTTGCGGATGGCCTCCTTGAGGCGCTCGGGCGAGATCTCCTGCTCCTCGAGAATCATCTCGACCAGCTCGTCGTCGTGGTGCGAGACCTCGTCGAGCAGTTTCTCGCGCGCGGCAGCCGCTTCGTCGGCCAGCTCCGCGGGGATGTCGATGACGTCCTGCTCCTTGCCGAGCTCGTCCTTGTAGACGATCGCCTTCATCCCGATCAGGTCGACGATTCCGCGGAAGTCCGCCTCGGCGCCGATCGGCAGCTGGACGGGAACCGGGTTCGCGCCCAGGCGGTCGACGATCGTCTGCACGCCGCGGGCGAAGTCGGCACCGATCCGGTCCATCTTGTTGATGTAGGCGATGCGCGGAACGCGGTACTTGTCGGCCTGGCGCCAGACGGTCTCGGACTGCGGCTCGACGCCGGCGACCGAGTCGAACAGCGCGATCGCGCCGTCGAGCACGCGCAGCGAGCGCTCCACCTCGACGGTGAAGTCGACGTGCCCGGGCGTGTCGATGATGTTGATCCGATAGCCCTTCCACTCGGCCGTGGTGGCCGCGGAAGTGATCGTGATCCCGCGCTCCTGCTCCTGCGCCATCCAGTCCATGACCGCGGCGCCCTCGTGAACCTCGCCCATCTTGTAGGTGCGGCCGGTGTAATAAAGGATGCGCTCAGTCGTCGTCGTCTTACCGGCGTCGATGTGGGCCATGATCCCGATGTTGCGAATCTTGTTCAGAGGGAATGTGCGGGGCATGAGTGTGTGTTATTCGGAGCGGAAATTTCTGAGTCGTGTGAGGTCAAACTGCGCCGGTTCCGGGTACCGAAGCTGCGGACATGAAAAAGGGCCCATCGGGCCCACTCGCGACGCAGCTGTCGGGAAAGGGCGGGTGTCTATTTGGTGGACGACTCCATTACGGGGAACCTGCGCGCCTACGGGAGCGCACGGATGAGCGCACCACCCGAGGCGAACACCGAATATAGCAGAGGATCTGAGGCTTCCCAGCCCGTTTCAGGCCCCTCCGACGAGCGTCGTACGCGGGGCGCAAACGCGGCCTTAGGCGTCGCGCTCACGGCCGCGCTCGGGGCGCTGGTGATCCTGGTCTCGCAGTTCACCGCGCTCTACCACGTGCACGTCGCGACCAGCTCGTCGCCGGTCAAGACCGTCGGCACCGGACCCAACCACGCCTGGGCGCCGATCCCGATCGCGCTGCTCGCGGCCGTGCTCGCGTTCGTCATATACCGGAAAGGCAGCCGCACAGCCCTGGTCGCTTTGCTTGTGCTCGGCCTCGTCACGCTCCTGATCGCGCTGCTCGGCGACCTGCCCGACGCCCACGCCACCGGCATCGTCGGGTCGGGCGCATCGCAATACGCCGAGGGCACCTCGACCCCGAGCGCCGGGCTGTACATGGAGACGCTCGGAGCGATCCTGCTCCTGCTCAGCGGCGGCGTCGGCCTCCTGCTACTTGGTACCCCGAGACAGCCGTCCGAGACCGCGCCCCAGCCGCCACCGCTGGCCATGGATCGCACGCTGCGCCGGCTGGTCCTGCCCCGCAACCAGGACCCGCCAAAGCGCTAAGAACCTTCTTACCATTCGCTATCCGCGGGCCGTCGATGGTCGGCATCCTGACACTGCAGTATCGGTGTGGCGATGTACCCCGAATCCGACGTTAGTCTTGACAAATGCGAGGGTTGTCTCACTGCAGCCCCCGGTCCCGTGTGGTGGGCAGCCCTCGCGTATAGCTCCGGTGGCGCCCCTTTCGGGGGCCGGCGCTTGAGTTTGACCTCGTCGCGGAGTTGGTCGCGCTTCACGCACGGCCCCCCGAAGGGGCATCCACCTCCGCAGCTTTATTCAGGCGGC
>Ga0335085_10004603_pt1 | contig 22740 bp, 25 predicted proteins | sample Lox_Sample_45_FD_206712 | JGI IMG/M metagenome (GOLD analysis project Ga0335085, IMG submission 206712) | Soil microbial communities from Loxahatchee National Wildlife Refuge, Florida, United States - Lox_Sample_4.5 | ecosystem: Environmental > Terrestrial > Soil > Wetlands | place: USA...
AGGACGGCGGTAATAGCTGGCAGAGCGTGAGCGATGTGCCGATCAGTCTGACCGATGGCAGCGGCCTTTATCCGGGAATTTCTGGAATAGAATTTAATCCCGCGAACCTTAACGTCATCTATGCATCGAGCTACGGCAACGGCGTGTATCGAAGCGCGGACGGCGGAGCTTCATGGACTTCAATCGGGGGGCCAAGCGACGTTGAGTTCGCCGCCATTTCGAATGCTGGCGTCTATTACGCAATCGGCAGTAACTACAACGATCTCTACCGTTATATGAACGGCACATGGACTGAGTTGCTGAGCACCACCACCACGGGATCTGGACTTGGCACCGTGGCCATAAGCCCCACCAATCAAAACGAGCTTCTGCTCCAGATCGATGGCGGCGAAATCGATTTGAGTCTTGATGGCGGTGCCACATGGAGCGGCGTTAACTGGTCGAATTCCTTCAGCTCTACGGACATCCCATGGCTCGTCAAGGCAAACACCAACAATTACATGGGCGTTGTAGGCGCGCTGTTTAATCCGCTGTCTCCAAACGAGGTCATTGATGCCGCAGGCGTGGGCGTCTGGACAACGACCATATCGTCACCGTCGACCTTCACATGGCAAACCCCCGTTATTTGGAATGACCAAAGCAGCGGCATTGAACAGCTTGTTGCCAATGATCTTATTGTGCCGCCCGGCGGCAAACCGGTTGCTGCCGTTTGGGATCGCGGGTTCTTTTATCTTCAAAATCCCGACGCATTCCCCTCAAGCTATGGCCCGGTAAACGGGTCCTTTGTTGCTGGCTGGGCGCTTGACTACGCGTCATCGAATCCAAGCTTCCTCGTAGGCATTGCCGAATGGTGGGGTACCGAGGAATCTGGATATTCAACCGACGGCGGGCAGACCTGGACTCCCTTCTCATCCATTCCCTCGTGGAACGGAGCGTTGGGGGGATCGATTGCCGCCGCTTCGCCCACTGACATCGTGTGGGCCCCGGCGGATGAATTCGCGCCGTATTACACCTCCGACGGCGGTCAGACCTGGAATCCGGTGGTATTGCCGGGCGTCACTGACTGGAGCTCCAATGATTTTGCCTATTTTCTAAACGAGGTGACTGTCACAGCGGATCGTGTGCTGCCGAACACTTTCTATTTCTCTTACTGCGATGCCGCGCGCGACCATTTGTGTGGCATATACAAGTCCGTGAACGGCGCGAAAACCTGGACTCAAGTTTATTCAGGAGTGCTTGCGCTTACCGGAAGCAACACGGAAATTGAATCAGTTCCGGGAGAGGCTGGCAACCTCTTCTTTACCGGTGGCTATGTTGGCGGCTCCACGCTCAGCCAACCTGCCGGAGAGCAATCTTTCATGCGCTCCACCGATGGCGGCGCAACCTGGAGCGCCGTCGCCAACGTGACGAACGTAAGTTGCTTTGGTTATGGCGCGGCTGTCACGTCCAATGATTACCCGGCCATCTACATCGATGGATACGTCAATAATGTCTACGGTATCTGGCAGTCTATTGATAACGCGCAATCCTGGAAACAGATTGGAACATGGCCAAACAATGATCTTGATATGGTCATGACCATTACCGGTGATCCCAATGTGTACGGCCAGGTCTATGTCGGTTTCCGCGGTTCGGGATATGCCTATCTGCCAGTAGCGCCTGTTGTGACAAAGGTCACAACCTCGCCCGCAAGTGGCCTTGAGGCTGCCGGCAATACTATCACCTTCACTCTCAACATGAGTGATGGGGTGATCGTTACCGGCACACCAACCCTCATCCTCAACGATGGCGGCACGGCAACATACAAGGGCGGATCGGGTAGTAATGCGTTGACTTTCAGCTATACAGTGTTGGCCAGCGATAGCGCTGTTTCGGAACTTGCCATCACTCAAGCTAACCTGCCAAATGGCACAACCGTTATCGGCATGAATGGTTATGCGGCCAACATTGCAGGAGCAGTAACGGCATTCCCCAATCTAGAGGTTGATCCGCTATCCGCTCCCATACTGACCTCTATCGTGGATTCACCCTCGAGCGGCGCTATCGGGGTCGGCCACGCTGTAACGTTCACGCTGAATTTTAACGAAGCCGTGACGGTTTCGGGCGGCGCGCCAACGCTTACCCTCAACGATAGCGGCATAGCCACTTATGTTGGTGGTTCGGGAACGAGCGCGCTTACTTTCAGCTACACGGTGATTGCGGGGCAGAACACTCCAGGTCTGCTGGTGACGGCGATTAATCGCAATGGATCAACCATTGTTGATGGAGCCAATAAGGCGGCCATCTTGCTATTGACCGGATTGTCCCAAACAGGCCCGCAGATCGATACCACTACCCCGACGATCATCTCGATAACCGAATCGCCATCGGTTGGTGACTTTGGAATCGGTAGTTTGATAACAGTGACGGTGAACACGAGCGAGAACGTAATCGTCGCCGGGGGTACACCGACTCTGACTTTGAACGACGGAGGCACGGCAACTTATAGCGGTGGTTCCGGTTCAAATAGCCTGACCTTTATCTATACCATCGCCTCGGGGCAGAACGTATCAGGCCTCGCCGTTACCACGGTCAATTTGAACTCTGCCACCATCGCCAATGCGGCCGGTACTGCCGTCGTCCTCTCGCTGGCAGGCCTCACCCAGAACGGCCCGCAGATTGATACCGTAACACCAAGGTTGGCGATCGACGGAAGTGCCTTCTCCAATCAGACCACAATCTCATCGTCGGCGAGCCTAACCCTGACAACCACACATACGAACGACGTGATTGTTCTGGGCATCGCCGAAAATGGAGCGACCGTGGGGTCCATTACCGATACAGCGGGCTTAACCTGGCATCAGCGCGCCGTGGCTAGCTCAGGTCCGCAACCTATTTATGAGTATTACGCCGTCGCGCCAAATCCGCTATCGGCCGATGCCATCACCGTACATTTCAACGACTCGCCCTATTGGCTTGATCTGAATGCCTTCGGAATCAACGGCGCCGATACAACCTCGCCCTTTGATAGCAACGCCACTCTCCCAGGCACTTCTGATAGCTCAACCGTGTCGGCGACCACGAGCAACCCGAACGATCTGATATTTGCCCTCTATCGTTTTGGCGGCTACCAAACTCCGGCAGCCGGCTCTGGCTGGACCGCCATCTCTAACCCAGCTGGAGACTACTATTTGTCGGAATATCAAATCGTGCCGACCACTCAAACCGGATTAACCGCAACAGCAACGCCGACAATAGAAAACGGCGGGATTATTGACGCTGTCGTGCAGGCGAGAGCACATTAGAATTGCGTGTTGTCGTGGGAGCATCGAAGGATAGAGGCTGCTACGAAAGCCATGAAATCAGCAAAGGCCGCATCGGCCACGATCCGCCACAAATCCGTGATTTAGTTTTTACAACAGATTAGATTGGGCCGGTGGCCGATTCGGCGCCGACTGCTCTTAACGGTTCATGCTCAAATGCGCGACATACATCAATGGCAAATTTGGAGTTTTCCAGTGCCGGCGTTATAGCGGATCAGCCCTTTATGTGAATCGTCACAAGTCTGGCCGCCGTCCGCCACCTTGAGGGTACCGTTGACATCCATATTGGCGAGCGGCGTATCTGTGCCGATGCCTACTTGTCCGCTCGTATCGATGCGCATGCGCTCTTGGTAAGATGATGAGCCCGTTGCTTGGCCAAGCACGATCGGTGCGCTAGAACCTGAAGCGGGTTTTATGGCCCCAATATAAGCTTCAGCATAGCTAAGATCATTTTGTGGCTGGAAGAAATAGAAAGAGCCAGTTCCAGTAGCGCCGCTTGTGTTAACAGCAACCGCGCCTATTCCTAAGGGAATATTACTACCGGAACCTGACGATGAATATACGTCCGCGTCGTAGCCAAAATTAACTAAACCTGTCCATGCATAAACGTTCGTTGCATCTAACTCGACAGCATGCATGTACCCATTCACATCAAGGACATATCCATCGGTCGTGTCAGGAGCCGTTGTGCCAATACCTACGGCGCCAGCGCCTTTGGGCATCATTGCAATGTTGATATCCGTATCCGATCCCACTGCACTTTCGGTGATGACGCCGGGCGAGCCCGTCGCTCCCGGCGCGAAATCGAAGTAATCCACGCCCGTCGCGGCAGCACTGTTGTCAAAGCGCGCCACCTCGGAGCCGCCTGCAGTGATGGAAAGCGTATCGGCCACGGCTTGATAGAAGCCGGTGTTGGTGTCTGTCGTTACATAGAAGCCGGGAGAGCTGACGGTGCCCGCCGCGAAATTTGTAGAAGCCACTCCGCTGCCCTGACAGGCACTCCACGATCCGCCGGAATTTTTGCACTCGATGGTGCCGCCATTATCGCGGATACCGTAGCCGGTCGAACCATCCGTCGCGCCAAAATTGAGGTAGCCTGAGGCGGCAATGCCGATATTGCCGTTCACATCGAGCAAATGATTGGTTGTCGTCGTCCCGATGCCGAAATGCCCCGATGCATCGATGACGGGATTGCCGGCGCCGCAGTTCAGATAATTGGCCGTCGCATCAAGAGCGCAGGCTGCCAGTGGTGATTCAGAACTGATGCTGGCGAGGTCCGTCCAACCCGCGGCAAATGCCGTGAGTGGCAGAAAGATAAGCAGGGCCAAAAGTCGGAAAAGCATTCTCGTGAGGGATAGGCTAAGGCGAAGAAATTAATATCTTGTTAAATAATAAGGTGGCGGGGAATCGGCGATGAATCGCCGCCGAAATAACAACAAATTCCAACAAACACGGGATTTTGCCTAAATCCAAAGCGTTTCAAAAATCCACGTTTTAGTTTGGGCCGCGTCTGCGCAGTTCGTGTTTGTCACAATGAAAAACGAACAACGAAAATCAATTATATCATCGAGCGTGCCCGCGACGCAAAAACACACATATCGTTTTGTCTAAAATAATTTTGAGCGCGACATCGCGCACTATTTTGAGTTAGCAAGAATGATCTCGCAGCCGCGATCAAAGGCGCAGCACAAAAATCAAAAAGAAACAATGAGCACCGCGACACCAAACGATAATGCAGCCGCGAGATATACGAACGCAATTCCCGTCGGAGACGAGATTCTCTACGGCGCGGATGCGATCGCGACGTTTCTCCTGGGCGATCGAAAGCTTCGCCGCCGGATTTACGATCTCGTCGAAGAACACCTGTTGCCGGTGTTCCGGATCGGCGCCAACATCTGCGCCCGCAAAAGCGTGCTGTTGCGCTGGATTGAAGCGCAAGAGCGTAACAACGGCGCGCGGTAACAATAGATCACTTCTGACTTTGCGGAACGATGCGGACTTCCGAAAAGCCGACATTGACCGAACGGGTGCGACGGTAGTTTTCCGCGTCGGAGCGCGCGAGGTCCTCGTCCTCACTGGAAAAGGTCCGCACGGCGAAGAGCGCCGAGAATGTCGCATAGGTACCGCGACCGTCGCCGCGCTCCACCGTCATGTGAAACTCAAGGTCCGCCGTCGCGCCGGGGTCGAGGACGGTATAGGCGCTGGGTAGAATCGTGATGCCTTCGGTAAAGGGCTTGCCCATGCAGGCCGGGCCCATGATGGGATTGTTGTTGCGACAGCGCGTCACGCCGCTCTCTTCCTGCATGAAATAAGTCGTCCCGTCGCTGGAGGAGGCTTTCGGAAACGGCGGAACGAGTGCCAGCGCGATAAATTGTTTGCCGGTATTCTTGAGCTGCACGGGCGCGATCAGACGAACGCCGTTATGGAGTGCGCCAATGGTGGGGAGTGTCGCTTCCAGCCCCTGCATCGGGTGGACCACCTGCGGGTCGGCGGCGCGAGCTTGAGGCGGGAGCGAAAACGCCGCCGGGATTCCCACCAACAGAACAAGCCATGAGGTTTTCATATCAATGCTCCGCCCATTTTTGGAGAATTTGCCTCGTGGCGCGTACGGCTTTTAACACTGCATCGTTCCGCGCTTCCGCTTCCATCGCCGTGTCGGTGTCGCGGTCGCGGCTGGAGCAGCGATCCCCGAAGACACTCAGTGAAAACTCATGCTCCTCGCCTGCGCGGGCGACGGAGAAATCAATCTCGTAAACATGTTTGTCAGGCGTATTACAATCCGCTCCGGCCCTTGGCGTGGTCGGTATTCCCGACATGGTGATGATCGTCGTGCCTGGCGCCGGCGAACAGCCACCGGTCTCGATCCTGCCCGGCATGGTCCGCCTCAACTGGGCGGCAAACAATTCACGCAAATCCGGTTTAGCCACGACGCAGGCAAGGGCTTTCTCGGGAGGCTCCAGGCGTGCCGGCTGCCACTGGGGCTCCACAGTGGGTGGCTCCGTTGAGAGGGGCGGCTTTGTCTCCGTCACGGTCGGGACCGAGGGAGCCGCCGGGATCGGCGAAGGTACCGGGGCCTGCGACGCGGATGACTCGGCCGGCGGCAAAGGCGGCGCCGAAGCCTGGCGTTGCGGCGGTGCGGCGGACGGTGTCGGCGTGGACAGTGTGGCTGATGGGGCGGGTTGCACGGAAGGTCGCGGCGAGCCGCTGCGCTCGTCGTTCCGCGTCAGTTGCATCCAGCCATAGATTCCGAGCAGCACGGCGATACCGGCGGCAATGACGCGCATCGGCGCGCGGCGGGGCGGTTTCTGATCGCGGTACAACGCGCGCGGTTTTTGTGTCTCAAATGTCCCCGACGAAGGCCGGTCTTCCCGGTCATTTCCGGAAATCTCCGGCTCGGAAGGCTCGGGCGGCGAAGCTTCGGCGGGCTCGCCGCCCTCCGGCACAATCGAACCGGAGGGCAAAACGCTGTCCGCGATGTCCGTCTCAATATCGGGCGCGGCCCCCTCGGGGACAGAGCCTGGCGCCTCCAGGCCGTCGCGAATTCGCTTCGCTTTTTGGAGCGCTTCCTCAAGTTCGATCCGCGCGCCATTCCAGCGCGGGCTATTCCCGAACAGCGCCATGCTCAGGTCGACAATGTCATCCGGAAGATGCTCGTTATTCATCCAGTCGCGAATGGTGCGGTCGGTTCTTTGGAGCTTCTCGCAGATCGCCTTCATCTTCCATGTGCGGCCGATCTCGGCGGACGGCTCGCCGTCAGGGCGCGTGCCGTATTCGAACAAATGCCAACGGACGAGATGTCCGAAGGTGTAGTCGGCGCGCTTGGCGGGAAACTCTTTGGTCCTGCGGGGCATGTTCGCGACAATTTTTTGGGGCGATTTCCGGAAATCCTGTCTACATCTCCAAAAAACGGGCCTTTTTAGAGCGGGTGATCAACAGCACAGGAGTGCAGACCATGATGACCCGTCGTAGCAATATTAACGCCAAGCTCACATCCTCCACCGCTGACGCATGCTTTGCCGCCATGGAGCGCCATGACCGGCGCGGCAAGCTGAGCCTGGCCGGAGGATCGAACGGACCTCCGCCTCCGCCCTCTCCGCCTGCCGCGGGCGGGGCGGGCACGCCCCCTTCCGGTGACATTATAATATATGGGGGCCGGGCTATCGCCCGACGTCTCTTCAATGACGACAGCAACAAGGCGCGTCGCCGCGTCTTCAATCTCTGGGCCCACTACCGCGACCGCAAGGAACAGGCGGGGTTCTTCAAGCTGAAGGGAGCCTTGTGCCTCTCGATTTCTGTGTGGCTGAAGTTTCATGGCCTGGCATGAGGCATCCGGGGCAGGACACGGACGGGCTGGCGCACCCTGCCCGCCCGTGCCGGCCGCTTGGGGCGATCGGGCCGGACCGGCTCGATCGCCACGGAATAGCGTCTTCTGCGTCTTTGCCGGCGCGCGATGCGCAGGGCTTCGCGGCGCCTCTCGGTGAACTCGCGGCGAAGTATTTCCAGCGCCGCGTCGCGCTCATTCATGAGAGCCGCGACCGCCGCCGCCTGATCGCGGGGTGAGAGGAGCAAGAGCCCACTGATGCGCGTGGCATAGTGCAGACGCAGGCGCGCCATGGCGGCGTTCAACAAACTATCGAAGGCGCGGGCGATACGCGCGCATGCGACGGCGCTTTCGTCATCCGTGATCATTCCACGTTTCCAGCGGAGCCGGTGCGGCCCGGATTTGGAGGTGCTCCCGGCCCCAAACCCGCGCTCAGTCCCGTTCACGCCGTCGCGCCCTTCGCTCATCCCACCACGCCCGAAGATCGGCCTCTTCGGCCGCACGGGTCTGCGCCTCAGTCTGTGCGGTCGCTCTCTTCAACGCCGTATTGCTATCATCGGAAGCCTGGCTCGGTTGCGGCTCTGCGCGCCGCAGGGGCCGCGCCTCGCCACCGCCCAGAAACCCGTCGAACAGGCGCTCGCCGATCGAGGCCAGTGCGCCGAGTGCACCGAGGCCGATCCCGCCGAGCGCATCGACGGGGTCGCGGACCCTGAATCTCTCGTGGATTTCGGGCTGCTCGGCGGCGTCTTCGCGTTCGTCCCGGCCGGTATATTCGCGGGACGGTCCGTCGATTTCCGGATCGACGTGTTGAACCGCTGCCCGCTCATCGACGGCGAAAGGACCGGAGCGGCCTTGTTCGCCGCGCGCGCTCTCATGTTCGAGCGGATAAAGCCTATCGAGCAGGCGATAGGAGGAAAGGCCCTCGCCCTGGCGCTCCCTGAGTTCGGCGCGCTCTTCCTTCTGCCGTGTGAGCAAAGCGGCATAATCTTCGTCCCGCTCCCCGCGAAGCGCCGTGCACGCCTCTTGCCTGCGGGTATCGAGCGTCTCTCTCTGAAGCGCGAGGATCCCGGATTTCATGGCGGCGAGGTCGTCGCTGTCCGCCCCTTCCCGCTTCGCCTCGTAATAGCCGCGCCAGCGTTCGCGAAACTCGGCCCGCACGTCCCGATAGGCGGCATTGCGGGCGTCGCGATAGGCTTCCTTGCCCTCCATAAAAAAACACTCGCGCTGCTCCCGCTGATAGGCCTTGAGCAATTCCCATTCGCGCGCCTGATGCTCCGAAGCATCGCCTCGCGGGACATAGTCAAAATCATTTCCAAGCCGTTCCAGCTCGGCGCGGTCATCCTCGCGCTCGTAGGACTTCAGTTTTTCCCAGCTGTCGCGGGTCGGCGACGGCGTGCGCTCGGCCAGCGGCTTCAGGCGCTCGTCACAGAAGATCACGCCATGCTCGCGTTCGTAATCAGCGGCCCATTCCTGGGCGCGGCGCTTTTCGAACGAGGTGTTCAACGCCCGTCCCGTCTCCGGGTGAACCGCGCAAAGCATGACGTGAACATGCGCATGCTTGTCGTCATGACAAACAATCAGCGCCTGATGCTCCCGCCATTTCATGTGCGCAAGAAAGCTCTCGACGGCTTCGATCATGTGCTCGCGGGTCGGCGTCTCGGAAGGATGCCAGTTCAGAGAAAAATGCTTCACCGCGTTTTCCAGCCGCCGCCCGCCGGCCTTGATGCCGGCCTCGCGTTTCAGCTCATCGGCCGCCCGCCAGGTCCACAGCATTTCGTCGACGGCAAGGGCCGGCGTGTCGGCCGCCAGATTCAAGGTGTGGGTCCACTTCACGCGATGATCGGTCTCGGCCTTGCCGGCGTCATGCAGCAGATAGGCGGCGAGCTTCTTGAAGGATTTGCCGGAGCTGAACAGTTTAGGGATCATTTTTCCGAACTTTTCCGGATGATGTCCCGAATCTCCCGGAGCACGGCGTGCAACGTGGCAGGCTCGGGCATATGCAACTGATGCAGCCGGCGCGCGATCTGATTGAGGTTGTTTCCGATGCGCGACACCTGCGCCATGAAGAGAGCATCAAGTTGTCCGGGCCGGACCTCAGGCCTTGCCCGAACGGGCCGGTCGCAAAGAAGCTCCCGGCGCGCGAACTCGACCACCCGCAACCCCGCCGTCCCGGCGCGCCGCTTCACCCAATCAAGCTCCCGCATCGTGAGCTTCAGATTGAGTTGCCGATCGCGTTTCTCCGACTTTGCCGGCCGGGCCATGCTTCACCGTCTGTCCGCAGAGCGCATGCGTCCTTGAGGGGGAACGAGGGGGGCAACCACCTGCCCCCCTCGGCGAGAGGGTTTGCGGTACCGCAAACCCACATCTCGCTACGCTCTCGATTTTTTCTAACCCAATCGCTGATCGATTTACGAACGGAAACGCATCCTAAAATCAAGCGCATGTCGATGCGCTGCTGAAGCATGCACTGCGTTATCAAACATTCCGGATCAAACAAACCGCAACGCATGATCTCCTTCTTCATCCATGATGGAGGTTTCCATGCGCTGGCTTCTGATCAAGCTCGGTCTGTTCCTGTGTGTTTGGTACGAGGTCTCGGCCGAACTCGGTATCGGCGGCGGCACGGCTTTCGCCATGACGCTGCTGGTCTGCGGCGCGGGCCTGATGCTGCTGCGCCTGCCCGGACAGGTTCTCTCGATCCTCGGCCCGCCCGCGGTGCTGGTGATCGGGCCGGTCGTGGTGTGGGCGGGATTGGCGTGGTGGCTGATGCCGGGCGTGTTCCCGGCCTATCCCGTGCTGACGCTTATCGCGGCCCTGGTGCTGGCGCTGACAGGCGCCGCCACAAAATACGCGGTATCGCGCTATCCTTCGTGGTTCGCGCGCCGCTGGCTGATGCTGCGCGGTCTTATGTCTCCGCTCGGCATGATCCTTGTCGAGTTGGCGGATCAGTGGCGGATGAGCCCGCTGTCGCTGGCGGCGGTGATCGTGCTGGTCGGCATGCCGCTCAGGCTCGGCTGGCGTTTCATCCCGCCGCTCTCGCCGCACAAGTTCGATGCCAAGATGGGCGACGGGGAGTCGTTCCGGCGCGCCGGCTTCAGCGACGAGGCGTGAGCCATGAGCACGCCCCGAACCGTGCCCTTCGGTTACACCGCCGCCACACGACGCTTTCCCTCCTATGCGGATAACCGTCATCTTTGCACCATCGGCCCGACCCGCAGCGGCAAGGGTGCCACCGTCATTATCCAGGCGCTGCTTCAGGCGCCGCACAGCGTCGTGGTCGTCGATTCCAAGGGCCAGAACGCGGCGGTGACCGTGCGGCGTCGTCGCGCCATGGGCCAGGAGGTGTTCGTTCTCAACCCGTTCCGGCTTCACACGGGCTCGCCGTGGAATCTGCCGTGCCATCGCTTCAATCCGCTGGCGGCGTTCGATATCAAGAATCCGAACGTGGTCGCCGATATCGCAGCGCTCTCGCAGGCGCTGATCCTGACGCAAGGCCGCGAGCCCTATTTTGATGATACCGCGCGCGATCTCGTCACCGCGCTGATGCTTCATCTGATCGCCACGCAAGGCAAAAAGGCCACGCTCGGCGCGATGCGCAAAATGCTGACCGACATCGCCGCGCGCGGCAAGGACGCGGCCGCACTATTGGTCGCGATGAGCCACAGTCCGCACCGGTTCGTGGCCCAGCCGATCGGCCGTTTCCGGGACGACGAGGCGCGCGATATTTCGAGCGCGATCAATACCGCGATCACCCAGACCGCCTTTCTGGATGATCCGGCGCTGACCGATCCTGAAAAAGGCGCGCTCTCGGCGAGCGACTTCGATCTTCACCAGTTGAAATCCCGTCCGACCACCGTTTATCTGATCCTGCCCGGACGCTACATGGACGCCTATGCGCGTTTCCTGCGGCTTTTGATCACGGCGGCGCTCGATCACATCACGGCCGCACCGGGTGGCTATCCGGTGCTGATGATCCTCGATGAATTTGCCCGCCTCGAACATCTGCCGGCGGTCTCGAATGCGTTCGGGTTTGCCGCCGGCTTTAACTTGCAGCTCTGGCCGTTCCTTCAGGATTTGCCGCAGCTTCAGGAACTCTACGGCAAAAAGGGGATGAGCCTTCTGGCCAATTGCGGGATGGTCCAGTTCTTCACGCCGAGCGAGATGGAGACAGCGGAATATTTGCAGCGCCGCGGCGGTCTCACCACCGGCGAAAGCCGCAGCCGCAACTATACCGGCGCGTTCCTGAAACAAGGACGCGGGGAATCGCGCAGCGAGGCGCGGGTGCCGTTGTTGCCGATCGAACGCGTGATGAGCCTGCCGCCGGAACACTCGGTGGTGTTCTTTGCCGGCCGGCACGATCCCCTGATCGCCGAACGCGTTCCCTACTGGCGGATACCGCGTCTTGCCGGCCTGTTTGATCCCGATCCCTACCACACATAGAAGACGCTATTTGCGGGCTCGGGCAAAGGCCCGGCGCAATCCATCATCAACCCGCGCAAAGAACATCATCAGAGTTTCGGGCTTCGGCATCAGAGATTCGAGCACACGGGTGACTTCGCAAGGAATGCAGCCGTCGTGGCACGCCTCTGTCCGCGCGCGGTCGTTTCCACGCGCCTCATGTCCGGCCGATCTTCGGGCATGCGCTTCCGCTCCGGCTCCCGCGCGCCAAAGCATCGCGTCATAGGCCGCGCGCGCCGTAGGATTTCGCAAGGTTTGATAGGCTTCGTTGATTTTACGAAAGCGCGCGGTCGCAGCCGGATGTTTGTTGCGGTCCGGATGCCATCGCATGGCGAGCCTGCGATACGCGCTCTGGATCGCGGCGGTCGAAGCCGATCGATCGATTTCAAGAACATCGTAGTGGTTTGGCGTGCTCATTGTTGTTCTTCCGAATGTGCGGAAAATCGGTGGCCGCATCAGGAAAACCTCCGGCCTCGTGCGAGGCCGGAGGTCCCAAGGCATCAGGAACCGCCGGGCTCCAGAGCTTCCTTGTTGAGCGAAAAGGCCTGGGCGACCTCCTCGCGCGTCGGGCCGCCGCCCTCCTCGCTCTCGGACGCGCTGTCCTCGTCATCGAAGGCAAGGTCCATGCCCTCGGTAATCGCGACGAACAGCGGCATGATCGCGAGTTTTTGCTCGCCGACCTGGTCGACCATGACGATCGCCACGCCGGGTTCGCCGTTGATGCGGCAACTCCACAGCGTGATGTTGTCATAGAGCTGCGAGCGGACGGCCTGGAATGCCCGGACATGACCCGCGAGGATGTTTGACGTCCGCGTGGTCCGGCCGTGAGGCTCCTTCGCCTTTGAGGTGCCAAGGAAGGCCGCAAGCGCGGCCTTCCTGTCGGCAGCATATCTGCGCCGCCCCGGCATCAGGCGTCCTCCATGGCCCCGGACGATTGTCCGGTGGAGGCCTCCTGTTGCGGTTCGACCAGAACCAGCCGGCCATCCAGCGGCAGCGCTTCAAGCTCGATGCTGAAGCCCTTGCCTTTCTCGTGCGGCCAGGCCGCGCCGATTTTTGTCCAGATGGATTTGCGGCCCTTGCCGCGGTCCTTGACGGCGTAGGCGATCAAGGTGGGTTTTTGAGTGCTCATGTTATGTCCTTTCGTTTAAGTTGCGAGCCGCCACCACGGCGATCTCGTTGCCCACGTCCCGCGGCCGGCAGGGACGGCGAACGGCAAGAAAAAAATTCAAGCGCAGCGACAACATTTTTTTCTTGCGTTCCCGAAGGGCGCGCCCCGAGCGCGCGCCGGACCACGGCCGCACGATGGGCAACGACGATAGTTCGCCGCGTGGCGCTCGCATGCGGAAAGGACGGCAGCACTCGGCACGCCTTCGCAATCGCTGGCAAAGCCGCGTAGAAAGAAAGTCATCGAAGCGGGGGCTGCCAGTCGAGAAGGCTTACCGCGTGGTCTGCAATCTCGTAGGCGGGCTGCCGCCACGTTATCGCGACCGGTAGGAATCCGGGCAAATGAGAAAAAAAAGCGCTTTAATGACCTTCGGCTGCGGCGACTTCAACGGCCGCTTTGCGGATCGTCCCGCTTGAGCAGCATGCAGGCGAGACAAGCGCTCCAGTCCTGATGGTTGCGTTAGGGAAGCGGGCGCAGGCATGCCCCGATGGTTTTTGGCGGAGCGATCGTGAGCCCAATGGCCGCTCAGCGGCTACGGGTTCTCACTCGCCGCGTCGGACAGGTTGGCGCGCAATTTCAATATCTGCTCGCGAAGATGCTGGAAGTCCGTCGCGCTGAGCCCCATCGCTTTTACGAGGTCGCGGCGAAACGCGAAGGCCCGCTCGCGCACTTTTCGACCCTGCGGCGTCAGGCGCACCCGCACCTGCCGCTCGTCTTCCGGATCGCGTTGTCGGCTCAGGTGACCCATGGTCTCCAGCCGCTTCAACAACGGAGTGAGGGTGCTGGAGTCGAGGAACAGCCTGGCGCCGAGGCTGCCAACGGTCTGATCGTCCTGCTCGTACAATGCGACCAGCACGATGTATTGCAGATAGGTCAGCCCCAGTTTGTCGAGCGCCGACTTGTTGAGCCGGTTGACGGCCAGGTTCGTCGAATAGATCGCGAAGCACAAGAAATCGTCGAGGTTTTGGGCCTCGCTGGGATCGGTGGGGTGGTTTTGCTTGGCCATAAGTACCTCCAAAGACGGGCGAATCGCCTCAATTAGCGGCTCCCAAATAATTAGTATACGATCTAATCGCAAACGATTGACTTGGCAAGCCTGATGCGATAATACTTATCGTGCGATCTAATCTTGCGATATCAATTCAGCCGCCCAACCAAGGAGACCACCCATGAACCCGATCGTGATGCCTGAAACCCACCTCACCCCCGCCGCCCCCGCCGAGAACTCTGTCGCGGCAATCAGCCGGCGCGACGCCATTCGGCCCTTCCGGGTCGACATTGCCGAGGAAGCCCTTGTCGATCTCCGAAATCGCCTGGCCGCAACACGCTGGCCCGAACGGGAGACGGTCGCCGATCAGTCGCAAGGCCCCCAGCTCGCGACTCTGCAGAAACTCGCCCGCTATTGGGCAACGGAGTACGACTGGCGCAAGGTAGAGGCGAGATTGAACGCCTACCCGCAGTTCATCACCGAGATTGATGGGCTGGACATCCACTTCATTCACGTTCGTTCCCAACACAAGGACGCGTTGCCGCTCATCGTCACGCACGGCTGGCCTGGCTCGGTGACCGAGCAGCTGAAGATCATCGAGCCGCTCACCAACCCGACGGCCCACGGCGGCGACGCATCGGACGCCTTCCACGTCGTCATCCCGTCGATGCCGGGCTATGGGTTTTCCGGCAAGCCGACCACTACAGGATGGGACCCTGCGCACATCGCGCGTGCGTGGGTCGTGCTGATGAAGCGCCTTGGATACAAGGAATTTGTGGCACAGGGCGGTGACTGGGGCGCGGTCATCGTCGACATGATGGGGACGCAAGGGCATCCGGAATTGCTCGGTATTCATTCCAACATGCCGGGCGTCTTTGCCCCCGACATCGACAATGCTGCGCATTCGGGCGCCCCGGCGCCATCCGGTCTCTCGGTCGATGAGAAGCTCGCCTACGAGCGGCTCTCCGCCGTGTACGCCAAAGGCATCGGCTACGGTTATCAGATGGGGTTGCGCCCACAGGCGCTTTACGGGATTGCAGACTCTCCCGTCGGCATAGCTGGTTACTTCCTCGATCACGACGCACGCAGCCTGGCGATGATCTCGCGCGTCTTTGACGGTCAGGCCGAAGGGCTGACGCGGGATGACGTGCTGGACAACATCACGCTGACCTGGTTGACCAACACGTTTGTTTCCGGAGCGCGACTCTATTGGGAGTGCTTCGAGAACAGGATTTCCTTCTTCGGCGTCAAAGGCGTCTCCGTCCCGGTCGCCGTGAGCGTGTTTCCGGATGAACTCTATCCGGCTCCCCGGAGTTGGGCAGAGCAGGCGTATCCGAAGCTCATCCACTACAACAAGCTTCCCAAGGGCGGGCACTTTGCGGCCTGGGAGCAGCCGAAGCTCTTCGCCGACGAAGTACGCGCCGGGTTTCGGTCGCTGCGCCGCTAATGAAATGGAAGGGAGGCCCGCGGAGATCATCTGCGGGCCTTTGCTTCGCCCAACGTCAGGAGGAAATCATGAAGCCTCTGCAACAGGTATTCGGTGTTGCTTTGGGTTGCGCTATTGCCGGCACTTGCATCGCATACGTCACGACATCCACCGCGCAGGGCGTTAAGGCGAGCTCCGCGCAGGCTGAAACTGGTGCCTCCCCGATCTATGGGGTCACAATTCCGGCCGGATACCGTGACTGGCGCTTGATCTCGGTCAAGCAGCTGACCGGCGCACAAGGCAAGCTTAGACAGTTACGCGCCCAGCTGGGCAATGATCTCGCGATAACCGCCTTTCGGGAAAGAACACTCCCCTTCCCGGACGGCGCCATCATTGCCGCGCTTCACTGGAGTGAAGCCTCATCAGATGCCGACAATCAGGTCCTGGCCAGCGGCTTTCCCGGCGCGGGACTTGAATCTTTCTTCGCCGGATCCCCGGTCAATGTTCAATTCATGGTCAAGGATTCAAACAAATACGCCGCATCCGGCGGCTGGGGATACGCCGACTTCAAGAACGGCACACCGGGCGATGAGGCGTTACACAAGACGTGCTTACCCTGTCACCAGTCGGCAAAGGATCGTGACTACATTTTCACTCGTTACGCCCCTACCCCTTGAACCCAAGCCCCGCGGACCCGTCCTTCGCGACTGGTAGAAGCTCTCCGAGCCGATACCAAGCCCGCGGGCGGCTCGCCCAACCTAATCGGAGACGGCAATATGAGCGCGCATCAAATCGTTTCGCAGTTCGACACCGACCGCACCCGGCCGGGCGTTTGGTCGATCACCTTCAACAACCCCCCGATCAACATGTTTACTCCCGCAACGATCGTTGAACTGGGAGCGCTGATGACCGACCTCGAGGCGGACCCGTCCGTAAAGGTCGTCGTGTTCCAGTCGGCGAATCCCGATTTTTTCGTCGCCCATCTCGACGTATCCAAGGCAGCTGAACGGCCAGAGGTGCTGGGCCTTTGGCGCGACTTTGTACTGCGACTCTCGTCCACGCCAGTCGTGAGCATTGCCAAGATTCGCGGCCGCACGCGCGGCATCGGCAACGAGTTCGTGCTGGCCTGCGACATGCGCTTCGCCAGCCGGCAAAGCGCTCTGTTCGGCAACCCCGAGATCGGCGTCGGACTGGTCCCGGGCGGCGGAGCGCTGGAATGGCTGCCGCGCTTGGTCGGACGCTCGCGCGCACTTGAGATCGTGCTCAGCGGCGACGATTTCGATGCGGATATCGCCGAGCGCTATGGCTGGGTGAACCGCACGCTGGACGACGACAACCTCGACTCGTTTGTCGATACGCTCGCGCGGCGACTGGCCTCGTTCGACCGTGAAACGCTGTCGGCGGCGAAGGCCCAGATCAATCGGTTCGGGACGCCGACGGCTGCCGAGCTTCAGTCGAGCAGCGACCTGTTCTTCCCACTACTGGCGTTGCCGAGTGCGCAGGCGCGCCGCGCCAAGGTGCGCAGTATCGGTTATGGCCTTCCGAGCGACTTCGAATTGAACTTTGGCCGGTACCTCCCGGCGTTCGGCGGGGCCAACAACGATAACACGCATACGCAGCCCGACTGATCGGTGCCCTGCTCTGAACTCGGCACAGACGTTTCGACGTCCGCCGGCGTCGAAAGTCTGGCTCTGCGGGCTGCGAGACTATGCTTCAAGCCGCCGCGACTCCGCCCGCGCCCCGTAACGCCCTTTTCGGCCACACCATTGCGCCGGCGGAAAGGTCTTGCGTTTTATGGTTCATAGTACTATAGTTCCATGTGTTATGGGGGCGGGCGTTTGCGGGTATTCAAGACCAGGGGCTTTGCGCGTTTCGCGCGCGCCGAGCGGATTTCCGATGCGAGCCTCGCGGAGTCGGTCCGGCGCGCGGAGCGCGGGTTGATCGATGCCGATCTTGGCGGCGGCGTCATCAAGCAAAGGGTGGCGCGGCCCGGCCAGGGGCGCTCGGGCGGTTTTCGGGTGCTGATCGCTTACCGGGCGAAGACGCGTTCGGTGTTTTTGTTCGGCTTTGCCAAAAGCGCCCGCGACAATGTGGCGGCGGACGAGTTGGCGACCTTACGCGAGATCGCAAGCGCCTGGTTCGCGGCCGATGCGAAGGCGCTGGAACGGGCGGTCCGGCAAGGTTTGATTCAGGAGGTGGACTATGACGAAAACGAAAAAACCTAGCCGGCTCACGAAAGCGTTGCTGGAAACGGCCGCAGAGATGCGCAAGGCGGGCCTGCTCGACCGCGCGAGCCATGAGAAGATCACCCTGCGGCATCTGGGCGCGAAGGATACGCCCAAGGTCGCGCCTATTTCGGCGGAGCAGATTCGTTCGATGCGCGCGCGGGCGAAGATGAGCCAGGCGGTGTTTGCCCGTTATCTGAACCTGACGGTGGGCTACGTTTCGCAGCTGGAGCGCGGCATCAAGCAGCCGACCGGCGCGGCGCTGGCACTTCTGAATGTCATCCGGCGCAAGGGGATCGAAGCGATCCTGTGAGGCGCGCCTCACTCCCCTGGCGGCTCCCAGTCGAGCAGGCCCGGCTCGCGATAACGCCCCGTGGCTGTCCGCTCGATGGGCGGACGACAATCCTCGCGAAGCTCGAAGAGCGCGGGCTGTGATCCTTCTGCCTTACGGATTGCTTGTAGCTGCGCACGGCGCAATTCGCAGAGCCTGCGCCAGCTATAGGCGCGGCCGTCGATGAGGAAGACATCGCGGCTCATGGCGCGGCCTCCGCCTTGTTCGGCTGCAAACCGTTCAGGAAATCGGCGGCGCGCTGCGCATGCGAGGCGGCGGTGAAGATCGCGCGCTTGTCGGCCTTCAGCACTTTCAGCCACTGACCGAGATAGGCGGCGTGGTCGTCGCGAAGCTCCGGCGTCAGTTCAAGCCCAGTGCAGAGAAAGGCCGAGCCAAGCTCGGCGACCAGTTCCTCCATGGCGTAGCCGTCATCGCCCCACTTCTTCGAGCCGAAGCTGCGGTCGAGCCGGGTGGGATGCATGGTCCAGTGCGTGCATTCGTGCGCAAGCGTGGCGTAATAGCTCTCGGCATCGCGGAACACATCGATGCACGGCATGTGGATGTTGTCGGTGCGCTTGACGTAGCAGGCGCGCGGGCCGCCATGCACGATCTGCGCGCCGGTGGCGGCGAAGAAGGCGTCGGCGCGGCCAACGCGCGGCAGCGGCTCAAGGCACGGCTCGGGCTTGCTGTAATAATGTCCGGGCAAGCCGTCGATCTGCTCGACGTTGAAGACGGTGTAGCCTTTCATGTAGGGGATATCGCGTTCGCTCTCCTCGCCGGTCGCGCGGTCGGTCTCGGTGCGGGTGAGGATGTCGGCGTAGACGGTCAGGCTGCCCTTCTCGCCCTTGCGCACGCAGCCGCCCAGATCGATCGCTTGTTTAAAGGTCATCCACACCGGCGCGCGGTAGCCTTTATCGAGTGCTGCCATCCAGAGCGTCAGGATATTGACGCCGCGATAGGCGATGCCGTTATGGCGGAGCGGCAGGACGACACGGCCTTCCATATGCTCCGGACTCCACGGCTGGCGCCACGGGGGTACACCCTGTTCCAGTTCGCGGACGATCTTGTCGGTGATCTCCTGATAGATGTCTCTTTTCATGGTCGCCTCCGTTGCTTTCGGGGTGCAGCTGCTGCTGCACCCCTGCCTGCCGCGGCGAGCCGGCGGGGGTAGCAAGCGCAATGGAGGCTCCGGACTAAGGCCCGCCGAGGGTCCGCACGAGGGTCCACGCGAAAGCGTGGAGACGTGTGGAGGCGGCGGGACGTGTCGGGATGCCTTGCGCGCGCGAGGGCCGGAGGCCCTTAGCAACCAACAAACAACGTGAGCGCTTGCGCTCCCCTGCTCTTCTTGCGCGATGGGATCGAAGCGCGAAGCGCCGGGACCGGTAGGGCCCGGTTCACGAGAGCCCGACCTTCTCGTCAGAGAAGGACGCGCCATGGGTGGTTTGTTTGATGAGGAGCTACGAAGGCTCGTCCTCCGTCGATACGGCGCCCGGCAGCGCATCGACGAACACGACCAGCCCGATGAAGTGCAGCGCCATCAGAATGGCTTCCCGGCGCAGCCCCTCAAGAACGGCGCCGACGGGAGGCCGCGCCTTCGCAGACATGCACCAGCCGCGCATCGAAATCCTCCAGCGCCAGATAATGGTCGGGCGCCAGCCCCGGACGTGTGAAGAGCTGAAAGATGGTGTGGGTCGGCATATGCCGCACCAGCGATTTCGGCTCGCAGGCCTGCCAGTCCGATGGCGCGCGCACCTTACGCCCATTGTCATTGGCGGGTTCAGCTGCGCATTTGCTGCTTCGTGTGTATGCAGGGCTCATACGCGCGAAGATGCGCGGGCATGATATTCACGCCAAGATGCGGTTGCCTAGCCTTACGGTACAGTGCCGTTTATTTCCAAAACAACTGGTTCGCTGCCGCTGAGCCAGCAGAACTGTGCGTGATCGTGTGCCAGAAAGCCCTGTTGGAGCTGTGTTGCAGGTGACATACTGCCGTGATGACAGGCGCAAACAAACCGCGTTACAACGAACCCATGAGCGACCCTTCGGAAGACCGCCTGACCCACCCGAATGAACAGTGAGCAAGTCTTAATATCTATAGGGAGAAAACAGCTTGTAGTGAACGGCAAAGTTCCAAAAAGATCGCATAGCAAATGCGGCCTGTCCGCGAACCAAGACACCCAGCTCAAAATGTTCGCCCAGGCCAGGTCTTGTTAGGTTGGCGCTCCCCACATATGCGGCAGTGTCGTCACAGATGCAAAATTTGGCATGCGATCCCAATTCTGAGGATTCAAATTCAGGAAACTCGGGATAATAGAGCCGTAATGAGGGCCCGAACTTTGCGAAAAGCGAACGGATACGAGGATTTACTAGGTTTGCTTTAGTCGTCAAAAGCTCAACGATGACCTTTCGCTCAAGTGCCGCGGTCATCGCCGCACCGAGCATTCCACTTTCAAACACATCCGTTTGAAGATAAGGCGCAGCAATGGCAACATTTCGCTCTGCATCCACAAAGAGACTAACGAGAACCCCAAGGGTTGCTCGACTTCGAGTGGCATAGGCAAGCGCTAGCGCATGGGGCTCCGGCGCTGTAATTACAAGTTCTGCATACTGCGGATTAATTGGTCGCACGTGAACTACGGTGTATCGAGGTAGCCTTGATTAATGACGCCAAGCTGGGCGTCCTGCCCGCCGAACAAGAAGGAGCGTGACAGATTTACATTAAAAAACCGGCAGCTCGTTTCAGCAAGGTGCGTACAGGCGTGACAGTTTGATCCGTGATCTGAGCACTGGGGATCGTACACACACGCTCGTGCCGTTCGGATTCCTTCCAACCATTGTGGCAGGGTTTGTTCATACAGGGCTGTCAGAGCACCGATGGTCGCTCCAAAACGATGGTTGCAGTAAAGCGCAATCGTCAGCGATTTCGGCAATAGATATTCGGAAAGGCTCGTTTTCTCCAATCCGCATAAGAGCGATGCCTGTTTAACACACAAGTGGCTCAAGCTGTGGAGCAATCCAAACACCAGTCGACGTTCCGCATCGGCCGCGGTCAAAGTATGAAAAAGCGACGCCTCGTCGAACAGTCGTACGAAATGTGCTCTTTCTGCGAGTGACCTATCAGTGCCTGTCGGAATAGAAGGTCGGACTCCATTAGCCGAGAGCCAGCGAAGCACTCTCTGAGGATCAAGAGATATGAGAAGAGCATCTGCCTGCACTTGATCCACGAAGATAGGCAACCGACCTTGGTAACGCGCATCGGCCGGGAATGGATTTAGCCGGCATTGGTCATTTGCATATTCGGCGCGGCTATATCCAAAAGTGGCGTTTACAATTGAGTAGTCCTGTACAAGGGCGATTTCTTTTAGCCCCAAGCCGCTGAGAAGCTCGGCGCCCTCCTCTCTATTCGACAAGCGCGAGACAAATCCTGGCTTTGGATTCTCAAAGGGATTGATCGCCTCCAGAAGCTCAGCGCCAGCTCTTTCCCACACGCTGGCCGACACGCCGGTCTGCTCGCAAACTGCCTGAAAACCATCGCCGCCACCTCCTTGTTTGCTTTCGCGTGCCTCACGAACCCTGCGTACCTGTTCCAAAATTTCCTGCTCGGATAGGCCCTCGGCGAAAATGGAATCCAAATCTTTGTCAGAGAGTCCCGCTCTGGTTGTAACGGATTGCCCAACACCAAAGGTTGTAAGTGGCTTGTCCGCGAACTCAGGCATGCCGAGGAATTTGGAGGCAACGATGAGCGGCCAATTGGCGTTGGCGAATAACCCCTCGAATTCTTTATAAGGAATATTCAGAAGGACACAGCTTTGCGGGTAATAGGTTCGGCCGGCACGGTGGACCTCGATGTCCATAGTCTTTATGCGTGGATCAGCTGGCGTGCTGGGCCAATCACAATTGCGGCAATTGCCCCCAAATAGAGGGAAAGCGTTTCCACATTTGGCACAAACCCAGCGGAAGGCGGATATTCTTTCGCTTCCCCTCATACTTAAGCCAATTTCGCGAGCATGGCATTGCGGGCACGACGGCGGTACAAGTGGCTCAAGTGCACCACAACGATGAATCTTCACGAACCGCATTTGCGCCAGTTTGCCTTCTTTGCAAACAGGGCAGCGCTCCGGGGGGGCACCGTTGCGCGATGAGTAATCAACAATTCGGTTGCAAGCTTGATTCTGGCATCGAAAAACTTTTGGAAACATCTCAGCCTCGACCTCTAAGGGGTCGAGCAGAACAAATCGACCTGGGCTGTTTAGGGTGGTGTCGCTTAGGGCAGGCCTTAACTCAGGGGGCCACGCGCGCGCCTGCGCGGCTACTCTTCGAAGCACGACGCTTTCGTTGATGCTCGGGTTGGGATAACCACGGATGGAGGCAACCCGAGCAATCGGACCTCCCTGAAAATCGAAAGTCTTGCCGGGCAAATGATTCAGGAGGACCTGTTGTTTCCCCCGGGTCATTGTCTTAGCCATCGTCATGACCCTCCGCGACTAGCCCATTGAGCACCATCGCGATCCAGGTTGATGACGA
>Ga0335085_10004604_pt1 | contig 22732 bp, 19 predicted proteins | sample Lox_Sample_45_FD_206712 | JGI IMG/M metagenome (GOLD analysis project Ga0335085, IMG submission 206712) | Soil microbial communities from Loxahatchee National Wildlife Refuge, Florida, United States - Lox_Sample_4.5 | ecosystem: Environmental > Terrestrial > Soil > Wetlands | place: USA...
TCTCCTCGCGCGCTCCCGGGCGCAGTTTGGCCATCCAGATTCGCCAAGCTCTGCTGCTCGGTCTTGCCTATAACCTCTACCGCCTGAGGCATCGGCTCGCTCATCGAGGATGTCAACAGTGCCATGAGCACTTGCAGGTGGTGATGGAAGTGTTGATTCTAATGGAGTTGCGGGGGATATTATCGGACACGGGAATTTGCGGTGGGAGACGGCTGTTTGGAGGGCAGCAGCGAGTGACGAGTGAGGAATGGCAAGAAGAAGACGAGCGGCAGAAAATGAGCGGATGCCGGAACAGACGGGCTGCGTTGGGGTGCGAGACGCTTCGAGGCTCTGTTGGGAAGTCCTCAGGGCGAGCATGGGGAAAGGTAGCATGGAATTGAATTACTGTCAAGGTATAGTACTTGCTGCGTATCATTCGAATTGAGACGCGGGAAGTGGAATGGATGGAAGGGGTTGGCGGGAAATTAGGAGTTTGGTGAGACGGTGGAACTGTCTGGAAAAGTGGACTCAAGGGAGAGGAAGAGCCCACCCTTTCAAGAACCAAAATCGAAAGGGCGGGGCACCCCCGCGAGAAAAGACAAACCCAAAATCGTTTGGGCGAGTTTAGGGTGTCCCACCCGCCGGGTAGCAAGTCTTCGACTGACCGGAAAAAGCCCCGAATATGCCCGTCAAAAAATCAACACAGCTGAACGTGTACTCAGGACCCGCGGAAGTAAGAACTCCTGCCGAGGCCGGACCATTGACGGTGCCTGCCATGCGGTACATCGGCTTCTTCCGAAAGTCATTCAGACTGACTATCCCACCAATAATCGGAGAAATAGCTGAAGGAATTTGCGGATCATTGGCGTTTGCGATGTGCTCCTCACCATTAACGAGATAGCGGTGAATCTCGGTGTGGAACGCGTTGCGCACCTGTCCGGCCGTTCCCGAAAACTCAATCAGTGTGCGGCCGGCCGTGAGATTCGTGATTTGGAAACCGTGCGACTCGAGCCAGCCTGTTACGGCCTGGACATCGGCATCGGCAGGGCCGAATTGCTGGCCGAATCGTGCAGGCGTGAGCCACTGGTGATAGTTTGGCGAAGACTTGTCCTGCTGGGCATCGAGCAAAGATTCGAGCGCGGCTTCCTGGGCCGGGCTGCGTTGCAAGAGCAGGAGCATTCGATGAAGGGGTTGGGCTTCGGTCGCCGGTCCTTGATCGGATTCCGCTCGCGCGAGGGGATGGACGTTGCCCTTGAGCACGACGAGATTTTTGTCGTCAATTGCTTGCGTAATGCGAGCCGGGGTGTGCGCGTTTTGGGATTCAGCGGGCAGACAGACCGCGGTCAAAATGAGCAAGCAAAACAAGGTCCGCAGAAACCAAACTGGGTCGTTTGTTCTCATAATTCGCCACGCTGCGAAAGGTGCTTCTTGTTGTGTGGTCGGGGACAACACAGGCAACTCGGACGCAAGAACCAGCTAGGAGGACTCGACCTCCAATCTTACAGGTTTCGACCTTGCCGGCGCAGACCGGCTACCACAGCGTGTGGATGCAGCATATCACAATCGGTGGTAACTCACTAGGTACTTGTCACGACATGAGAATCGTATGATCCACCCTGCGGATCCAGAGGGCAGACCAATCCCCACACGAACGGGCTTCTGCAAACTCCGGTAGAACACTTCCGCTTCTCCGCTTTCATGATCCAACCTGCGTTCGAGAAGCAACTCTCCCGTATCGTTGTTGGCCATGGCAATCTGCTGGTAGCGTGTATGAAAATCACATCCTATAATCAACATTGCTCGGCTCCTTTTTCCGAGCCTTGGTCGTTCAACAGCTGCCAAGTTAACTCGGAACGAGGAGCCGACAACGTCATCCAATCAGCCATCGCCCAAACTAGATTCGTTTCACGTATCCCTCACTATGGACATCCGTCTTTTGCGCCTCAGCAACCGATCTTCCCTGGATCCAACCGACGATTGCCCCTCCGAGTGCGTTGGGGACGCTTAGGGCAAGCCCTGCTCCAATCAACATCTGAGCCTCGAATCCTCCGCCCAGGTCGTTCGCCAGCAAGAGTCCGCAAATAATTGGCATAAGCAAACCCAAGAGCGTGCCTGCTTTTATAGCTTGCGCATGACTCTCGGCTTGAGCTGCGAATGACCAGAGCAAGCCAGCCTCCACCAAACCCGCAAAGAAAAGAAAGAGCAGCAGCCAGACATCTTCCCAAGTCAGCCCCGGAAACAGCAGCAAACATCCAGACGTGAGTGTTCCCCAAACTATCGAGCTTGCTAGATACCTCAGAGCTCTCATAATTTCGGGCGCAGCCAGCTTCGATTGAAGCGCCACTGAATCCAGCCCGCGAGTGCCCCTCCTATCGCGCTGGGAAAGCATATTACCAGTGCATCGGGGACCAGGGACCAGTTCTCAAAGTCAACTACGAACTTCTGAAGAAGATATGCACCGACAACAGGGAAGATAAGCCCCAGTCCTCCGCCACCGAGAATCGCTTGGGCTGAACTCTTCGTTTCAAGCACGATGGACGAAGTTAAGCCGGCCTCAACAACAGCAACAAAAGCGAGAGATAGCAATGGCCAGACGAGGTGCCGATCCAATTTGGTGAAATGAATAATCGTAATCAGCCCAGGACCGCAGGTAAACACGATCCAAATTCCCGCACATGCAATGTCAGTCCCAATCCTGTTCCTAGTCTCCATCCGCTTCAATACTCGCAATCCAGAGCTTGCCCAGTCATCGCCTCCCATGCATTACGGATAAGCCCGTTGGCCGCTTGTTGTATCTCCGGGTGTTTGTTGAGATATCCCAATCGTTCTCCGTAAACATGGGATAAGACTTCGATTGGGGTTCCGCACCCACCGTCGCCACACCAGGGCAAAGGGACTCCATTCGCCATGTGGGAAGGACTTAGGGAATCGGTCACTGGATGCATCGCTTCTCCAAAATCTGTAAGAGCTTCGTCTGTTCGGCCAGCGCTCCATGCAGCCTGTGCTGCTGATAATCTTTGCAAGATGAAGTCGTTGCGCCAAGCTATTGCCTGTTCCGGATACTGTCCTATGTGTCCATTATCGTAGGTCTGCGTTCCATTTAACATCGAGTGAATATACGAGAATTTCGGATCTTGAGTACGCCTATCAAGGTCTCTACTCGCCTTCTGAACCTTGGCGATTTCAATTCCTGACACATTATTGCAAGGACCTAAAGCGCCTGCAAATAATTGGTCATGTGCCCCAGGTAGGAAATCGCTGATCCCGAACTGGGAGAGACTCGCCGGATTGTATATGCTGTTCAACGTGGCCTGAGTGTCGCCGAGAGGATCAGAAAATATCGGCGGTGTTCCTGCTATGGGAACATTCCCCGGGAGTCCGCCGATGACGCCGCTAAACAAGACCTTGAAGAAGTTCACCAGAAAACTGATGATCCCCTTCCCGCTTGGATCCACGTTGTTCGTGGGATTGTTCCGCACATAGGCGTAGCGATTCCAGGATTGAGGATCACCCGGCTGGCCTAGCAAGGGATCAACGCACCCGAAGCGGCCAAAACGATTGATGTAGGAACGCGCCATGGCATAGTCATTGCCGGAATCATAGTCCCGCTCGTAGCTTGTGAAAAAGAACTTTGTTGTGGTGTTTGTCGCATACCATTGCTCGCCGTACGGATAGTGGCCCTGTTCGCCGATATCGGTACCGTTGACGTCCGTCGTGACCCGGACGGAGAGATGGTCCGGCCGATCATGGGTAAGACCGCGCTTTAGAAGTCAGAAATGCAGGTCAAAGAGTCTTGTCGTCAAGAGCAGCATCGCCGTGAGCAGTCGGCCGCTCGATATTGGGTGGCTTGGGTGAACCCAGCATGGTGAGTGCGCGGGCGCCTTCACCGTAAGCACTCAAATCAGCCTGATGTTCCAATTCAAAAGTGACGTTTTTGCTGCAGACAGAGCACACCAGCGAGCCATACGCAGCGCCGTTTTTTTGAACGAACATGTTGTAGCGCATAACGCGCTCGCAACAAACGGGAATCCAGAGGTTTGGAGTTTGCCCGGGATCCAAGAGCCACCTATCCAAAGAAGAATGCAACGGAGTATACACCGAAAAACTGGACGGCAGGGCGCAAACCACGGGTGGGAAAGCAACGCAAATAGGTGCGGCGTTTGAATTAACGAAACTATCTGATACGCGGTAGATGGGACTCCTGAAATTACGACGAGGAAGAATTATGGAACGCTAGGAAAATACTGGCGCGGAACACCGCTCTGGCCTTATGCGGGTGCGGCCGGCTTATTTTATCTGGCGGGACTTGATGAAATCGGCCAGGTCTTTAATCCACGCTTCACGCTGGGACTTATCCAGATGGTTCGTAGCGGCCCAAACGGGCATCTCGGCGGGTCCGTGGGCAGGCAGGGTGACGCCATTGCGTAGCACCTTTGTTACGTACTCCTGGGGAAATTTACCGCCATGGCGCCGCGACAAGGTCGTGAGATCCGGAGGCACCCTATAGGGCGGAGGAAACGGTCCGGTACCCTTCAGGTCGTTTCCATGGCAGACAGCACAATGCAGCGCGAACTGCGCGGCTCCGGCCGAAGGCGATGATGATACATCTGGCGCTTTCTGTGCTTGCTTTTCTTGTCCAGGGCAAAGCGCAACAGCCAGCGCAAGCAGCAGACACAGCCTGAGCAGATTTCCAAGATTGCGACGAATGAGAGACCGACTCATAAGAACTCCGAGAGTCCCAGCCGAGTTCGGCGGTTAGCAACTGGCTGCAGTATTCAGAAAGCAGAGAGAAATTGCGGTGATTGGGGTCACCAACAAATGTAATGGCAACCACAAATTGCCTTTGAAAGGACCACGTACTTGGAGGCAATGCACATTCGTTCGCACGAGCGGCTGCCGCTGGCGCGGACGCTAGGTAAAAGACTTGACTTGGAAGGGAGTGTTAGTCTGCACGGTGAAATTCCACGTAATCGCGGCCGTGATACAGGCGGTAATTTCCAGCCTCCGAGCCTGCAATGAGCTTCAAGGGCACCGGGCGCTTGATCTCCGTATCTCGCGTTGAACCGGCCTGCAAAACATCGTTGCCGCCGATGTCCATCGCGACAAACTTGTTGCCATCGAGAAAGCCGAAGCCGTAGGCGCCGGGCTTAAGCATTTGGACGCCAATTTCGAGGGGCACTTCATTGATGAGATAAGCCTGATACTTTTCTCTTATCGCAGTGGAGTAACCGGAGCTGTCCACAAGCCCTGCAAGCACGAACCGACCATCGGCAAAGCGAACGCCGCCGGTGTTGCGGTCCTGCACCGTCGCTACCTGGCCGCGGAAAAACACTTTTTCCGGCAACAGCTTGTTGCCGACCTCGGCGGCTGTCAGGACAGAGTCTTTTCCGGGAGCGGAACCTTTGGCCGATTGAGCGCGCGCGAACGAGACTACAGCGACGGCCAAGAGCGAGACTGCAAACAGCGAAAAACACCTGCGAAACTTCATGGCATTCTCCTTAGGCGAGCCGACAGAATTTGAAGTATGAGCGTTAGTTAAAGACCGATGCAGTGACACACGTCACCTCTGCGAGAAAAGCTCCCGACTGGCAACGAACCCCCAGTTGGGTCTGGACATGCAGAAGTATAGAGAGGTTATCGATTAGACTTCGTTCTTGTGGAAGCGGTCGATGAGATGGTCGCAGGCACGGACAGTGATGGCCATCATGCTTAGCGTGGGGTTCTGACAGGCGGAGGAGACGAAGCTGGCGCCGTCCATTACGAAGACGTTTTTTACGTCATGAGTCTGATTGAAGGAATTAAGGACGGATTTTTTGGGATCGTGGCCCATGCGAGCGGTGCCGAGCTCGTGGATGGCCATGCCGGGCTCTTCAACGCGCGCGCGAACGCGGATGTCCTTGGCGCCCGCGGCTTCGAGCATCTCGGCGGCGGAAGCTCCGGCATCCTGCATGAGAGCGGCTTCGTTGTCCCCGTGGGTCATATTGATGTGCAGCGCAGGAATGCCCCAGGCGTCCTTCAGATTGGGATCGATCGCGATGAAGTTGTCCCAGCGGGCGAGCGATTCGCCGAAAGCGCCGAGACCGATGGAATAGAAACCTTCCTTGACGGCTTTCTTCAGCGAAGTTCCGTAGCCTTCGGCACTGAAATTGAAATCGGGGCCGGCGCCGCCCTGGTAACCATAGCCGCGGATGAAGGGGGAGCGCGTCTTGCTGGAGGGCGTGTTACGGAAGCGCGGAACGTAGATGCCGTTGGGACGCTGGGGTTCGTTGGCGTTGGGGAGAACATTGAGATTAGGGAGACGGCCTCCGGCGCCCCCACCCACAACGTGGTCCATCAAATAATGGCCGAGCGCACCACTGGAGTTGGCGAGCCCATTGGGGTATTCGCGCGTGGAAGAGTTCAGCAGGATGCGAGTGGATTCGAGAGCCTGGGCGCACAGGATGACGGACTTCGCGCGGACTTCCTTGACCTGGCGCGTTTCGCGGTCGATAAAAGTGACGCCGCTCGCTTTGTTCGCAGCGTCATCCATATTGACGTGGGCGACGACGGCGTTGGTGATGAGGGTGCAGTTGCCGGAAGCGAGAGCGTCCTTGACGGTTGTGAAAGGGCTGCTGAAATAGGAGAAGGTGCTGCAGCCGCGTTCGCACGGCCCGCAATAATGGCATTGGAGGCGGCCATTGTGATTTTGGGTGAGGACGGCGGCGCGGCCGATCGTGACGGTGTGGCCGAATTTAGCTTTGACGCGTTCGCGTAACTGGATTTCGCCGCAACTCATTTTCATGGGCGGGAGGAATTGACCGTCGGGGAGCATTTCATTGCCTTCGGCTGCGCCAGTAATGCCGACATATTTTTCGACGATGTCGTAATAGGGAGAAAGATCGGCGTAGGAGATGGGCCAATCATCGCCGTAGCCGTCGCGGCTGGCGGCTTTGAAGTCGTTGTCGCTCATACGATAGCTTTGGCGGCCCCAGACTAACGAGCGGCCACCGAGGATGCGGAGCCGCTGCCATGTGAAGGGCTTGTCGGCCGGAGTGCTATAGGGATTCTCGAGATCGTTAACGAACCAGTCGTAGTTGTATTCCATGCAGGCATAGCACTGCTTTTGAATAGGGCGGGTGCGCGCGACTTCGGGCGAATGATCGCGATACTTCAGTTTGTACGCAGGCATGTGCTCGGTGAATTCTTTTGGCGTGATGGCGCGGCCAGCTTCGAGCAAAGCGACTTTCAGGCCCGCTTCGGAAAGCTGTTTTGCGGCCCAGCCGCCGGTGGCTCCTGAGCCGACGACTACGGCATCGTAAGTCTGCTGCAAAGGATCCTGGGATTGGTAGGTCATGGTTACTTGTGGTTCCCTTCGGGATGTTCACAGCCCTGATAGGGGCCGTGGGCGAATGCGCCGTCCCAGCCGAGCTCTTTCTCGCCGATCTGGGAGCTATAGTAAGCAGTCATGATGCGGCCCTTGAGGGCCTGGAAATGGGTGTGGCCGACGTCGGGCGTTGTGTCGGGTTCGCCGGTCCATTCGCTGCCGTTGCTGGGATAGGCGAGGCCGTGCAAAACATCATCCTGATCTTCGCGCGAAAGATAACGAAACGCGGCTTTGAAGCGCCGAATGCTTTCGCCATCGAGATAAGCGAGCGAGTTCAGGAAGGCGCGCTGAACTTGGGGAGTCTCGGCAGAGAGAACGAGATCGATATAGCGATTCGCGAGGGCTTCCTTGGCGCCAGGAGTATCGGTCGCAGGAATGATGAGATCGCTGAGAATGATGAGTGTTTCGTTCTGATGATCGTCGAGGAAGAGCGGCTTCCAATCGGGGACGTTGAATTCGCCTGAGGCATCCACGCCTCGCTGCGCGGGGGTTAGCTCCGAAGCAGGCGGAGGAGCTTGGGGCGCGGCAACCGCGGGTCGAAAAGCAGCGGCGGCGCCGGTGAGAACAGTGGCTCGAAGCAAATCACGGCGATTCATGGAAACTCCTTGTAGGTCAGACGGCTGCGCGAGCGAATTACCGGCGAGCGGGCCCAACGCAGAGTCTACACCAAAGAAAGACGGATGGTGCACGAAGCGCGTTTCCACCGGAACTGGGCGCTCTCATTCGATCTGGACACGAGAGACATTGAAGCCATCGACGGCGAGGACGGGCTTGGCGGAGCCGAGATCATGTTTGCGGACATGGACGGCGACCTCGCGCTTTTCGCCAGGGAGGAGAGAGATGTAGTTGTCGTCCCAAAAAATGGGGAGAATCTCCGGGCCGTTCTTGCCCCTGAGAAGACGGAGACGGGTGAGGAATGCGAGGCCGGAACCGGTGTTTTCAATGGTCACATGAGCCGTAGGCTCGGGACCTGCGTCCGAAAATTCCATCGAGGCTTTGACATCGACCTTCGGAAGATCCTGAAGCGCCTGGAAATTGGCAAACTGACTGAGGGGAGTGTAGTACCACTCGGATTTTGGGAAGTCCGAGACGTCAGGATGGGTAGAGAGCCAGTAGAAATTGCGGCTGAGCAATTTGCCGGACGGAGAGAAGAGCTGGAGGTTCACGAAGTAGGTGGAGGAGATGCCTTCCGGCTCGGGGATTTTGAAAGTACTGACGACGCCGTCGGCGTCGACGTCCGCGAGGGCTTCCTGGGAGAAACGCTCTTTCATGGAAGTGTCGTACACCTTGGCGACGACTTTAAGCTCCTTGAGGATTTCCTGCGTACCGTTGACGATGGCGACGCTGCGGTCGTCGTAGGAAAATTGCACGTGAACGAGCTCGAGGGCTTTTTTCGAGCCGAAAAAGCCGCCGGCGGGACGCAGGCTGTAATCGTAGAGATGCCAGATGAGGCCGGGCCAGGCGTTATTGAGCATCCATTGAATGACGCCGGTGGATTTGTATTTGTTGCGGCCATAGCCTTCGAACATGGCGCGCTGGCCCTCGTATGTCATGGCTTGCGATTTCCAGGCGAGATCGTCGACGTTCTTGACGGTTCCGTACCGTTCTTCGAGAGCGTGGGTGAAAACTTTGATGTTCTTGAATTCGCCGCCGCCGGCGTGGTAGTCCCAAAATTCGTTGATAGGCCAGAGCTTGTCCGGCGGAAACATGGTTTTGAGTTCCTCAACGGGAGGAACGGCGGGGCCGGGGCTGATTTCCGTGGAAAAGCCGTATGCGCCCCCATGCTTGGTGTCGAGGAGCCAGTAGTTTGGAGAGACATATTCATAAGGGCCGTCCATTTTCACACCGCTGTCGCCGGTCGGCTCGGTCTTTTTCGCGGTCGCGGAAGAAAGGATCGGCTTGTTCCAGTGCTCTTCCTTTTCAACGTCGAGATAGGCATTTTCACGATCGGGAGGAGGAGGATTGTCGCTGCCGTTCAGCCAAACGAGAAGGCTGGGATGATTGCGGAGGCGAAGAATCTGATCGCGGAGAGAGTCAACCGAGACGCGCTTGTTTTCCGCGCCCCACTTGCCCCACTTTTCCCAGGCATCGCAGCAGCACCATCCGGCCATGACGAGGATGCCGTCGCGGTCGGCGCGGTTCATGAAAGTTTCGTCTTCCAGCTTGCCTTCGAGGCGGATGGTATTGAGTCCCATTTCCTTTACGTAGCGGAATTCGGCTTCGCGGCGCGATTGGTTGATGCGCAGCATCATGTCGGGCGCCCAGCCGCCGCCACGGACGAGGACGTTCTTGCCGTTGACCTTGAAGAGACGGTAGCCCTCGGGAGTAAGTTCGGAATCGGTCTGGACCACGCCGAATGGAATGTTTACGAGGTCCGAAGACAGACCCTTATCGGGGACAAACCGCAGTGCAAGCCTGTGGAGATACGGTTCACCCATCTGGTAGGGCCACCACAAGCGGGGATTCCGCATGTTTAGCGATGGAGAATCTTCCGGGGTGATGGCGATGGCGCGATGTTCGCCGGGCTTGAGCTCAACAGTTTGGGAGAATTTGATTTCCGAAGATGCGCCAAGAATCTGTCCGCTAAGCGTTCCTTTGACGGGGGCATCAGAAGCGTTTTGAAGCTCGGCGCGGACGGTGAGATGCGCCGCGTCGACGGAGGGAAGGTCGAGCTTCGTTTCGACGGTAGGATAGCGAATGGCAACCGGGCCGGTTGCGGAAAGAACCACTTCCTGCCAGAGGCCCATGTCCTTATCGGGAGGCGTGGGGTTCCAATCGACCCAGGTAATGCCCAGCTCGTTAGCGTGAGGAGCGGAGACCTCGACGGCAACCGCATTTTTGGCGCCCGCCTTGACGAAAGACGTCACGTCAAACTCATAGCGGCGAAACGCGCCGACGACCTGATCCGAACCAGCGACTTTTTTTCCGTTGATCCAAATATCCGCGCGGTAATTGATGCCGCGAAAGGCGAGCCAAACCGTTCTCCCCTTGAAAAGCGCGGGAACTTCAAATTCTTCGCGGTACCACCAGGGAACGGCGAAGGGGCTATCGGCTGGCATTTCCTGGTTGGCGAATTCGGACCCGATTTTGTAAGAGACGCCTGGAACGGACCGCAGATTCATGCCGAAGTAAGGATTCTTATAAACGCCATTCTCGACAAGGACGGCAAAGACGGTGTTGGGAACGGAAGCCTTGTACCAGGAAGAAGCGTCGAACGAGGTGCTGGAGACGGCGGCACCATCAGCGCTCACTTTTGCGGAGGATTGAACGCGCCAGCCTTCTCGCAGAGTGATATCGCCATCGGCGCGCGAGGCGGGCACAGCAATGGCTGTAACGGCAAGAAGAGCAACGGCGAAGGACGCGGCAGTGAGCATGCTATCAGTTACCCGGAGAAGACCAGCAAACGATCTCGAAGGTAAGAAATTATTCTTGCTGAACGAAATCATCATGAGCCCCCGGCGGCGCGCGCAGGACGGCAGCATTTAAACCGATTCAATAGAAGGAATAATGAGCGCTTTCTGAGCCGGCGCGGCCGGGCGCTAGTTTAGCCTGAGCAGAAGAAAAGAGACAAGCACATTCCAAAAAGAAAGGCGCGAACCTTGCAGCTCGCGCCTCGCTCGATTTGGATGGAGCACTTTTCGTTCGATTATTGCGCCGAGGACACGAATACCTGCGCGGGAGTCATGACCTGCACATTCGGCACTTCGGTGGTTACGCGAACCGTCTCAAACTTGCCCTTGTTGCCGCCGTCACCCACAAAGGAGAGCAGATACTGGTTCTCGAGATGCCGCTGGATCTCGTCGAAGTACGGTTTCAACGTAACCGGCATTTCTGTGCCGAGATAATACGCCTCGGCGCCGGTTTCTTCGGAAAGCCGGCTGAGATTCGATTGCGCATTGAACGCTCGGAACGGCCGGCGGCCGATATGCCCCGCATCGGGAACGTAAATCGACCAAATGTTGATGTTCTTTTTCTGGGCATGCTCGACGGTTGTATCGAGATCGGGATCGATTGGATCGAAACCGCCACGGAAATAATCAATGCCCGAGGAAAACAACATGATGGACTTGCGCTCGCTGGAATCGGGCCAGCGTTTGATCCAATCCTGGAGCGCGAGATACGGACTAGTGAAAGCGCCGGAATTGCCCACAGGAAGACGCAAAGCCTTGGTCGCAAGAGCGTGATCGGTGGTGAAATCCTGGGCCACCATTGCCGAACCGTTCCTGGAATACGCGACGGCGATATAGGTGCTTTCCGGCTGGGCCATAATGAAGGAGCGGAGATCGCCCCACTGATTAGCAACAGTAGTTTCGAGCGAATCATCGATGAGAATTGCCAGGTAGAGCTTTTGGCTGCGCTTCCAGTCCGCGATCTGAACTTGCTCCTTGCTCTGGTATAGATGGACGTCGTCTTTCTTGAGTTCGGGCGGCATGCCATTCTTATTGTCGACCGCAGTGACCGTAAACGTAACTCCGGCGGAGTCCGACGCCGCAGCCTCTGCCGTGAGCGGCAAGGACACCGCCAAGGCCAGAACTGCCAACACCAGAGTCCCCTTCCATTTTAGATTCTTGATCATGAACGTACTCCCTTTCTGTCATCCCAGTTGATTAGATGCAGAGCGAGCCTGGAGCGTGCATATCTTTACTCCAGCCGGAGGCGCGTTCCGTCGTAGAATGCAACCCGGCCTGCGAGGAATATCTTCGTGAAAAGCTACATTGGGGCTATTGATCAGGGCACGACCAGCACGCGGTTCATGGTGTTCGACAAGGCGGCTCGTATTGTTGCGGTTGCGCAGAAGGAACACGAGCAGATCTTCCCGCACCCTGGATGGGTGGAACACGACGCGTTGGAAATCGTGCGCCGGACCGAGGAAGTGATTGCGGAAGCGCTCGAACAGCGCGGACTGCGCGCTTCGGACCTGGCGGGCATCGGCATAACCAACCAGCGCGAAACAACGGTGGTTTGGGAACGGGCTACAGGGCAGCCGATCGCAAACGCCATCGTGTGGCAAGACACGCGCGTCTCGGAAGACGTGCGACGATTTGCGAGCGACGGCGGGCAGGACCGTTTTCGCGCGGATACTGGCTTGCCGCTGAGCACCTATTTCAGCGGATTGAAATTGCGATGGCTGCTGAAAAACGCTCCGGAGGCGAGCGCGAAAGCGGCCGCAGGCGAGCTGCTTTTCGGAAATATCGACACCTTTCTCGTCTGGAATCTAACGGGCGGGCCAAAAGGTGGCGTCCACGTCACCGATGTGACCAACGCGAGCCGGACACAACTGCTCAATTTGAAAACACTGGACTGGGATCAAAAGTTGCTCGCGGCGTTCGAAATTCCACGAGCGATGCTGCCGCAGGTGCGGTCGAGCAGCGAAGTTTATGGCGAGGCGAAACTGCCGGCCATCGCTGGCGTCGGTGTGGCGGGAATCTTGGGGGACCAGCAGGCTGCACTAGTCGGACAGGCTTGCTTCCGGCCCGGCGAGGTGAAAAATACGTATGGAACCGGTTGCTTTTTGCTAATGAACACTGGAGAGCGTGCTGTTCCCTCGAAGTTCGGACTGCTGACGACAGTTGCTTACAAAATCGGCAGCGCTCCAGCGTGCTACGCGCTGGAAGGCAGCGTGGCGATATCGGGAGCGCTGGTGCAATGGGTCCGCGACAATCTCGGGATGATCGAGAAAAGCGCGGATATTGAAACGCTGGCGCGGACAGTGAAGGACAACGGCGGCATCTACTTCGTTCCGGCCTTTTCGGGGCTTTATGCACCATATTGGAAAGAGAATGCGCGCGGCGTGATCGCGGGGCTAACGCGGTACGTGAATAAAGGACATTTGGCGAGAGCGGTGCTGGAAGCGACGGCGTTTCAAACGCGCGAAGTTGTCGAGGCGATGGAAAAAGATTCGGGGATTGCGCTGTCATCGCTGCGCGTGGATGGCGGAATGGTGGCCAATGAACTATTGATGCAATTCCAGGCGGACATCCTGAATCGCGAAGTGGTGCGCCCCGTAGTTCAGCAGACGACGGCGCTTGGAGCGGCATATGCGGCCGGGCTAGCGGTGGGATTTTTCTCTGGCTTGGATGAACTGCGAGCGAATTGGGCTGTGGACCAGACCTGGACGCCGCATTTTGCCGAAGCGGAGCGCGAGGAGCTTTACAAACAGTGGAAGAAAGCGGTCCACCGGTCATTCGATTGGGTGGACGCTTGAAACAACAAGCGAGGCATCACGCTGGCTTTTTTCATGCGGAGGAGATTGCTGAATGACTTCCCCCTTTATGGGCGAATTTTTGGGCACGATGATTCTGGTGTTGCTTGGCGACGGTGTAGTCGCGGGAGTGCTCCTGAAGCGCTCCAAGGCCGAAGGTAGCGGTTGGATGGTCATTACCGCAGGCTGGGCATTTGCCGTGATGGCGGGCGTGTTCGTTTCCATCGCGTGCGGGAGCAGCGACGCGCATTTGAACCCGGCGGTCACGATGGGTTTTGCCGTGCGTGATGCGAGCTTTGCAAAGTTAGCTCAGTATTTTGTCGCGCAAGTTCTGGGTGCGCTAGTGGGTGGCGCCCTCGTCTGGCTGCACTATTTTCCGCACTGGAAAGAGACGACGGATTCGGCGAGCAAGCTGGCGTGCTTTTGCACGGCGCCAGCCATCCGAAACGTAGCTGCAAACTTGTTCAGCGAAATCGTGGGTACGTTTGTGCTGGTTTTTGTGGTTGGTGCGATTTTTTCGAAGCGCGTGGCAGGTACGGGACCGGCTCCAGGAATGGGTGCTTATCTGGTGGGCAGCGTAGTTTGGGGCATCGGTTTGTCCCTGGGCGGGACGACAGGGTATGCAATAAATCCTGCGCGCGATTTAGGTCCGCGCCTGGCACACGCGATTCTGCCGATCTCCGGCAAGGGCGGGTCGGATTGGAGCTATGCACCAATTCCAATTGTCGGCCCACTGCTGGGCGGAGCGCTAGCTGGCCTGCTTCTACGCATCCTCGCGGTTTCCTAACGTAGATTCGCAGTATAAGTAACCGATTCCGCATGATGGGTTGTCGCTCGTGCGCGCGCTTTGCGTGGGTGGGTTACTCTGCAAGGGAATGGGAACAACCACCATAGCCCCGCCGGAGCCGCGCGTTTCGGCGCCCGCCCAGCCCGATGGGACGAAGAGTCCGTGGATCTATCGCCCGTGGATCGACCTGACGGTCGGTTGCGGCGCCTGGTCCGCTCCGCTTTTGCTCGCTGGATTTTACTTTGCGAACTCGTACAGTCGCGGGTGGAGCGTGGCGTTCTATTTTCTTGCACTGCTCTCAAACTATCCGCACTTTATGGCCACTGTTTATCGCGCCTATCACACGCGCGACGAATTCGAAAAGTACAGAATCTATACGGTTCAAGTGGCGCTGTTGCTCGCGCTGGCTGGCGTCTTTACGCATTTGTGGTACGCACTTCTTCCCTGGATTTTCACGCTCTACATTTGCTGGAGCCCGTGGCACTACACCGGGCAAAACTTCGGGCTGATGATGATGTTCGCACGGCGTGCGGGCGTCTCGCCGACGGAAACGGAACGCGCTGCGCTGCGGCTTTCCTTCATTGCTTCCTATGTTTTGCTGATGCTGAGCTTCCACACCGGCCCCTCCAGCGATGCGCTGATTCTTTCGCTTGGCCTGCCGGCCACTCTTACGCTGCCCGCCCGCGCGGCTTTGGCGTTGTTTTTTGTCGGGGCTAGCGGGTGGGCACTGGTTTCGATGGCACGGAGAAGCAATTTCCGCGCGGTACTTCCGGTGATTACGCTGACGGCAACGCAATTCCTTTGGTTTCTGTTGCCAGCGGCAATTGAGTTGATCAGCGGAAAGGAAATTCCGCAGACCCGCTATAGCAGCGGCCTGCTTGCTGTGCTGCATTCCACCCAATATTTGTGGATCACTAGCTATTACCAGAAAAAAGAAGCGCGCGCAGCGGGCGATACGCGCTGGTCGTTTTCCGGCTACCTCGTGACGCTGGTTGCTGGCGGAATCGCTCTATTCATTCCTGGGCCTTGGATTGTCAGCCGCGTTTTTCACGCCGATTTTGCAGCGAGCTTTCTGACTTTCACGGCGCTGGTGAACATTCATCACTTTATTCTGGATGGAGCGATCTGGAAATTGCGCGACTCGCGGATTGCTTCTTTGCTGCTGGATGCGCAGCACAAAACAGTTACCGGCGGCGGGACGAAACGGAACCGCGTCGCCGCGGCTGCTCATTGGCTCACAGGGAGGGCACCGGCTGCACGCGCGCTTCGAATCGCGACCGTGGCTTTGCTTTTTCTCTGGGCCGGCGTGGACCAATTGCACTTTTGGTGGGCCAGCAAAGCGAGCAGCCTTTCGGCGCTTCAGCGCGCGGCGCAACTGAATCCCGACGACAGTTCGGTCCAAGTCCGGCTGGCTCACGCTGAACAGGTTTCGGGCCAACGCGACGCGGCGCTGGCTTCCATGCGGCGCGCTGCCGCCGTCAATCCGGCGAGCCTTGCGTTGCAAGAGTCCTACGCGCGGAGCTTGATCGAAGCAGGGCAGATTGCCGATGCCAGGTCCGAGTTTCAAAAGATTCTGGCGCGATGGCCGAAAAATGCGGATGCGCTGGTCGATTCCGGAATGCTGGCGCACCGATTGGGGCGCGACGATGAAGCCGTTGAGGACTGGCAACGCGCGATAGACGCCGATCCGACTCAATCAAATGCGCAACTGTATCTTGCGCAAGCGCTCGATCAGCAGGGAGAACTACAGTCTGCGGCGAGGCATTATCGCATCTATCTGGAGCTCGCCGCGGCGCGGCACGAACGAAATGCCACCGACACCGGCACGCTGCTTGCAGCCTTGATCAAGGTTGCAGACGCCGACGCCGCGATCCAACACGTTGACGACGCTTCGAACGGTTACACGGCAGCGGCGGGATTTGCGGACAAAGCCGGCGAGAAGGCACTCGAGAGCCTGGCGCTCGTACATCTCGCCGATCTGCAGGAAAAACAAGGCGACGCCGGCGGCGCGGTACAGTCTTATCAGCACGCCTTGCGGCTGGATGCGGGACTTTCGAACGCACGAAGCGCGGCCTCCGATTGGTTCAACTACGGCCAGTTCTTGCGCAAACATCAGCAGCCGGAGCGCTTGGTTTTCGCATGTTTTTTGAGGGCTGAGAACGCGATAGAAAAAACGCCGGGTGACGAGTTCAGAGTGATAACGGAGGCGCGCAAGGAAAGCGAAGCTCGGCTTGGCCAGGAGGCCGGCGTGGTGCGGCGCAATCTTGATCAGATCGTTGCGGAAACCCAGAGCTTGCAGGCTTCCTCTCTCGCGGCGAGGAAATAACCTCTACAGGCCTACTCAGCAGAATTCGTCTGTGCCCCTCATTGTGCCACTACTTTATCGGAGGCCTCACCGCTGATTCCCAAACAAATACACCATTATTTTTGCCCATAATACGCGTTGCTGCCGTGTTTGCGAAGGAAGTGCTTCTCGTGCAGATGTTTGGAGATGGATCGTGCGCTTGGATTCGCGGATATCGTCTGAAGAGCCATTGACGCAATTGCTTCCAGAATCACGGCGATATGAGCTGCGTCCGACGGCGATTTTCCCCAGCAAAATGGCGCATGACCGGCGACGAGGACTGCGGGGACCTGCATAGGGTCGAGTCTCTTGAATCGATGCACGATGGCGCGGCCGGTGTTCGCTTCATAGTCTTTTCGAATCTGCGCGGGCGCAAGCGGCTTAGTTACCGGCACAGGGCCGCGAAAATAGTCGGCATGAGTTGTGCCGAAACACGGAATCTCCTTCTGTGCTTGCGCCCACGCCGTGGCCGCGGAGGAATGTGTGTGCGCGACACCGCCGATGCCGGTGAATGCACGATACAAAATCAAGTGAGTGGAAAGGTCGGAAGAGGGCCGCAGCGATCCTTCGACAGCTTTCCCTTCCAGATCGACGACAACAATATCCTCCGGCTTCATCGTTTCATACGGCACACCGCTGGGCTTAATCGCAACAAGCCTTTCCTCGCGTGAAATACCGCTGACATTTCCAAACGTGTATAGCACCAGCCCGCGGCGCACAAGCTCGAGATTTGCTTCCAAAACTTCTTCGCGCAAACTTTTCAGGATCATCCCTTGCCTCGTGCCGCGGCCGCGATGCGCCGCAGGGTTGGAAGTATGCGCCCGGCCGCAATAGCCGGCGAGTCCGGCTGGCCAAAACCAAAATAAAGTTCGCGATAGAGGCTGTAGAGGTCTTCGTACACGCGGGCGGCTGCGGGAGCGGGCTCGACAACGCGATGCTCGGGGCACAAAGCCTTTTGTGCCGCTTCGATAGAAGTATGGGCGCCCGCGGCCAAGGCGGCAAAAATGGCGGAACCCAGGCTCGTCACGTCCGTCTTGGGTATCAGCACGGGCTTGTTCAAGACGTTCGCGTACACTTGATTGAGCACGTCGTTTTTCTGTGGAATGCCGCCGCCGTTAATCACCCGGTCGATGGGAACTCCGTGCTTTTCCATGCGTTCAAAAATCACGCGCGTGTGAAACGCAGTGCCCTCGATCGCGGCGAACAGTTCATCCTGAGGAGCATGCGTAAGATTCCAACCAAACGTGATTCCGCCAAGTTCGGGATTCACGAGCACGGTGCGGTCTCCGTTGTCCCAGGTCATACGCAGCAGGCCGGTTTGCCCCGGCTTGTAGCTCGCTAGTCCCCCGGAAAGTGCGGCCACGCTCGAGCCGGCGCGCCGCGCGATGGCTTCGAAGATGTCTCCAGTGGCGGAAAGCCCCGCTTCAACTCCGGTCTTCTTCGGATGGACCGAACCCGGAACGACGCCGCAAACGCCGGGTATCAAACGAGTACCGTCGCTCATGGCGATGATGCAAGTTGACGTTCCGACGACGTTCACCACGTCGCCCGTGCGCGCGCCCGCGCCCACGGCATCCCAATGCGCGTCAAACGCGCCAACCGGAATCGGTATTCCAGCTTTTAAGCCGAGTTTGGCCGCCCAGCCTGGGGCGAGCCCGCCCGCAATGTGATCGCTGGTTGCGTAGCGTCCGGCAAGTTTCGCGCGCACGCCCTTTAGCAGAGGATCAAGAGTTACCAGAAAATCCTCCGGAGGCAATCCGCCAAGCGCTTCGTTCCACATCCATTTATGGCCCATCGCGCAGACCGATCGCGGAGCTTGCGCCGGATCTGTAATGCCGCAAAGAACGGCCGCAGCCATATCGCAATGCTCGAATGCACTGACAAAACGGTCGCGCTTCTCCGGATTGTGGCGAAGCCAATGCAGGAGTTTCGAGAAACCCCATTCGGAAGAATAGACTCCGCCGCACCATTCGATGACTTCGAGTTTCTCGCGGTGGGCGGTCTCCGTGATCAGGGCGGCCTCGCGCCACGCTCGATGGTCGCACCAGAGGTAGTAGTCGTTGAGTGGCTCGAGATTTTCCCCCACGGGAATGACGCTTGACCCGGTCGTGTCAATCGCCAAAGCCGCGACCTGTCCACCAGAAATCTTCGCCGAAGCAACGGCCCGGTGCATGGCCTCGGCAAGAGCGCGCATGTGATCAGCATGGCTTTGCGTGGCGTAGTCAGGATCGTCCTTCTTGCGTTGAAGGGGAAACTCGGCCACACCTGAGCCCAAGCGTCCGCGTTCCGTGTCCACAATTGTCACGCGGACACTCAACGTGCCGAAATCAACACCTGCAACGATCGCCATCGGAACCTTTCGAGCAAGATTATAATCAGCTCAGCGCCGGGAGCCGGTGCTTTAGAAAACGTTTTCTCCGACCAATCTGACCGTTCCGGCGTGAGCAGGCAGAATAATGAGTATCCCCTTGAAAAGGCAAGCAGTCTCCGCCGTAAAATCCTCGAACCCCTGGAATCTCTGCTTGCGGTGGTAGCAGCTAATAAATTGTCGCTGACAAAGAGGTGTCACTAAAGTGCGGTGGTCACGCGCAACCTATGCTTCCGCGTTGGACCGAAGAAAAATGGTCGGGGCGAATGGATTTGAACTATCGACCTCCTGGTCCCGAACTCGATTCCGGTATTGTGTGACCTCTGTTGAATTTTGGGAAAAATACCTGCTATGGATGGGACGCTTTGATGGTCCGCCTTTGAACTTTATTGAGCCTTATTGCTACAAGAGGCTCTTACCACTGCAAAATCGTCTACAAATTATTGAGTGATTTGCAGCGTGTTTAAGGCGCGCCTGATAGGCATCCGTACGGATAGGTTCCTTATAGTACTCGCTTTAGCGGGAATTCCTGTACCAGGAGCTGAGGTTAGCGGGCGTCCAACATCCGGCCGTACCTTCTAAACCTGTATAATGCTGCGCAACATGGCACTTTCCGCCGGCACAAAGTTAGGACCCTACGAGATCGTCGCGCCGCTCGGCTCGGGTGGAATGGGTGAGGTGTATCGAGCGCGAGACGAACGACTGGGGCGTTCTGTTGCCATCAAAGTATTGCCCGCATCGTTCACCGGTGATCCAGATCGCCTTCGGCGGTTTGACCTGGAAGCCCGCGCCGTGGCAGCGCTGAATCATCCGAACATCCTAGCGGTACACGATACCGGCTTCCACGACGGTGTTCAGTTCATCGTCATGGAATTGTTGGACGGCAAGACTCTGCGCGACATGCTCAAGGAAGACCCCATTCCTGTCCGCAAAGCACTCGCACTGTTCCAGCAGGTAGCCAACGGCCTCGCCGCAGCGCACGACAAGAGGATCGTTCACCGCGACTTAAAGCCCGAGAACATCTTCATCACCAAAGACGGGCGGGCAAAGATTTTGGATTTTGGCCTAGCCAAACAGAACACTCCCCTCTCGGTGGCAGAAACGATAAGCGGCACGGCAGGCGCGCCACAGACTGAAACGGGAGCGGTGATGGGCACGGTAGGCTACATGTCTCCGGAACAGGTGCGCGGCGAAGCGACGGATCATCGATCCGATGTATTTGCGCTGGGCGCGATTCTCTACGAAATGCTTTCGGGCAAACGTGCTTTCAAGCGCGACACCCACGCGGAGACCATGACGGCCATTCTGAAGGACGAACCGCCGGAATTGACGGGGACGAATCCAGCCATTTCGCCTGGCATCGACCGCATTGTGCACCGCTGCCTGGAAAAGCAGCCGGAGCAGCGGTTTCAATCCGTCGCCGATCTGGGCTTTGCCATCGAGAGTTTGTCGGGAGCCACGACCACTTCGAGTGCGGTCGTTCAGCCGGCCCGCGCGAATAAACGCAACTGGTATCCTGTCGTCCTTGCGGGTGCCCTGGTGGCCGCGCTGGCGGCGGGGTGGTTTGCCCACCGAATGCTGGAACCGCGAACCAACGTGCCAACGTTCCAGCGAATGACGTATCGACGCGGGAGTGTCTATTCCGCGCGGCTCTCTTCAGACGGAAACAGCGTGATCTATTGCGCGGACTGGGACGGCGGTGCCACAGAAATCTATGTGGTGAGCAAGGAGTTTCCGGATTCGCGCTCTTTGCTGAAAGATGGTGTGCTGCTTTCGGTGAGTTCCTCTGGCGAGCTGGCCGTACTTACGTCTGCCACTTATCTGGACCATGAGGAGTTCGTGGGCACGCTGGCGACCATGACGCTGGGAGGCAGCGCGCCGCGCGAAATGTTGAAGGATGTAACGGCCGCCGATTGGTCACCGGATGGACACTCCCTTGCCGTGGTGCGTGTTGTCGCCGGAAAATACCGGTTGGAATATCCGCTCGGAACGCTGCGATTCGAGACCAGCGGAACGATTACTCAGCCGCGTGTTGCTCGTGACGGCAAGCGCATCGCCTTCTTGTACCACCCGCAACCAGGGGATGATCGCGGCTCGGTGATGCTACTCGATGCCGATGGGAAAACGAAGACTTTGTCCGACGGTTGGCTATCGGAACACGGATTGGCTTGGACGCCTTCCGGCGACGCCGTATGGTTCTCGGCCGACAAGAACGGACGTGAGTTGGTTGTCTACGAAGCGTCAGTTTCTGGAAGGAATCGCGCGGTCCTGGCCGGCGCCGGTGGGCAGCGAGTCTTTGACCTTGCGCCAAACGGGAAAGTCCTGCTTTCCAACAATGAAATCCGGTATGAGATCTATGCTTCAATTAACGGATCTCCACAACAGCGTCTTTCGTGGATGGATATCTCGTTCCAGCCGAGTCTCTCTGTGGATGGGAAACATATTTTATTCAGTAATGGGAGCGATCAGGGGTCGCAGTATTATTTGGTGACTATGCGAAATACGGAAGCAGGTTCCGCCTTGACCGACCTGGGCGAGGGGACGGCCTTTAACTTTTCCCCCGACGGAGCCTGGGCGTGGGTGCTGGTCGTGAAGGCTCCCCCCGAAGTGCGGATCCTGCCGACGGGTCCAGGGGGGATGCGCAAACCAGAAGGCGCGAACATAGAGACTTACGTCTCCATGGGTTGGTTGCCGGACTCGCGTCACTACATTTTTGACGGGAATGAACCGGGCCACGGTGCGCGCGTATACCTAGAAGACATGATGGGTGGCAAGGCCGAGCCAATCACCCCGGAAGGGTTCTCCATGCCTGCCGATTCTTACAACATTCCCATTTCGCCGGATGGAAAGCGGTTCGTGGTCTTCGAGCAGAGCGCGCGGTTATGGCGGATTTGCGCAGTTGCCGGTGGAGCATGTGTCGCGCTGCCGGGCGCTGAAGAGCAGGACTTTCCCCTAGCCTGGAGTGCTGATGGTCATTCGATCTTTGCGAGTCAGGCAGAACCGCAGTCTGCCATCTTCAAAATCGACATAGCAACAGGTCACCGGCAGATTTGGAAAGAAGTGACAGTGCCTGATCCTGTGGGTGCAAAGCAGGTTCTGGCATCAGCCATTACGCCGGATGGAAAATCGTACGCCAGCTCTCTTATGCGGCGGCTGGATACGCTGTACGTTGCGGAGGGCCTGCAGTGAGAATCTCCGCACTGCCGCATCGAATCGCCACCTTCAAAGCAGCAACTCTTAATGAATCCGGCTCCCTGGCGTCGTACCACACCACCCTTAGACAGCAGACTTACATCAGATGGTGTTGCCTCGACCTATCGAATCCGCCCGGCTTACCGGGTACCAAAACCACTTCAGATACGCGGAGACTGTAAATATTTTTGTAGACGATGCAGCCGAGGCTAAAATCAAAAATCCGTATTTCTTCAGGATTTTTGTCCTAGCGCACCTGGGCCATACCCAGAAGGCCTAAGTGCCAGTCAGATAAGCCATTGAAAAGAATGGTCGGGGCGAATGGATTTGAACCATCGACCTCCTGGTCCCGAATAAGCAGTAGAAACACTAGAGCGTTTCCATATATGATGTAGCGTAATTGGCGCTAAAAAAGAAGCCTCGGCAATCGGCGGAGGAAATGGTCTGGAAGGCAGCTTGCGCGGCCAGGAGCAACTCCTCGTCGGTACGGGCTGCGT
>Ga0335085_10004605_pt1 | contig 22732 bp, 17 predicted proteins | sample Lox_Sample_45_FD_206712 | JGI IMG/M metagenome (GOLD analysis project Ga0335085, IMG submission 206712) | Soil microbial communities from Loxahatchee National Wildlife Refuge, Florida, United States - Lox_Sample_4.5 | ecosystem: Environmental > Terrestrial > Soil > Wetlands | place: USA...
CCACTTTGATCTGCGCGATTTCCTGCTGCAGCTTTTCCTGCATCTGTTGCGCTTGACGCATCATCTGCTGCATGTTGCCGGGCATCTTCATGTTTAGGACTCCTTCAAATTGCGAACTTTGCGGACCTCGCCACCGAAGACTTCGCGGAAGCGCTGCACTTCGGGATTGGACAGGGCGCGCGCGGAGACATCGTCTTCCTTATCGCTGGAAGCGATCGGCGCGGCCGGCTCGCCAACCTCGCCCAGATTGATCTTGATGCGCAGCGGCCGCGCGAATGTGCCTCCGCGGACATCGGCGATGTGGCGGAGCGCGGCGCGCAGGTCTTCTTCGCGCAGCGCCAGTTTGAACTCCTTGCTGGTGGTGAATTGGAGCTCGCCGGCGGTTTCCGCGACGCGCGAGTTTTCGACGGCGTCGGCGGTGAAGGGCTTCCCGATCTCCATCAGCGCGGCGTGGAAGACTGAGCGCCAATCGGTTGGGCCGGACGGCTCGGCGGCCGGCTTTGCGGAAGCCGGCTGCGACGCTTCGGTCGCGCGCGTCGGTTCGGGTGGAGCTATCGTCGCGGCGGACTTGCGGGCGCTATCGCGCTCGAAGGGCGAAGCTCGCGGCGGCACTGCGACGGGACCGGGGCGCGGCGCAGGTGACGGCGGAGGCGGTGGCGCGGACGGACGCGCGGGCGCCTCGCCCAACCCGGCCAGGGCCTGCTCGATGGGCAACAGCCTGCCGGCCTGCACCAGGCGCACCAGCCCGATCTCCAGGTGAAAGCGCGGCTGCAGCGAAGTTTGCAAATCGCTGAACAGCTCCAGGCTGAGCTGCAGGTAGCGCGTCAGGTCCTCTTCGGAAAACCAGGCGGCGATCTCGGCCAGCTTTTCGCGCTGCGCTGCCGATGCCGCGATCAGCCGCGCGCTGCCGGTTCCGCCGCCGGCGATGCGGGCCACCAGCAAGTTCCGGAAATAGCGCGCCAACTCGCGGCTGAAGTGCTGCAGGTTATGCCCGTTGCGTTCCAGCTCATCGACGATCTCGAGCATAGCGCGCGAATCGGCTGCGGCCAGCGCCTGGGTGACTCTCTCCAGCGACTCGATGCCGAAGGCGCCCAGCAGCGCGCGCACTTCCGGCGCGGTGATCTTATCGCCGCAGCAGGCAATCGCCTGGTCGAGCGCGGAGAGCGAATCGCGGACACTCCCCTCGCCCGCCTGTGCCAGCACGGCTAGCGCTTCCGGATCTGCCTGGATGCCTTCGCGCTCGCAGATCCACGCCATGCGGGTAGTGAGATCTTCGAAATCCACGGAGCGAAAACTGAAGTGCTGGCAGCGCGACGCGATGGTCGCGGGGATCTTGTGCGCCTCGGTGGTACACAGCACGAAGACCACCCACGGCGGCGGCTCCTCGATGGTTTTCAAGAGCGCATTGAAAGCTTCGTTGGTGATCTGGTGGGCTTCGTCGATGATGAAGACTTTGAAGCGGTCGCGCGCCGGCTGGTAGCGCACATTTTCACGCAGTTCGCGCATTTCGTTGATGCCGCGATTGGAGGCGGCGTCAATTTCGATCACGTCGACGGCGCCGCCGCCAGAGATCTCGCGGCAGCTCGCGCATTCGCCGCAAGGCGAGGCGGTGGGTCCATTGATGCAGTTCAGGCAACGCGCCAGGATCCGCGCGACGGTCGTTTTGCCCGTGCCACGCTGGCCGGAAAAAATATAGCCGTGGGCGATGCGTCCCTGGGCGATGGCGTTTTCGAGCGTGGTCTTGACGTGTTCCTGGTTGACCACATCCTGAAAGACCTGAGGGCGGTATTTTCTGGCGATGACCTGGTACATTGGGCGGGTTACTGCCAGGCCCCGGGTGATCCGCGGCACACGAACCGCACCGCTACCGTTGCTTCCTTCCGGACCTGGCGGGGTTTGCAGCCGTCCGTTGCACGGAGCCCGAGACCTGACAAGTATTTATCGTAGCACGGGGGGTATTTTGCTTCGGCTGAAACGGGGGCCGCGGTAGTGGTCCGGTTTGGAATTCCGGGCGCATCTCAGTCCTGCGCCGAGGATTGTGTGTTTGGCGTGCCTGACGGGTGGCAAGTCTTTCGAAAGCGCCGGTTAATAACCCCGTCCAGACCGCAGAGTTTTCCGAATGGTGCGTGATCCAGTCGCGTCGCGGACCTCCCGAGTGTGTAATAGTGGTTCAACAACTGCCGGGATTCATAACGGGTCCAACTTTCTAGTTCTCCGTGGGCTTTTGAACCGAATCGATGATCACGAACCGCAGCGGTCCGCGCGCGGGGATGACTCTGATCCCAATCTGCTCGACCAGGGCAGTAACTATGCCCGGCGAGCGTTCGATGGCGGATTCTGCAGCCGGCGCGGGCGCGTCCTCATTCGAATAGCGCAGGATGAAATCAAAACGGCCCTCGATCCCAGTGCGGTTGACGGCCTCGCGATCGAGAGGCAGAAATTGTGCAAGCTCGCTCATGGTCACGCCGGTGGCCTCCAAAACCATTCCGCCCTTCGCGCGCAGGCTGCGAATTCCGCAGTTCTTATAGGTAGCGGAATTGGGATGCCAGTCCTGCGGCGGGCGGTTTGGGTCACCGGGGACGCATGCGCCGGGTGCCGACGCCTTCGCCTTCAGGCCACCTTTCGCGACAACGAGATCATAGACTGGCCCTTCGCGGGTTTCACTGTGAGTTTTCAGCGCCATGCGCTCCTCCATCAGCGCACGCATCATCGGTCCCAGCATCATTGAAACGGGCGCTTTGCCGTCTTCTGCCTTAGCGGTGATGCTGTAGGTCTCAGACTTGAGCCAGCGCGGTCCGCCCTCGATCTGAATGCGCCGGCGTTGCAAATGCTCGTCTATGGCGTAGGCTCCGCCAATCAGGTTCCACATCGTGGCGCACCCGACTTCGATTCGCCCGGGCGACAACTGCCCGAGCTTTCCGCCCCCGTTCGACAGCAGCTCGCAATCCGGCGCCGGCTTGATCACGGCTACCTCGAAGTGCGGCACCGAAGGGGACTGGGCGCAAATGGACCCGGCCGCCAAGGTGACGGGGAGCAAAAGTCTGCGCGCAACAATTGGCATTTCGAATAATTTTACGCCGATTTCAGCGAGAATTCCCGACAATCATAGCGCTCATCGCGTGCAGTACATGACGCTCATCGTGCACTGCAACTCTCCCGATGCGAGTGCCGAGCGCAGGTCCGCCAAACGCGCTGATACCCGACAGTAACCCCGTCCTAACAGTCACACGTCAAGCTATCGGTGCTGTCCCGCGAACGATTCGCTACTGGGCCCGCAGCTTAGGGCGTGTACGGAACTTCGCGTGCTTTTTGCGAGCGCGGCACCAGGAAGGTGCGCTCCCAGCGCGTCTTGGTGAAGAAGTGCAGCGCCACATCGAAGACGTGGTCCACGCTCCAATTCTCCAGGTCCTCCGTCGGCGCGTCGAACGACCAGTAGATGATCAGCGGCTTGCCCACCACATTGGCCATCGGGACAAATCCCCAGAAGCGGCTGTCGGACGAGTTGTCGCGATTGTCGCCCATGGCGAAGAAGGTGTCCGGCGGCACAACCACTTCGCCGTTGACCATGTGGTCGCGCAGCATCTCCCGGCCGAGCGGTAAAACGCTGTACGCGGGGCCGTCGGGAAAGTTGTCGCGGAAAGGTTCCACCGCCGGATCGATGTGGCGCGTATACGGCTCGAGGAGCAACTTGCCGTTGCGGATCACCTGCTTGTTGACCATGCGGATGCGGTCGCCGGGCATGCCAATCACACGCTTCACATAGGTCTGCTGGATGTCCTCGGGATAACGGAAGCACACGATGTCGCCGCGTTCGAGCGCATGGTACGGCAGTAGCCGGCGATCGGCGTGCGACGAATTGGCGAAGGCCAGGCGGTCTACCAGCATGTGGTCGCCCACGCGCACGGTGCTTTCCATCGAACCCGTGGGCACCACATATGCCTGCACCAACGTGGTCGCACAGAACAGGTAGAGAAGAATCGTGACGGCCCACTCGCCGACGAAACCGCGCGGCGATTGGTTGCGTCCCGCCGACCACACGGCGCGCACCTGCTGCAGAGCGAAGGTCGTGAACGAGCATTCGCGCCAGACGCTGCTGATCCAATCGATCGCCGAGTGGAGGGTGAAGCGCACAATATTCGCGGGTCCCTTCCGCGCGGCATCGCGGCAGCGGTCGCGGAAGGCCTGCTGCATCAGCGCGCCGTATTCCATGCGGAAGCCGCGCGGATAGGCGTAGAGCATTGCGCCGTAGAGACGACAAAGAAAGCTCATTAAGGAGTCAGGCATCAGGCTTTTCCTCCTGCGGCTTCGGGGCGGCCCAGGATCCGCCGCGAGCGTGCCGCGTGGACCGCGGTGGCCAGGCGCTGCGCCTCGGCGCGGGCGGCCTCGCGACCCAAGTCGGTCATGCGGTAGTAGCGGCGCCGTTCGTCATCCAGCGATGGATCGGGACGCTCGCCGGATTCTTCCACCAGGCGCGCCGCCAGCATGCGCTTCAGGCAGCCGTACAAGGTACCGGGTCCGAGTTGCAGGCGCTCGCCGGTTTGTCGCGCGACGTCCTGCATGATGGCGTAGCCGTGGCGTTCGCCATCGGCCAGCGCCAGCAGGATGTGGAACACCGGCGGGGTTAGCGGCAGGAGATCTTCAGGAACTGGAGGTTTGCCCATAATACATCCGCTACGGATATATTAGAGCCGCCCGGCAGGGTTGTCAATGGTCGCGAAAATCTTGAGGCGGAGGCGCGGAGACGCGGACTCCCGCCCCACTTAGCGTTCCTTGAACCGAGGTGGAGATAGCTCCAACGAGGGGATTGACTCCGCTCTGCTGCTTGCGTTATAAGATTTAACATTACGATGTTTAACATTAGCCGCCGACCCCCGACCGCCCTCGAACAGCTACTCCTCGATTATGTGTGGGCGCACCCCGATTCGACCGCCGAAATGTGCCGCGAAGGACTGGCGGGAGACCGCAAGCTGAAGGATTCGACCATCCGCACGATCCTCCGCAAGCTCGAAGAGAAAGGCTATGTGACACATCGCATCGGGGGCCGCACCTTCATTTACCGCGCCGCGGACAGCCGCCGCAACGTCGCGGTGGAGGCGGCGCGTCAACTCATCGACCGCTTCTGCGGCGGGTCGGTGGAAGAACTGCTGGTGGGGCTGGTGGACAACCAGGTGCTGAACCCGAAGCAACTGCAAAAGCTCGCCGACAAAATCGCCGCGCGCAAGGAGAAGAAAGCATGACTGTCCTGGAATTCTTGGCGCAGTGGGCGCTGCGTTCCTCGATCCTGATTCTGTGCGGAGCGCTGCTGCTGCGTCTCCTGCGAGTCAAGGATCCCGCCGTGCGGCTGGCCGCGTACGCCGCGATACTGTGCGGGTCGCTGATGCTTCCGGCGTTGACCGCCGCGTTGCCGAAGCTGCCGCTGATCGCGATGCGCGCACAGCCGGCGCCCATCGAGTCGCCTGCCACAAAAATGCCCGCAGCGCCGCCTGGTAACGCGCCTGAGCCTTCCAGCGCGCCTCCGCCGGCGCGCTTCGATTGGCGCCGCGCCGCCGAGGCAATCTACGTCGCGGTGGCATGCTCGATGCTGTTGCGCCTGTGTACCGGACTGGCTGCCGCCCGCCGCCTGGTGCGCAACAGCCGTCCCACCGGCCGCACCTGTGAAGCGATCGAGATTCGCGAATCGGAGCAAGTGCACGCTCCCGCCACTCTGGGCATCCTCCGTCCCGTCATCCTGCTGCCGCCGGATTGGCGCGAGTGGAATGCCGCCAGGCTGGACGCCGTGCTGGCGCATGAGCATTCGCACATTGCGCGTCGCGACCCCGCTGTCCAGTTGCTCTCCGCCTTGCATCGCGCCCTTTTGTGGCACAGTCCAGCGAGTTGGTTTCTGCATTCTCGCCTCGTGCGCGTGGCGGAGGAGGCCAGTGACGATGCAGCCGTGATGGCGACTCGTGATCGCGCGCTGTATGCCGAGGTGCTGCTCGAATTCGTGCGCCGGGCGGGCGATCCGGACGCGCATTGGGCCGGAGTGCCGATGGCCCGTTACAACCGGCCGGAGGAACGCATCCAACGCATCCTCGATGGATCGGTGCTTTCGCGCGGCGTCTCGCGAGCCGGCGTGGCGGCAATCGTAGCCGCGGCTGTCCCGCTAACGTGCCTGCTCGCAGCTGCGACTAAGGCCGCCCCTCCGCAGCCACCCACGCGCGCCGTCGCGACCGCGGAATCGCCCGCGCAAAGGGAGACGCCGGCCGAAGCGCCGCCGCCGCAAGCCGCACCGCCCGCCGCATCCTCCGACTTTCTGGATGTCATCGGCAACATCGCTCCGTACCATTCCGTGACGATCAGGCCGCGTATCGATGGCGAACTGCGCTCGGTGAACATCAAGGAAGGCGACACCGTGCAGGAAGCCCAATTGCTGGCCACCATCGACCCGCAGCCCTGGCAGGTGCAGTTGGAACGCGCCCAGGGCCGCCTTGCGGAGGACCAGGCCGCATTGAACCGCGCGCGTCTCGATCTCGAACGCTCCAACCAACTGGTTGCTTCCGGCGCCATTCCCAAGGACGCCTCCGCACGCGCGCTGCTGGGGATGCCGCAGTTGGAAGCGCAGCGCGCCGAAGTGGCGCAGGCCGAGGCAAGGGTGTCCACAGCGCTGGCCTCTCTCGACGCCGCCAAGCTGGAGTTGAGTTACACCGAAATCCGGGCGCCCATTTCCGGAGTCGTCGGCCTGCGGCGGGTCGATCCGGGCAACATCGTGCGCGCCTCCGACCCCGACGGCATCCTGGTGATCAACCAGCTTCAGCCCGCCGCCGTCGTGTTCCAAATCCCCGAAGACCAACTGCCGCGGGTGCGGGGGCGACTGGCCGCCGGCGCGAGCCTGCCGGTCGAGGTGTGGAACCGCGCGCACACCGCCAAAATCGGCACCGGCCGGGTGACCGCCATCGACAATCAAATCGACCCCACTACCGGCACCGCCAAGCTCAAAGCCGTGCTCGACAATCAGAACGGCGCGCTGTTCGCCAACCAGTTTGTCAACGTGCGGCTGTTTTTGAGCCCGCGGTAAGCCCGCGCTCACTCGCTACGTAGCACCTGCATCGGATCCACCGACGCGGCGCGGGAAGCCGGCAGATACGCCGCGGCCAGACTGGTGAGGACCAGCAGCAGGCCGGCGGACGCCAGCAGCAGCGGGTCGCCCGGCCGCACGCCGAACAGCATCGAGCCGAGCAGGTGTCCCACTCCGGCGGCTCCGGCCATGCCGAGCGCCAATCCGATGACGACGAGCCGCAGGGCATCGCGCAACACGTGCCCGAGCACATCGCCGCGGCGGGCGCCCAACGCAATGCGCACCCCGATCTCGCGCCGGCGCCGCGCCACAGCATACGACAGTACGCCGTACAGCCCGACCATCGTCAATAACAGCGCGATGGCTGCGAAGCCGGACATCGCCACCGTGAGAAAACGCGGCAGGCTGACGGACGCGGAGGCGCGCTGTTCGCCGGTGCGAACCAGGTACATGGGTGCTTCGCGGTCCAGGCTCATGAGCACGGCGCGGGCGGCCGGTTCGAGGGCCAGCGGCGCCGTACCAGTGTGCAGCACGATGGTGCCGATACCCCAGGAAAGCTGCTTGTACGGAAAGTAGTAGATGGGCTGCGGGTCGGCCGCGAAGGCCACCTGCAGTGCGTTGCCCACTACGCCGACGATCTCGCGCGATTGCACCCCTTCTTTGCCATTGGTAGCGCCGGGCTGCATACGTTTGCCGATGACGTCCTCGCCGGGGAAGAATTTGCGCGCGAAAGCTTCGTTGACGATCAGGACACGGTTGGCATGCGCATCGTCGCGTTCGGTGAAGTCCCGGCCCCGGCGCAGCGGAATTCCCATGGTTGTGAAATAGCCAGGCGTAACGATGGCCATATCGGAGTGTGGCCGTTCGGACGGCGGCGCGGGGCGCTCCTCGATATCGAACGACACCGTCATCTCGTCGCCTTCGAGCGGTAGCGGCATGCCAATTGCGGCGGACTGCACTCCGGGAATCGCGCGCAGCGTCTCCAGCAGGCGGTCGGAGAAAGCGATCTGGCCGCCTCTATCGTAACGGGTGTCCGACAAGCCGATGGCGAAGGTGAGCAGGTTGGCGGCGCGGAAACCGGGATCGCGGTGGAGCAGATGGACGAAGCTTCCCATCAGCAGTTCGGCGCCCACCAGCAGGACCAGGCCGAGGCTAAGTTGGCCGACCACCAACGCGCTGCGCAGCCGATGCTGCCCCTGCGCGATGTTGCCAGCGCTGTTCTTCAGGAAGCCGGCCGCGTCCGCGCGGATCACCTGGGCGGCCGGAGCCAGGCTGCACAGCACCACCGTGGCCAGCGCCGTGCCGATCGAGAACAGCAGCACGCGCAGGTCGATGCCGGCTTCGGCGAAGCGAGGGATGGGCAGATTGTCACCGGCCAGCGGCACGAGCAGTTTCAGAGACCCGGCGCTGAGCAGTACGCCGCCTACCGCACCGAGCAGCCCCAGGATGGTGCTTTCGGCCAGCAGTTGGCGCACCAGAGCGCCTCGCGACGCGCCCAGCGCGGTGCGCAATGCAAACTCCCGCGCCCGCCCGGTGCCGCGGGCCAGCAGCAGGTTGGCCACATTGGCGCAGGCGATCAGCAGTACCAGCCCCACTGCGCCCAGCAGAATCCAGAATCCCTTGCGGCTGTTGCCGGTCAGCCGCTCGAGTTCCGGCTGCACCAAAGTGGTAGCGACGTTCTTGTTCTCGTCCGGATACTGCTCCGCCAGGGCGCCCGCGATCTGGTCCAACTCCGCCTGGGCCTGCCGCGGCGTCACGCCAGGTTTCAGCCGGCCGATGCTTTCCAGCACCCGCGCGCCGCGCTGTTCGGTCATCGGCGTCGCCTCGGAAGGACCGGCGTCCTCGGCCAGCGTAATCCACAACTGGACCGCGGCGTCTTCCACCGGATAGTGAAACCCGGGCGGCGCGACCCCGGCGACGCGAAACAACTTGCCATTGATGTGCACGCGGCGCCTCACGATCTGCGGATCGCCGTTAAAGCGGCTGCGCCACAATTCGTCGCTCAACATCACCGCGTTCGCGCCGGGCTTCTCGTCGTCCGGCTGAAAGCCGCCGCCCACTTCCGGCGGCACACCGAGCAACTGAAACAAGTCCCACGACACGATTTCGCCCGGCACCTGAATGGGCGGCAGCGAATCGGTGAGGGCGAACTGCTGGTCGCGATAGGCGGCCAGGCGCTCGAACACGTGGTTGCGGTCGCGGAAGTCGAAGAAATTCGGGTAGGAGAGCTCGGTGGGTTGCTGGGCGCGCCGATGGATGGACCGCACGGCCATCAATCGTTCGGGCTGCGGAAACGGTAGCGGACGCAGCACCACCGCGTTAAGAATGGCGAAGATGGCGGTGGTGGCGCCGATTCCCAAGGCCAGGGTGAGGACCGCCGAGGCAGTAAACCCCGCGGACTTACGAAGCTGCCGCAGCGCGTGGCGAACGTCCTGCACCAGCACGTCGAGGGGCGGCAGCGCGCGGCGTTCGCGCACATGTTCTTTCATTTGCGTGACTCCTCCAAACTGCCGGCGCGCCGCGTAGTCCGCTTCCGCCGCCGGCATTCCCTGTGCGATGAACCGCTGGGCCAGCAGATCGAGATGCTCCCGCACCTCTTCGTCGAACTCCGCGTCCAGCCGGCGGCGGCTGAGGCTGGCCGCGATCCGCGAGGCCCATTCGCGCAGCATCGGTTATGCCTTCTCCTGGCGCAGCACGCGTCCGATGACGTCCGCCATGCGCTGCCAGCTCTCGGCCTCGCGCGCCAGTTGTTTGCGCCCCGTGCGGGTGATCGAGTAGTAGCGCGCCTTGCGCTTGTTCTCCGAGGCGCCCCACTCCGACCGGATCCAGCCCTTCTGCGCCAGGCGCAGCAGCGAGGCGTACACCGTGCCTTCGTTCAACCGCAGCATCTCCTCGCTGAGTTGTTCGATGCGCCGCGCGATGCCGTAGCCGTGCAGCGGGCCGAGCGCATCCAGGGTCTTCAGAATCATCAGGTCGAGGGTCCCTTGCAATACTTCCGAGCGGTCCTTTGGCATAACCAAAGGAGATCATAGCACACTCCTTTGGGGGAGCCAAAGGAGTGTTTTTCGCGAACGGACCGCTCCGTGAAGACGCGGGCTGGACTGCTGCCGGGGGCGCGCGCGCTTACGGTCGCGGCTCGGTTTGAGACCCGCTCCGAGCGCTAACGTGAGAAAAGCAGTCCACCCCGCCCGCATCCGCTTGAAGGGCGCGACGCGGGCCATCGGTAGTTTCTTCGGCCGCGGCTCGAAAAGGGAGTTCATCGACGCGGGACGGGGTTGCGGCCGCGCACTCGGCTCGCGCGCCCGGCGGGCGATTCCGCACACTGTATTTTAAAATTTCTAGGCCGCTCCGCCCCACTTGTAGGATCATCCTCTAGAGCGCTTTCCGATGAACCTCTTCTCCGACGAGAACCGCCGCAATCCATTCCCGCTGTACGATCAACTCCGGCTGGCCTCCCCCGTGCTTCGCGTGCCACCGCCCATGGACGCCTGGATGATCCTGGACTACGAAGGCGTCAAGTGGGTGCTGAACGATCACGACACCTTCAGTTCGCGTGTGCCCGCTCCGCCGTGGTTTATCTTCTTCGATCCGCCGCAGCACACCAAACTGCGCGCGCTCATCTCGCGAGCCTTCACCCCGCGCATGATCGCCGGCCTGGAGGCGCGCATCCGGGCGCTGTCGCACCAACTGCTCGATGCGGTCGCCGGGCGCGGCGAAATGGACCTGGTCGCCGACTACGCCACTCCCCTGCCCATGCAGGTGATCGCCGGTATGATCGGCGTCCCCGCCTCGGATTGGCCGCTCTACCGCCACTGGAGCGAGGTCATTCTGCGGATCAGCTATTCGCGATCCGGTGGAGAAGAAGCCGCGCAGGTGCTCCGAGACTTCGCCGCGGTCACAGCCGAGATGCAAACCTACCTCGCGGAACAGATCCGCGAACGCCGCGCCACGCCACAGGACGATCTCCTCTCCGGCCTGATCCACGCCGAGGTGGATGGCGAGCATCTCTCCCAACGGGAGATCCTGAGTTTCTTTCAACTGCTGCTGGTCGGCGGGCAGGAGACCACCACCAACCTGATCTCGAACGCCGTGGTGTGCCTGTTGGATAATCCGGGACAACTGGCCCGTTTGCGTGCCGCACCGGGGTTGCTGGTGCCGGCGATTGAGGAAGTGCTGCGCTACCGCTCGCCCGTGCAATGGATGCTGCGGCGCCGCGGCGGGAAGTGGAACTGGGCGGACAAAGGCTTGGCGCCGGCCAGTTACTTCTGGTGGTGATGGGCTCGGCCAACCGCGATCCGCGCTGCTTCCCCGAACCCGGCCGCTTCGATATCGCGCGCGACCCCAATCCGCACCTGGCCTTCGGACATGGCATCCACTTCTGCCTGGGCGCGGCGCTATCTCGTCTGGAAGCGCGCGTTGCTCTCGGCGATCTGCTGGGGCGCTTTCCGCGTTGGGAGCGCCCCGGCGATACGGCTTGGAACCCGCGGCAGGCGCTCCACGTACACGGCCCGGCAAGTCTGCCCATTCGCTTCGATGTGCCGCGGCACGCCTTGGCAGAGGTCTAAGCCGCACACGCTCCCGTCCACTGTACGAAAATTCATCGAAATGTAGCTTCGCCTCCGCACAACCCTGTCTAAGATAAGGTAAGGCGGGTTCGGTGGTGCTTTATTGGGCCGGGACCGGACTGGCCTGGCGATGCTTGTCGATGAATCTCCGCAACCCGTTCTGTATCCTCTTCGCCCTTGCCTCCGGCGCGTTCGCCCAGACTGCGCCCGATCCAGCTACGCCCTCCAATGACGGCGAGCGCTGGAATCTGTACTTTCAGTCCACTTCGATCGGCGACACTCACGGTTATTTTCATTCGCCGTACGAAGGCCCCTTAAGCCTCGAAAACCGTCCGGAGGAGGACGTTTCGCTCACCGCCACGCTATTCTTCGGACTGCAACTGTTCCGCAATACCCAGCTTTACTTCAACCCCGAACTGGCCGGCGGACGCGGGTTCAGCCATGTGGATGGCATCGCCAATGCGCCGAACGGCGAACTGCCGCGAGTGGCTTCCGCCGCTCCCAAGCCATATCTAGCGCGGCTCTACGTCACGCAGGATTTCGGCTTCGGCGACGCGCGCGAGAACTTCGAAAGCGACGAAAACCAGCTTGCCGGCTCGCGCCCCATGACGCGCTACAGCATCACCGTGGGCCGTTTTACGGTCACCGATTTCTTCGACCAAAACCGCTATTCGCACGATCCGCGCACGCAGTTCATGGGCTGGGCCATCATGTACAACGGCGCCTGGGACTACCCCGCCGATACGCGCGGCTACACCTGGGGCTGGGTCCACGAGTTCCATACGCGCAACTGGTCGGTGCGCTACGCCAGCGCCGCCGAAGCGCGGGTCGCCAACGGCCTGCGCTTCGACCGGCGTCTGCTGCGCGACCGCGGCGATATGTGGGAAGGTGAGCGCGACTATTCGATCCACGGGCACAAAGGCGCCGTGCGCCTGCTAGGTTTTGCGCTGCACACCGATTCGGGCAGCTATGCCGAATCGCTGGCGCTCGCCCGGCAAACCGGCACGACGCCCGATATCACCGCAACCCGCAAAGTGGGCCGCACCAAATACGGCGTCGGCATCAACGCGGAGCAGGAGATCGGGAAGGACTTCGGCGTGTTCGTCCGCCTGGGATGGAATGACGGTAAGACCGAAAGCTTCGCCTTCACTGCCATGGACCGTCTGGCAGAGGGCGGCGTGCAGATGACGGGACGGCGCTGGCATCGTGCCGACGATGTCATCGCCACAGGCTTCACCGCGGGCGGCATTTCGGGCGTACACGCTTCCTATCTCGCGGCGGGCGGCCTGGACTTTCTGATCGGCGACGGCCGCCTGAATTACGGTCCCGAAATGGTGTGGGAGAGTTACTACAGTGCTAAGGTTGCGAAACTGCTGACGGCCAGCTTCGATCTGCAATACGCCACCAATCCGGCGTACAATCGCGACCGCGGCCCCGTGTGGATCGAAAGCATCCGCCTGCACCTGGCCGGCGCTGCGAAGAAGTAGGACTGTGGCACATCAGTGACGGCTCCAGCGTGAACCGAGGCCTTCTGTACTGACGGTCGCATCGGTGCGATATGGTCGCTTCAAGCACGCCACTCCGGCAGTGCTTCACCCGCGAGCCGATGAAGCAGAAAGGACCAGCGCGTCTAGCGCGGCCGCTCTTTCCCGAAGCGGCTTCAGCTCTTCCTGTCCCAGTGCGCCGCTACAGCCTTCCACGATTCGCCTGCCACGCTCCGCTAGAATCCTGCGAAACTGCCGGTCGGGTGTGGTGATGGCGATGTCACTCAAGGCACGCAAGAGTCTCAGGCTCACGGCAACATCGGACCGGGAATACCAGCGTATTTGCTCGAAAGCCGAATCCAGCAGCCGCTCAAAACCGATCCAGGGAACATGAACCCGAAACAACCCGGGCGGATCATAGAGAAACGGGTCCGGCAGTTCCCGCGAGGCAAACCGAATCAGGATGCGACTCAACTGGTCCACACAACCAATTGCGGTAGTCGGGTCATTGACGGCCGGCGAAATCGCCTTCAGGGCGATGTCGACAATCTGTAGAACCCCGAACTCCACATCCTGTTGCAGAGTCCTGGTAGGGCCAAAGTCGAATGCGCCGGCAAACTCTTCCCTCCCCTCCTCCGCCATCCGGTCGCCCTTTGAAAGTCTTATCAAGGGAACTCCGGCCGGGACGAATTGGCCCACGCGGCGTAAGACGTCGACCTTGACGTGGTAAGTCTTGGCAAGCGTGACTAAGCGCTTCGTGTCAATGAAACGGATGTATCCCGAGCTGTTGTTGGTGAGCGTGGTTTCCCACGTGTATTCCACCCGATGGTCGGCTGCCGGCGGGCGGTCCGGCCGTCGCAAGCACCACATCATCTCGTCGACCGTCGATTCCGTTTCCGAAGCGATCCGATCGACGATGTGGTTGACGCTGATCGCCCGCGAGATGTGATGGATGAAGAAAAGCAGCCAACCCGCGCAGATCAAGGCCAGCAGCATCGCTCCCATCACCGTCACCACCGGTTCGAACGGTTGAGGTTGCGAGTGGGCAGCTGGAAGCGCGGCGATGCAGTATGAGAATGTGCCGAGAAAAATCCCCAGCGTCCACTGGGTCACCTGGTCCTTGGAAAAGCTGATGATGATGCGAGGGGAGAACTGCATGGAGGCCAGGGTAAGGGTCATGAGCAAAATTGCGAAAACGATCGATACCACGGTCATGATCGAAGTCGCGATGCCCCCGAGGATCGCCTGGGCAACTTGCGGGTCGGAATGAGACGGAAATACGACCTTCGGCACGAAATCGGAAAAGCCGGGGACTACCTCTTCCACGAAGGACAGCAGGGCGCCCGTGGTCCCAAGGATCAGGGTGATGATCAGAGGTCGCACCAGGAACCCTCCCCGGAGGTTGTATGCGACCTGCCGAATTAGCAACGGAATACGCTTGTCCACGGTCTTTTCCAGGTTTCTCGCAGGAATGCTCGGCCTCGTACAGATTCCGGTCCCGCTTTGCCGTATCGCTTATTGTAGGCTCCGATGAGCCGCCGCTGTCGTCGGGGGCGAGCGCCCGATCGGATAGTCGTCCGCCAAACGCCGGCACTCTATCGGAAGTGACGCGGCGAGAGGAACGTGGAGGCTGACTGCCGGCCTGATCACCGCGCCGCTTTCGATCGAGCCGTTTTGAAGAGCCGCACGCGCCTGTCGCGGACGCGCCACCTGCAGCGCTTCTCGACCCACTTCAAACCCCACTGCAAATTCCGAATCAGCGGCGGCTTCCCAGCAGATCGGCAATTGCTTCCGCCCCTCGCCGCGCGCCGTCGGCCGGTATGGGTGCGTAGTTCGTTTTCCCCGCCTGATGCGGCCAGAGCTCGTTCCGCCAGTTGCTGCGGGGACGTCTTGGAAATCGTAAGGCGCTCACCGGCATAGTGGCGAATCAGCCGTCTCGAAACGTCGCCCTTCCCTCCGAGCTGCTCGCGCCTACTGAATCGCAACTGACAGTGTCGTGGTGGAGCTTGGACCCCATCCCGGCCTGCACGGTCAAGTAGGTTGCGGATACGGGGAGGTCAGCAAGCAGGATCAAGTTGATTTGGAAGACGTCCGAGAAATTGAGCGGCGAGGCGCCGGCATACTGCACCGTGGCGTTTTCACGGGCGGCCATCGCTCCGGCGATTGGCAAGCGGACGTCCTGGCGAGCTATTGGTTCGACGAGACCGTGAAGCGGGCCCATTGCGCGGAGATCTGTTTTTTGGGCGCCGCCAGCCGGTCGCGGGCTACCAGCTGCATCACGTAATCGCCGGGAGGAAGCTTGGCGAGATCGAGTTGTCCTGCGACATAATGTTCCGCCAGGCTGGCAGCCGGCACCGCCATGACGCCGCTATCGGAGTAGCGCCGCCGGTCGTCTTCGCGAAACAGAATCACCTGTGCGTCCACCAGTCCCGCGTGCGGCGACTCGGCGGCCGTCCGGAAACCGGAAACACTGCATCGGAACAGCAGCGGCTGCCCCTTACGATATCCGCTCCACGGCGTCTGCCCGGCACTCCCCGCGTCACGAGCAGACGAAAGCTCGATGCTCGATAACGTGATGCGCGGCTGGTTGAAATCCGGAACTTCCAGATATTGGTACGCCGATCCGGTATCGCCGCTGTTCTCGTCGCGGATCGCGGCGCGAATCTCATACCGCCCCGGCCCCGGCAGTTTGACCTCGAGCGAAGGATTCACGCCCGCGCCGGATAACTCGGCGGCTTGCTCGGGGGTCAGGTTGAAAGAGAATGTCCTTCCGTCTGAAGCTGCGGGCGCCCCGTCTTGACTGGAGACAATCACCACGGCGCTGTAGACGAGTTTCTTCTTACCGTTCTGCGCATCTCCCAGCGTCAGATCGTGTCCATCCACCTGAAGACCCACTCGCAGCAGCGGGCTGCGCTGGCTCGTCTTCGGGTCGGGTGCCGAGGCGTGATAGCGCGGCTCTAAACGCATATGAATCTTTCCCGCGCGGAACGGCGAGGATATGGCGTCCAGTAGTTGCGCGGCGGCGGTCTTCGGCGCCAAAGCCGGCTCGCGATTGGGAGTACCGAGATACCCATTGCGCGCCCGAACCTCCAGCCCGGGCCGCGAGACCCGCACCCTGATGGTGTGGCGCGCCGCACGCCCTTGCGAAGGCGCCGGATCGGGGTGGTCCGGCCGGTATCCTAACAGGTAATACCCTCGGACGTCTTCCATCACCTTGCCGAGGTCGCGAACCAGAGCGTCGCCGGGCACGCTGATCAGGAACATGCCTCCGGTTTGTTTCGCTAACTGGCGAAACGGCGCGGTGGACGGCACCACACCCTCGTAGCTATGCGGATAGATCACGTGGATCACCACACCGGCACGGTTGGCCATGTCGATCAACGACGGCGGCGCAGCGAACCACCGCGTGAACAGGATAATCGATTTGCGCCCCGGTATTTTCTGCAATCCCTGGATCGCCCACATTAAATGCGCGATCGGATTCGGCGCCAGGTTCGGATCGCGATAGCCGGTGATCTCACCCGGCTTCGGGATGAAGGCCGGTTCCAGTTCGCCGGTATTCTCGTTGAAAACGAGCGGAGGGTCCACCGTCCACATGCCGAATCCGGGACGGTGGGCCAACCGGTCGATGGCCGCGAGCAGTTGTTGCTTATCGTTGGTGAATTGCTGATAGATGCCCATGCCGCCGCGGCTGGCCGTGACCGCGGCGAGATCGCGCGGGCCGAGTTCGTCGGTTATGAACCTCTTGACCGCCGGAAAAGCCGGCGAAAGGTACTCTTCCGCGTGAATGCCGCTATCGTCGAACATCAGAACGACGGAACGGCTGATGTCTTCTTTCCGAAGACTGTCCGGCGGCAAGATCGGCGCGCCGCGCACAACCGTGTCCGGTTCGCCTCCCATCCAGGAGAAGCTCGTGATGATCTGCGGTTTGCCATCCTCGAAGATTTGAAAATCGGCAGCTTCCAGGTCGCGAATGTGGTTTCCTTTCGAGTCGGTGACCACAGCGTCCACCTGGATCAGGTTGACCGAGATCCGGTAGGCAGGATCGGAAGGCGATTGCTGCTGCGCCGGCCAAATCAGCGCCGCCAATGCCGCTCCGCAGGCGAATCGAAAAACGCGTCGCCAGATCATAGTGACGTTCTTTGGCCCGCCCGAGCCGGTCCGATATTATCACAGGATCGGGCCCGTACCGCTCGGGCGTAACGCTGCGAACTCTGCCCCCCGGCGGCGCCAGATGCGGCCAGGTATTTCGGCCCACTATGATGGATTTGCCCAAAAACCGGCTCAGCTACGCTCCCGAAATAGTGTGAGAAAGCTACTACAACGCGAGGGAACAATCTGCCGCGGCCTGGATCTGCAATACGTCGCCGGGCGGTACCCCGCGTCGGCCGACGCACCCAACCTGGCCGCCGCGATACCTTCACAAGCCACCAATCCGGCATACCACCGCGACCGCGGCCTGGTGTGGATCGAAATCATCCGCCTGCACCAGGCCGGCGCCTCGAAGAAGCGGGTAGACGCCAATTGCACATCCGAAGTTTCGCCATGAACGGGCACCTCCACCGGCAGTTCTTGTGGTTACGCACTCCGATCCAAACTGGCGGTTGTATCTTACCGGCATCCGGACCGCATTACTTCCGTTGTAGGACTTGCCCGAGCAGCTTTGGCCGGTCTGAATGCCGCTTCGCCTTCCCAGCCCCTGGTCGGATTACCGCGAGTGCAGCGGAATGCGAAACAGGTTTCCCTGGAACTCTGTTAGGGTGTAAGCGTACGAATGGGGGTCGAAACGCGGAGCTACCAGCCATTGCGGGATCATCTGAACTCCTTGGGGCAGTTGGTCCGATTCCGGATCGAACCCACCGGCGGGAATCGGGGCCTCGGCCAGACCATGGGACAGGGGTACCACCAAAGTCCGTCCTGAGGAGCCGGAGGTAACTCTTTGGTCGCGAGTGGTGTGATCGAGAGTCACGAACAGAAACTGGCCGTCCAGAGACCACTGCACGACGCAGGGAGCGTTGCGGACCAACAGACGATAGCTCCGATCGGTAAGTGAAATCAGATAGGTTCCATCGCTCCTCGACGATCCAAGCCAGCCGCCCACCGCCCCCCAATTCCCGTCCGGCGATGCCCCCGCCTTCTCCGCGATCGGGCTTTCCGAAATCCGTTCCAAACCGCTTCCGTCGGTGTGGATCCTGGCGAGATAATTGGCCTTTTCGCCCAACTGCCGGAAGAGAATTTGCGCTGGTCCGGAGAAGCTTACTTCATCTGCATCCCTGGTGAGCAAACGAGGAGGCGATCCGCGGTCCACGGGAGCCAGAAAGATCGAGTTCGCGCCGCCGGTTTCGGTGGTGAACACCACGCTCTTCTGATCCCGCGAAATGTCGTAATCCACGATACTCTGGCCCGTCACGATCGGATCGGTCCTCCCGGAAGCCAAGTCCCGCGCCCAAAGCTCAACCGAATCTGCCGAATCACTTTTGTTCACCAGGTAGTAAAGCCGCTGACCGTCGGCCGAAAACTTAGGTTCGATGGCCGCGCCCTCCACCGGAAGCCGATGGTCTCCAGCAGCATCTTTGAGCCACACGGAGCTCTGTTTCATGCCCAGCGAGGTGATGAGCGATTTTCCGTCCGGCATGACTGCCAGCCCTTCCTCCTCGGTCGGACCGAAGGTGATCTGTTCCGGCACACCATCGGGATACCGTTGACGCCACAAGTGCGTGCTGCCATTCACTGTCACGTTGAAATACATCCATTTTCGATCGGGCGACCAGCCGGCAGCGGCGCAAGCCCCTCGCGGCCCTACCTGCCGTCCCGAAGAGGCCCCCTCCATCGGCACGAGACGACAAGGTTGCCATTCCTGCGATCGATTCATCTCCACCACGAGGATTGAGCGCCGATCCGGCGAAGGATAAGAGTAATGGGCCATGCTGCGTTCGTGCGGAGGGAAATAGATGCGGCGTTCTTCGGCGCGGGATTCCCGCGCGGTGACAATCCCCATGTGGACCACAGTGCCGGGTTCAATTTCCGAAAACAGGATACGGTCCGGAGCCAGCCAACTGAGGCCGGCCGCATTATTCATGAGGCGCGAGGGATTTCCTCCCAGGACGGGAACGGTCCAGGTAACGAACGCTCCAGCGGCGTCATCGAGGGCAGTGTAGGCGACCCGCGAACCGTCCGGGGTAAACACAGGCGCGTACTTGCGACTCGGGTCGTCGGTCAACTGTTTGGATTCGCCGGAAGACAACAGCTTGACATAGACTTGCCCCGTGCCCAGGAAATAGCTTCCCCCACGGAAGAACGTCAGCATGGTCCCGTCGCGGGAGACGGCCGGCGCGGTCGCGTAATCGCTGAAGTTGGTGAGCTGAACGAATTCGGAGGGAATGGCGATCGGGCCCTTGTCCCGGTTGAGATACCAGGCCGCGGCCGCGCTGAGCAACAGCGCCATGCCCCCGGCAGCGTAGAGCAGCGCGCGCCGGCGTCCGCGGGTGGAAGCCGGCGCCGGTCGCCCGGCGGGCCGGAGGGCGGCCGGCGCCTCGCTCCCCCGCGACAGCAATCGCAGGTCCGCCACCATCTCGCGCATGCTTTGGTATCGCCGGGCAGGATCTTTCTCGAGGGCCTTCTCCACCACGGCCCGCAACGACGCCGGCACATGCTCCCCGAGCGGCGCCGGAACTTCCTCGATCACCTTGTGGAGGGTCTCCAACTCGCTCCTGCCGTCGAACGGCCGGCGGCCCTCCAGCATCTCGTAGAGCACCACCCCAAAAGAAAAGACGTCGCTGCGCGCGTCGGTCAGTTTCCCCTGGGCTTGCTCGGGGCACATGTAGGCTATGGTCCCCACCACCATGCCCGGCCGCGTCTGCACGGTCGCTGTTTTGGTCGCCTCCGCGGGTCCCGGCGAGGCGCTCGCCAGTTTCGCCAACCCGAAATCCGCCAGCTTGGCGTAGCCGCTCTTCATCACCAGAATATTGGCCGGCTTGATATCGCGGTGCAGAATCTTGGCGTCGTGCGCCGTCGCCAGGCCATCGGCCACTCCGGTCAGAAGTTCCACGATCTCGCGCCAGGTGCGGCCGCACTGGCTCCATTCGCGCAACGTCCCGCCATCGATGTACTCGGTGACCAGGTACTGCTGCCCGTCCTGCTCGCCCGCGTCATACACCGTCAGAATATGCGGATGATTGAGCGACGACGCGGTTTGCGCTTCCCGCTGAAAGCGGCGCCGGGCCGCGGCATCGGCCAGGCGATTGGAAAGCACCTTCACCGCGACGAACCGGTTCAGCCGCGTGTCCAGCGCCTTATAGACCATGCCCATTCCGCCTTCGCCGATGGGCCCCTCGATCCGGTACGAGCCGATCGCCGCTCCCACCGCGAAGAGCGCCGCGTTCGAGTCCTCGGTAGCGCTCCCCTCCCAGGGACCGCGATCCAACTCGTTCGAGTCGGCGACAACCTGCGCCAGCAGCGAGTCGACTTCCCGGCGCAGTTCCTCGTCCCCGGCGCAGGCCTGATCGAGAAAGCCTGCGCGTTCGTTTGGGCCCCGCTCTCGCGCGGCGTGATACAGTCGCTCGATCTGACCGAAGCGTGACGGACTCATCGGAGTCCGGCCTCAGCCTCGCGCGCCGCATGGCGGGAATTTTCGACCTGCCGGAAGCGTTCGGGCATCATTAGGTTAGTGCTGCAACCGCAATTCCCGCATCAACCATGCCTTGGCAAGATCCCAGTCGCGGCGTACGGTGCGCAACGAAATCTTCAGCACCGAGACGATTTCCTGTTCCGTCAGACCGCCGAAGTAACGCAACTCGACCACCTTGGCCTGCCGCGGCGCAACGCGGGAGAAGGCGTCCAGGGCGTCGTCCAGAGCCACGATGGAGCGCTCCGGTTGCGGAGTGAGTACAGCGGTTTCCTCGATGTTCAGCCGGGCAGCCCGGCCGCCCCGCTTGTCCGACTCCCGGGCGCGTGCCGCATCTACAAGGATGCGGCGCATCATCCGGGCGGCCATCGCGAAGAATTGTGCGCGCTCCTGCCAATCGACCTGGGTCACATCCACCAGGCGCAGATAGACCTCATTCACTAAAGCCGTGGTCTGCAGCGTATTTTCCTGGCGTTCGTTCTTCATATAGCGGCGAGCCATCACGCGCAACTCCGCATAGACCTGTTCCGCCAGGCGCTCCAGGGCGGCCGCGTCGCCACCGCTCCAGGCCTTCAGTAACTTCGTGATTTCCGCAGACTCGGCGAGCACCGCAATGCCTTACCCAGGCGTATCAAAAAAATAGCATAGTCGTGGCCGGTTTCGCCGTTCGTTTCCGCCTGTACCGGCGGACAGGGAACAGGCGGCAGCGATCGCCTCCCTGAAATGGAGGAACCTATGAAATCGATATTGACTTGGATTGCCGCGGGCGGCCTGCTTCCGATATGGGCAGCCGCGCCATCCTCACCTCGTTATACCGTCACCGATCTGGGGTCTGTGGGGTCTACCGGCCAGCCTTACGCGGTCACCACCGACGCTCCACTGAGCGGTGGCTCTTCTGTCGTTGCGGGTGGCGCGATGCACGCGGTGCTATGGATTTTCGGGGTCAAACTGGATCTCGGCGCGCGCGGCCTCGGAGGCCCGAACAGCGCTTCCTACGCCGTCAATAACCTGGGTCAGGCAGTCGGAGCGGCGCAGACCTCGGTCTCCAACGGCGAAGATTTTTGCGGATTCAATGCCATGGGCCTGACGGCGTCGAATACCTCGTGTCTCCCGTTCGTCTGGCAGTACGGCGTGATGACCAACCTTCCCACCCTCGGTGGCGCCAACGGAATCGCCAACTCGATCAACAATCTCGGCCAGGCGGCGGGCTGGGCGGAGAACGCCACTCAGAGCACCGACCCGGGGTGCCCCCTCAACGAGTTCCAGCCGGTCACCTGGCAAAATGGACAGATCCAGCAACTCCCCATCTATGCCGGAGACACAGTCGGCGTGGCGTGGCATATCAACGACCACGGCCAGGCAGTCGGCGCGGGCGGCACTTGCGGTCCTTATAATCCCGCTACCGGCATGTACATGGTGATGAATCACGCTCTGCTCTGGGATAACGGCAAAGTCACCGATCTCGGCAATCTGGGCGGAACAGGAGGAATCGCCGGCAACCACGCGTGCTCCATCAACAACCGCGGCCAGGTGGTGGGACATTCCGATTTAGCCGACGACTCCACCTTCCACGGATTCCTGTGGACCGAGTCCGGCGGTATGCAGGATCTGGGGGTGTTACCCGGAGACGCCGACAGCCTCGCCATCGGCATCGCCGATGACGGCCGGATCGTCGGCGCGTCCTTCGACGAAGATTTCAACCCGCGCGCCGTCATCTGGACAAACGGCGCCATCACCGACCTCAACACGCTGGTCCCGGCCAATTCGCCGCTGTACCTGCTGCAGGCCAACTCGATCAATTCGATCGGGGAGATAGTGGGACTGGCTGTGACGGCCAGCGGCGATCTGCACGGCTTCATGCTGACACCGCGTTGACCGGGCCGCGCCGGGGCAGGCTAATCAAACCGGGAGCAATCGGTTTGCCTGCCCCACGCTCCTGACTCACGGTTTCCAAGACGACGGATCATTCAAAGCGTCCACACCCATCCTGCGCCAGGTTCACTCT
>Ga0335085_10004606_pt1 | contig 22730 bp, 19 predicted proteins | sample Lox_Sample_45_FD_206712 | JGI IMG/M metagenome (GOLD analysis project Ga0335085, IMG submission 206712) | Soil microbial communities from Loxahatchee National Wildlife Refuge, Florida, United States - Lox_Sample_4.5 | ecosystem: Environmental > Terrestrial > Soil > Wetlands | place: USA...
GCCAGCCCGCCGTGGGCATGATGCTCGGGATCGCGGCGTAGCGCTCGGCGTGCAGCCGCAGCGAGTCGCTCACCTCGGCGAAGCTCGCCGAGAGCATCTTCGCGCGCACGATCATCCCGTCCACGTCCGGGGTGTCGGTGGACAGCGCGATGCCGAACGGGGCGTGCCCGCCGTCGCGTCCCGCCACATAGGTGTCGTCCACCGAGAGCCCCGCGAGGAGACGGATCTCGACGTCGCGCTTGCCGATCGCGTCGAGCGTATCGGAGAGCGAATCGAAGCGGGCGAGGAGCGCCGAATAGGCCACGCGGACCGCGGCATCGTCCTGCCCGCGCAGCCAGCGCGCCATGTCGCGCGCCCCGATGCCCATGGACAGGACCGCCAGCGCCGCGACCGCCATGCCCCCATAGCGCACCAACTTCCCCCCGCGCTCGGTGATCTCGAACGAGCGATGGGCCTTCTCCCCCTGGTGGGGAACGACAAGGATGGTCCAGCGACGCGGCATGGGGGCTCCGGGAAGCTGATTTCCGGGTCCACGAACCTACTCCCTAAGGACTCCCGGCGCGAGGGGGGGGTCACGGGGGGGCTAAGAGCGGACAGGTGCGACTGCGGACGGGTGCAACACCGGACAGGTGCAACGGCGGACGAGTGCAACGGCGGAAAACGGCAACGGCAGGGAGCTGGAATCCGCTCCCTGCCGTCTTACGCGCTCTCCGCCGTTGCGTTCGTCCGCCGTTGCGTTCGTCCGGCGTTGCGTTCGTCCGCTGTTGCGTTCGTCCGCTGTTGCGCCCGTCCGCCCTTATTTCGTCGCCGCGCTCTTCGGCGAGTAGAGCTCCGGCAAATTCGACCGTAGCGCCTCCACCTTGGGTATATCGTTATACACGATATACGGCTGCGTCGGGTGCTTGTTCAGGTAGTCCTGGTGGTAGTCCTCGGCCGCGTAGAAGTCGCCGTTGAGGGGCGTCACCTTGGTCACGATCGGATCCTTGTAGACCTTGGCCGCGGTGAGCTGCGCGATGTAGGACTTCGCGAGCTGCGCCTGCTTCTCGTTGAGCGTGAAGATCGCCGAGCGGTACTGCGTGCCCACATCCGGTCCCTGGCGATCGAGCTCCGTGGGATCGTGCGCGACGGAGAAGAACACCTTGAGCAGCTGGCCGTACGTGACCTGGCTCGGATCGTAGATCACTTCCACGCTCTCGGCGGCGCCGGTGGAGCCGGAGCTGACGGTCTCGTAGTCGGGGTTCTTCACGCTGCCGCCGGCGTAGCCGGACGTGGCGCTGATCACGCCCTTCACGTGCTGGAACACCGCCTGGATCCCCCAGAAGCATCCGCCGGCGAACACGGCCGTATCGCGCGATGGCGCCGCGGCGAGGGGAACGTTGTCCGTCGGGTCGGGAAGGGGCACCGCCGCCCCCGCGCTGCCGCAGGCGATCGCGAGCGCGAGTGGCACGACGGAGAAGAGCGTATAGAGGTGGGGGAGTTTCGGACGCATTGGCCCTCCGGTTTCATGGCGCGCCGACGTTGGCGCCGCCGACATAAGAACCCGCGGCCGGAACGCGAGTTCCTCGCTCGGGATTGACTTCGTGATCCGCGCCCCCGCAATTGCAGGGGACGGTCTCCAACCCAGGATGGAGGACATGGACCTCGCACTCCTTGTCGCGCGACTCATCATCGGCCTCGGATTGGCCGCCCATGGCGCGCAGAAACTGTTCGGATGGTACGGCGGCTACGGCACGAAGGGCACGGGCGAATTCATGGCGTCGCTGGGGTTCACGATGGGCGTGCCGATGGCCGTGCTCGCGGGCACGGGGGAATTCGCCGGCGGACTGTTGACCGCGATCGGCATCCTCGGCCCGATCGGCCCCGCGCTCCTCATCGCCGTGATGACCGAGGCGATCATGACGGTGCACATCAAGAACGGATGGTTCGCGTCCAAGAACGGGGTGGAGTTCCCGATGACGGTCGCGGCCGGGGCGCTGATCCTGGCGTTCACGGGCCCGGGCGATTACTCGCTCGCCGAGCTCGTGGGCGGGATGAGCTGGGGTTGGTCGGTGCAGACCACCTGGATCATCGTGATCGTGGCGGTGGCCGGCGCGATCGGGATCGCGAAGTTCCTGCGGAAGTCCTAAGCGAACTTCACGAAGCGCATGGACACGCTGTTGATGCAGTAGCGCAGTCCAGCGGGCGGTGGGCCATCGTCGAAGAGGTGCCCCTGATGCGCGTCGCAGCGCGCGCACGAGATCGCCGTGCGCTCCATGCCGAAGGTGGAATCGTGCTTCTCCACGATGTTCTCCTTGGCGAGCGGCTTCGTGAACGACGGCCAGCCGGTGCCGGAGTCGTACTTGTCGGCGCTGCTCCAGAGCGCGGTATCGCAGCAGATGCAGCGATAGATGCCGGCCGCGTGATTGTCCCAATAGGGCCCGCTGAAGGCGTACTCGGTGTCCTCGTGGCGCGTGACGGAGTAGGCCAGCGGCGAGAGGAGCTTCTTCCACTCGGCATCGGTCTTCACGACGCGCGGCACCTTGGACTCGCCGGTGCGCTTGCCGTGGTCGTCGAACATGACGATGAGCACATCGTCGGCGGTCGTGGCGGGCATGATGCGCGCGGGAGCAGGAAGCGCCGCGGCGGCGCGGCGGAGGGCGGCGAGCGCGAGGGCCGCAGCGCCGAGGGAGCCGAGGGCGAGGAACTGTCTACGGTCGATTTCCATCACTGGAATGAACTCGCGGACGCGAGGAAGGTTCCACTGCAACGGCAACCGCGACTGACGATGGTCGACCATCGACAAGGAATGACCACTATTCCTTCTGGACCGAGCACGCGGCTGCCTCAAACGCCGCGCGGCGGAGGTTGAGGCGGGATGTGCTCGGTCCAAGAGGAACAGTTCTTGTTCCTTGTCGATGGTCGACCATCGTCAGTCGCGGTTGCAGTCGAACTTGCCGTCCTTGCGAAGTGCCCTCCCGTCGGCGAAATAGGTGGCCATGCGCACCATACTCGTCGCCCTGGCGTTCGGGCTTCCCGCGTCCGCGCAGCAGGTCGCGCCTCCGAAGCATCCCGTGGTCGTCCTGGCCTTCGATGGCTTCGCGCGCCGATTCCTGGATGAGGATTCGGTGCCCACCTTCCACATGCTCGCGCGCAGCGGCGTGGTGGCGGAGGCGTTGATCCCGAGCTATCCCACCGTCACCTTCCCGAACTTCTACACGCTCGCGACGGGGCTCTATCCGGATCATACGGGGATCGTGAACAACACCATGTACGACTCGGCGACCGGCGAGACCTTCTCGATGTCGAGTGCGGTGTCGAAGGAGGGACGGTGGTGGGGCGGGGAACCGATCTGGGTGACGGCGGAGAAGCAGGGGCTCAAGACGGCGTCGATGTTCTGGGTGGGGAGCGAAGCGCCGGTGATGGGGCGGCATCCCACGTATTGGATGGACTTCGACACGCGCATCCAGTTCGAATCGCGCGTGGTGCAGGTGCTGAGCTGGCTGGCGATGCCCGACTCGATGCGGCCGAGCCTGATCATGTGCTATTTCGAGGAGCCGGACCACACGGAGCACGAGTACGGGCCGGAGTCGCCACAGACCGCACGCGTCGTGATGCGCGCGGACAGCATGCTCGCGATGCTGGTGAGCGGGCTCAAGACGCGCGGGATGTTCGACTCGGTGAATCTCGTGATCCTCGCCGACCACGGGATGACGACGGTGGGGCCGGACCGCGTGGTCTATCTGGACGACTACGTGGATTCAGCGCGCGTGCGCGTGACGAACACGGGGCCGCTGCTGCTGATCGCCTCGAAGGACGGCAACGATGCCGCGCTCCTCGCGAAGCTGCGTACGGCGCCGCATCTCACGGTGTGGCCGAAGGACAGCGTGCCGGCGCGGCTGCACTATGGGACGAATCCGCGGGTGCCCGCGATCGTCGGGGCGATGGATGATGGATGGATGATCGTGTGGCGGCATGGGCGCGCGGTGAAGGCCGGGGGGAATCATGGGTATGACAATGCGGATCCCAAGATGGAGGCGGTGTTCGTGGCGCATGGGCCGGCGTTCGTCGCGGGGGCGCGCATCGGGAGTTTCCCGAACGTCGATATCTATTCGCTGATCGCGGATCTGTTGGGGATCGTGCCGGCCGCGACTGACGGAGAGCTCGCGCCGTTCTTGCCGGTGTTGAAGCGATAGGGACAGGGGGCAAGGGGCCAGGGGATAGGGGATAGGCGCAACTACGAACTGCGGTCGCAGAGGATCGACGGTACGATCAGGGGTGGTGCGGGGCGAGGCGGCCATCCTCGCACAGAGGGGGTCGTCGGGAGCAGGGAGCAGCGTGTGCTGTCCCCCGCACCCTACGACCCCCTCGGCGCATCGAACGCCGCGCCGCCACGCACCCCCCTGATAGTTCAGTCGATCGCCTGCGACCGCAGTTCGTAGTTGCGCCTATCCCCTATCCCCTGGCCCCGACCCCCGTGCCCCTAAGGTTCATCACTCCCCGAATCCAGCTCGCCAGGCACCGGCAACCCGCCACTCTCGATCTTGAGCGGTTCCATCCCCGCCGCCGAAAGCCGCGAATTCATCGCGGGGACAGCAGTCTTCACGAACCCGCCCCACTTCGCCGTGAGCCCGGTCAGCGTCTTGCCGAGCGCATTCGCGGCGGCCACCGCCTGCGATGTCGGCACGCCGTCGCCGCTCTGCAGCACTTCCATCACCGAGAGGAGCTGCGACTGCAGCGCGCCGAAGCTGGACGCGCCCTGCGCGCCATCGAATTTCGCGAGCTCGGCGTCGAGCGAATCGAGCGCGGGCTGCAGCTCGGCCTTGGCCGCCGCGCGGCGAGTCTTGAGCTGCGCGCGCAGCGACTTCACCTGCGCCCACTGCGAGGCGGTGCTGCGCACGCCGTCATACATCGCGACCGACAACGTGGCCTGTTCTTGGAGCGCGGCGGCCGGCGTCTTCACACGCGGATCGATGCGGAGCGTGAGCGGCTGCGTGTAGACCGCGCCGTCGACCGTGAGCTTCAGGGAGTAACGCCCGGGCGCTGCGAACGGGCCCTGCGGCACGGGGAGCGTGTTGAAGGGCGTCGCGCTGATGGGCATCGAGAAGTGCGCCACCGGGGGCGGCGCGAAGTGCAGGTCCCACACTTGGCGCTGGAGTCCCGCCTTGGTGCTGATCGCGTGCAAGGGGCGATACCAATACCAGGGCCAATTCCCCGTGTCGTGCGGCGCTTCGAACTTATCGTCGCTCGAGTAGTGCCGCACCACGCGCCCGCTCGCGTCCATCACATCGAGCGTCACGCGCTTGGCGTCGGCGGCGAGGAAGTAATCGATCACGGCGCCGTCGGGGGGATTCTCCGCCATCGGCTCATCGGGGGGCACCGGCGTGTCCGTGTACATGGAGTACCGCACGCGCGTGGCGAGCGCGGGCTTGAAGAGCTGTGACTTCGCCGCGCCGGCGGCGGGCATCTGACGGAGCGCGCTGATGTCGTCCAGGATCCAGAACCCGCGGCCGTGCGTGCCGACCGCGAGGTCGGCGTCCTTGATGATGAGATCGCGGATGCTCTGCACCGGCATGTTGAGCTTGAGCGGCAGCCAGTGATCGCCGTCGTCGAGCGAGTACCACACCTGGGCTTCGGTGCCGGCGAAGAGGAGCCCACGGCGCACGGGATCCTCGCGGATCACGTTCGTGCTCGCGTCGGGGGCGATGCCGTTCACGATCTCGGTCCACGTCTTGCCGCCATCGCGCGTGCGATAGAGATGCGGCTTCTGCTCGTCCAAGCGGATGGTGTTCACCGCGGCGTACGCCTCGTTCGCGTCGAAGTGCGACGCGTCCATGATCGAGACCTTCGCCCACGGGGTGAGCGCGGGGGGCGACACGTCGCTCCACGTCTTGCCGCCGTTGCGCGTCACGTGGATGAGCCCGTCGTCGGTGCCCGCCCAGATCGTATTGCTATCAATAGGACTCGGCGCGAGCGCGTAGACCACGCCGCGGCGCGAGGGCTTCGCGAAGTTCGTGCCGGCGTACACGCCCACGTTCGCCGGCGGCGCCCACGTGGCGCGCGAGAGATCGGGGCTGATCGCCTTCCAGCTGTGTCCGCCGTTCACCGTCTCGAAGATCACGCTCGTGGCGAAATACAGTTTGTGCGGATTCGTGGGGGAGAACTGGATGGGCTGCGTGCGGATGTTGCGGTAGGTGGCCGCGGGATCCTTGCTCGTCGTGTCGCGGCGCGTGGCGCGCGGGCCCACTTGCTGCGTCTGCCCCGTGCGGCGGTCCCACTTGGAGATCTTGCCGCCGTAGACGATGTCGGGATCGAGCGGATCGGGGGCCACGTACGAGTATTCGTCCGCGCCCACCACCGTCCATTCGCGGTAGCCGATGGACCCATAGTCGCCGCGGCTCTGCACGCATGCGCTCCCCGATTCCTGCTGCCCGCCGCAGAGGCGGTACGGGTACGCGTTGTCCGCCGTCACGTGATAGAACTGCGCGGTGGGCTGATTGTACCAGCTGCTCCACGTCTCGCCGCCGTTCACCGTGATGACGGCCCCCTGATCGCTGACGAGGAGGATGATCCGCGGGTCGTTCGGATTGATCCAGAAGCGCTGATAGTCATCACCACCCGGCGCGCCGCGCAGGGAGTTCCACGTCTTCCCGCCGTCCGTGGACTTCCAGGCGACGACGTTGGACGAGTACACCACGTCGGCGTTCTTGGGATCCACGGCGAGCGGCGTGAAGTCATCGCCGCGCCCCCAGATCCGTTCGTCGGCGGTGATGCGCGACCACGATTCGCCGGCGTCGTTGCTGCGGTAGACGCCGCCCGCGTCCCCCTTGTACGTGCTCACGTTCAGGTAGAGGCGCGTGGGCTCGCTCGGGCTGATCGCGATCTGCAGGCGGCTCAGTCCTTGCTCGAAGCCGGGGAGTCCGTTGGTGAGCTGCTTCCACGTGCTCCCGCCGTCGGTGCTCTTGTAGAGACCGGAGCCCGCGCCGAAGAAGTAGCCATTCTCCCAGGGGCCGAGTCGCGCTTCCCAGAGCGCGGCGTACACGGTATTGGGATCGTTCGGCGAGATCTCGACGTCCGCCGCGCCGGTGTTCTCATCCTTGTACAGCACCTTCTCGAAGTGCTCGCCGCCGTCGGTGCTGCGGAACACGCCGCGCTCGGCATTGGGACCGTACGGATGGCCGAGCACGGCCACGAAGAGGCGGTTCGCGTTGGTGGGATCGACCGCGATGCGCGTGATCTGCCAGCCGTCGCGGAGTCCGAGGTGGGTCCAGGTCTTCCCGGCGTCGGTGCTCTTGTACATGCCGTCGCCGGTGGAGAGATCGGGGCGCTGGAGCCCTTCGCCGCTGCCCACGTAGACGACGTTCGGATCGCTCGGCGCGACCTGCACATCGCCGATCGAATTCGTGGTGTTGGAATCGAAGATCGGCACCCAGGTGCGGCCGAAGTCCGTGGTCTTCCAGACGCCGCCGTTGACGGCGCCTATGTAGAACACGTTCGGCTGCGACGGCACTCCCACGGCGCTCTTCGTGCGCCCGCCGCGGAACGGGCCGATCATGCGCCAGTGGTAGGCGGCGGAGAGATCGGTCTGGGCGGCGAGAGTGGAGGCGGCGGCGAGTGTGAGCGCGAGCGCAGCGAGGCGGCGAAGCGAGGGCACGAGGGATCTCCGTTGGGGGCAGCGTGACGGAGGGAATCTGCGGCTCGGTGATGCGTGGCGCGAGGGCGGGGTGATGATTTCAGCGCGTCCTCGGCGAATGGTGCGCGATGCCCCATTGCATTCTCGGCGCCGAGGAGCCGATAGTATGGCCATGCCAAGTTCTGGAGCGGGATGGACCGTTGAGATGGTCCAGGCGCTGCCGGAGGACGGGCAGCGGTACGAGGTCATCGACGGCGAGCTCATCGTGAGCCCGTCGCCGAGCGTGCTGCATCAGGTGGTGGTGTCGGAGCTCGTCGCGCGCCTGCGCGCGTACTTGCGAGGGAGTCGCCTCGCGTTCGCTGCGGCTGCGCCCGCCGACGTCGCGTTCTCGCGAGACACGCTGGTTCAGCCGGACGTGTTCGTGGCCCCGCTCACCGACGGCCGCTTACCGGCGAACTGGGCGGAGATGGAGCGCATCATCTTGGCCATCGAGGTGCACAGCCCGAGCACGGCGCGCACCGATCGCGGCGCGAAGCGGCGCTTGTATCAGCGGGAGGGGGTGCGCGAGTACTGGATCGTGGATGCCGATGCCGGGAGCTTCGAGCGCTGGCGCCCGGGTGACCTACGGCCGGAGATCCTGCTCGATCGGATCACCTGGCAGCTCGATGGAGCGAGTGCGCCTCTCGTGATCGAGTTGCGCGAGTTCTTCGCGGAGCTGCTCGAAGGATAGGGTGGCCCGCTCGCGGCCGGGAGGGTGCTTGACGCCCAGTGCCGGAGCGTGCAGATAGGGGCAACCTAGCCCCAGGAAGAATGAAGAAGATCCCTGCCAGGCCGATCCTGCTCGCCGCGGTGGCCATCGTGCTCGGGATGGGACTCGCGCTCATCCTCAAGCCAGAGAACGTGCTCGCGCTGATCTTCGGGATCGCGCCGTCGGATGCGATGCAGGGGGCGGGCCGCATCGGCGGAGCGGCGACACTCTCGCTCGGGATCGCGGGCTGGCCGGGCTATCCAGGGCAGCGCGTGCGAAGGAGCTCGATCTATTCGATCATGGTGTTCTTCGGACTGGTGGCGGCGCTGCTCGCATATCAGGCGTACGCGAGCGACGTGACGGGGCCGGCGCTGTGGCCGATGGTGGTGGTGCTCGGGTTGATGGCGGTGGCGCTGGCGATGAGCGTGAATCCGCCGGCGTAGCGCGGGTGCTCCCTTCGTGAACCTCCGCGCGCTTCGGCTTCTCGCGCTCCTCACGGTCGTCGCCGCCGCCTGCCGCGGCGCGAGCGAATCCGCCTCGCACGCCGAGCGCGTGGTGTGCGTGTCCAAGCAGCTCAACGAGTTCCTGTTCGCGATCGGCGCGCAGGATGTGCTCGTGGGGCGCGACCTCACGTCGGTCTATCCACCGGCGATCGCGAAGATCACGTCGGTGGGGTACCACCGCGCGCTGAACGCCGAGGGGATCGTCTCGCTGCGCCCCACGCTCTTCCTCACCGACGGCAACTACGGCCCGGACGAAGTCACGACGCAGCTCGAGAAGGTCGGCATCCCGATCCTCACGCTCAAGGCCGGAGAGACGCTCACGGGCGCCGAGGGAGTCCTCGATTCGCTCGGCCGGCGCTTCCATCGGGCAGCCGCCGCGGACAGCGTGCGCGCGGCGTGGCAGGCCGGCATGGACAGCGTGCTCCGCGACACGCTCCGGTGGGCGGGGACGAAGCGACCGCGCGTGCTCATCATGCACTTCGGCCAGATCGTGAACGACTATCTCGCGCTCAAGCGCGGCGGCGTGGCCGAGCAGGTGCTCGAGTGGGCCGGGGGGGAGAACGCGATCGATTCGGCCGGGGGGATGATGCGGCTCACCCCCGAGCTGATCGCCAAGGCGGCGCCGGACGTGATCATCGCCACCGACGTAGGGTTCGACCGCTTCGGCAGCGCGCAGAAGTTCGCGGCGATGCCGGGGGTGGCGCTGACCCCCGCGGCGAAGAACGGCCGGATCTACCGGATCGAGGAGACCGACGTGATGTACTTCGGGCCGCGCACCCCCGCGGCGATCCGGCGGATGGAGGGCTTCCTGCACCCCGCGGCCCCGAGCCGCTGAGCGCGGCGCGATGCTCCGGCGCCTGACGTTCGCGCAGGTCTACCTCGTTCTCGCGATCCTCCTGGTGGCCGCCGTCGTCGCATCGGCGGGGCTGGGCGCATTCACGTTCACTCCCGCGGAGATGGTCCGGTATGTGGCGCAGGGCGCGGGGTGGCTCCCGCGCACGACGTCCGACGCGCTGGCGCGGAGCGTGTTCCTCGAGCTGCGGCTGCCGCGCGTGGCGCTGGCGGGGCTCACGGGGGCGGTGCTCGGCGTGTCGGGGGCGCTGATGCAGGGACTGTTCCGGAACCCGATCGTGGAGCCGGGGCTCGCGGGGACGTCGGCTGGCGCCGCGTTCGGCGCGTCGCTGGTGTTCGTTCTGGGCGAGAAGGTGACGCTGGCGTTCACCGCCCCGCTCGGCACGCTCGCGGTGCCGGTGATGGCGTTCGTGGGTGGCTTCGCGGCGACGATGCTCGTGTTCCGCGTGTCGAGTTCCTTCGGCAAGGTGAACGTCTTCACGCTCCTCCTCGCGGGCATCGCGGTGAACGCGGTCTGCTCGGCGGGGACGGGCTTCCTCTCGTACATCGCGCGCGATCCGCAGGCGCGGAACATCACGTTCTGGAACTTGGGCACGTTCACGACCGCGAATTGGCGCGGCACATCGCTCGTGGGACTGATCTTCTCGGTCTGTCTCGCGCTGGCGCTCCGCCACGGCAAATCGCTCAACGCGCTGATGCTGGGCGAGGAGGAGGCGGCGTCGCTCGGCTTCGAGCCGGCGCGCCTCATCCTGCGTCTCATCGTGCTGAACACGGTGATGGTGGCGGTGGACACCGCGATGGTGGGGGTGATCGCGTTCATCGGCCTCGTGGTGCCGCACATCCTGCGCATGATGCGGTCCGCCGACTACACGTTCCTCCTTCCGGCTTCGGCGCTCCTCGGCGCGCTGCTCATGGAAGCGATCGACGTCGTGGCGCGCCTGATCATCTCGCCGGCCGAGCTCCCGATCGGGATCATCACGGCCGTCGTGGGGGCGCCGGTGTTCCTGTACGTGCTGCTGCGGCAGCAGCGGAGCGGCGTGGCGTACCATGGTTGAGGTGCGCGGCGTGCGCTACCGCGTGGGGAGCGCGGAGATCCTGCGCGACGTGAGCGTGGAGTTCCGGGCGGAGCGGTTCAACGTGATCCTCGGTCCCAACGGGGCGGGGAAGAGCACGCTGCTGCGGATCGCCGCGGGACTCCTGGAGCCGACCGCGGGGGAGGTGCGCTACGACGGGGTGGGAGTTGGGACGCTCGGTGCCGAGGCGCTGGCGCGGCGGCGCGCCATGCTGTCGCAGCGCGTCGAGCTCGCGTTCCCACTGGCGGTGGAGGATGTGGTGCTGATGGGCCGCTACCCGCACTATGGGCGTGCGCCTGCGCCGCGGGACCGCGAGATCGTGGAGCGCGCGCTCGCGCTGGTGGACCTCACGGACAAGCGGAGGCAGCCGTACGTGACACTGTCCGCGGGGGAGCAGCAGAAGGCGCAGATGGCGCGCGTGCTGGCGCAGATCTGGAGCTTCGATGCGCCCGGGGAAGGGAAGGTGCTGTTCCTGGACGAGCCGACGTCGAATCTCGACGTGCACTACGAGCTGCATCTCCTGGACGTGGCGCGGACGCTGCTCGGCGTGAAATGCACCGTGGTCGCGATCCTGCACGACCTCAACGTGGCGCTGCGCTACGGCGACGCGTTCTACGTGATGGAGCGTGGCGCGGTCGCGCTCCGCGCGGACGACGCGCGGGAGATCCCGGCGTCGCTCATCGAGCGGGTGTTCCGTGTGCGGGCGCACGAGGTAGCGGATGCGGAGAGTGGGGAGCGGATGTGGAGGTTCCGGCTGTAGTGGGGCGGCCGCGGTCGGGGGGCGACGTTTTCATTGGCGGGTGAAGGCTGACACGAGGTCGCTGCTCTGTCACGCGCACAGGCGTCGAGTTGTCGCCGGAGGCGGCGTGCGGAATCGCCGGGATCTCGCAGCGCAACTGGCCCCCGTGCCGCACCGTGCGCGTCACCGAGCTCACGCAGCCCGAGGCCGGGTCGTGGATCCACCTGTCCGAGCCCCGAATCAGCTTTCGCCACACCCGGCGGCCCAGGGCGTCGCAGATGACGATGTCCGGCGCGCTGGTCGTGCAGGGCCGGCCGCCCCGCGATTCCACGGAGTCGGGACCGCTGCTGCTCGCGATCGAGGCGCGCAGCCCGAGCTCGACGCGTGTCGACCGCGACGTGAAGCGGCGGCTCTATCAGCGCGAGGGGGTGGCGGAGTATTGGATCGTGGACCGGGACGGATGCGTGATGGAACGGTGGCGGCCGGGGGACGGTGGGCCCGTAGTGCTCGACGAGCGGATCACGCGGCAGCCCAAGACGGCGAGCGAGGCGATGGTCGTCGAGTTGGGGGAGTTCTTCGCGGGGATGGGCGCGGGGTAGCGGTGGGCGGCCGGCCTGCGGGCGAGGAACTTCGCGCGACGCGCCATCACCTCGCGAGCATCCTCATGATAGTGAGCAGATCGCTCCCGTCCCCATAGGTGAAATTCGCGAACACCCACTTGCCGAGCTCGAGCGAGAGCTCGGCGGTGAGCACGGGGTGCGTGGATCGCCTCCCGCGGCACACAGAGTGGATGGCGGCTTGCGCGCTCCGCCCCGCGTGCTTCACCGTGCCGACGACGTAGCGCGCGCAGGGATCCTGTGCATGCGTGAATGGATCGAAGTCGAGTCTCGAGGGTTCGCCGGGGGCGCCGGCCCACGCGATCGAGTCGTCGCGGAACGCGGCGACGAGGCGGCGCGAGAGACTGCTGGGACGTTGGTCGAGCGCCGCGAAAAGCGCGGGTGAGTCCTTTCGCGCTCGCGCGATGGGGACGTACCAGTCGTAGAAGGCCTGGACTCGGCGCGCGAGGGAATCGGCGAGCGGATCGGGCTGCTGCGAGGGGGCCGTTCCTGCGCCCACGAATAGGAGAAGGGCAGCGAACACGAACCTGCTAGCGTGACCGGCGGGATGCGACGAGGCGCGCATACAGCCAAACGTTGAGCGCGAGCACCGCGGTGCCGAGCGCGATCTGCATCCCGCGCGTCAGGCCGGCCGGGTACATGAGCGCCGTGATGTAGTGGTCGATGAACCCGCCCGTGTAACCGGCCTCTCCCGCGCGCGCGCGGAAATGGTTCTCGAGCGGCGTGAGCGGGCAGATGGCGCCGGAGAATTCCACGTAGACGCCCCAGAGCGCGAGCGGAACATGCAACCAGGCGACGCGCGGGTGGCGGAGCACGAGGATGCCGCCGAGCACCACGAAGAGCAGGAAGGCGAAGTGCCCGAGGAGGACGAGGTCGGCCAGGAGAGCGTACACTGCGGCGCGCGTCGTACCTTCGCGGCGATCAGGCCGCGACTTCCGTCTTCGGAAAGAGCGCGTCCCCCTTCTTCACTCGCCAGCCGCTCACGTCGAGCTCGGGCGCGCCCTTGGCCGGCGCGTCGACGTTCCCCGGCCCGCCGAGTTGCGACCAGAGCTTGGCCGCGGTCTCCGGCATGAATGGATTCAGATCCCGCGCCACGTACGCGAGGATACGGATCATGCTCGCCAAGAAATACTCGAGATCGTCGCGGCGCGCGGAGTCCTTCGCGACTTTCCACGGCTCGAACTCCGCGATCATCGCATTCGCCTGGCTCACGCGCCCGAAGATGAAATCCAGACGCGCGTGCAACAGCAGCCGATCCATGCTGTCGTCGTCGGGCTCGGGCTCGGGTTCGTCGAGCTTGGGCACGACGCCGCCGCAATACTTCTCGACCATCGCGAGCACGCGGCTCGCGAGATTGCCGAGTCCGTTCGCGAGGTCCGCGTTGTACCGCTCGGCGAAGCGCTCATAGGAGAAATTGCCGTCGGCGTCGAAGGGCACTTCCCGCATCAGGAAATACCGGAACGCCTCGGGCCCGAACTTGCCGATCGCTTCGTTCACGTCGAGCTTCACGCCGGCGCTCTTGGACAACTTCTCGCCGGCGAAGTTCACGAAGCCGTGCGCCCACACGCGCTCCGGGAGCGGGAGCTGCGCCGCCATGAGCATCGCGGGCCAGATCACGCAGTGGAAGCGCGTGATGTCCTTGCCGATCACGTGCAGCTGCGCGGGCCAGCGCTGTTCGTAGCCGGCGTTGGGGAAGCCGGTGCCGGTGAGGTAATTGGGGAGCGCGTCGAACCACACGTACATCGACTGCTGATCGCCGGCGCTCGTAGGGCGAGGGAAGGGAACGCCCCACTCCACGCGCGAGCGGCTCGCGCTGATGTCCTCGAGCCCGCCGCGCAGGAGCGCGAGGATCTCGTTGCGGCGGTGCTCGGGCTGGCAGAACTCGGGGTGCTTCTCGTGATGCGCGAGCAGCTTGTCGCGATAGGCGCTGAGCCGGAAGAACCAGTTGGTCTCGGAGACCCACTCGAGCGTGCGCGTGGGGTGCAGCACGCAGTGCCCGTTCTCGATCTCGGCGTCGGTCTTGAAGCTCTCGCAGCCCACGCAGTAGTGGCCCGAGTAGGACTTCTCGAAGAAGTCATTGGGGCTCTTCTCGAAGATCCGCTCGATGAGCGTCTGCACGCCGGCGATGTGCGCGGGGCTCGTGGTGCGGATGAATTGATCGTTGCTGATGCCGAGCTTCTTCCACATCGCTTCGAATCGCGCGGCGATGTCGTCCACCTGCTGCTGCGGCGAGACGCCCCGCGCGGCGGCGGCTTGCGCCACCTTCTGGCCGTGCTCGTCCATGCCGATGAGGAACCACACGTCATCGCCGTTGAGGCGATGATGACGCGCGACCACATCGGCGCCGATCTTCTCGTACGCGTGGCCGATGTGTGGGTCGCCGTTCGCGTAGTCGATGGCGGTGGTGAGGTAGAACTTTGCCAAGGATGGTGGGGACAGGGGACGAGGGGGCGAGGGAGCAGGCGGCCCGAGGGGGCAGGGAGCGGGTGCGACTACGGGGCGGGGGGCGCCTGGCCGCCTCCGCCTCTCCTTCCGCCGCGGCGGCCGCGACGGCGGCGGGGGCGGTCGCCGGGAGCTAAGTCGGGGCGGTCGGCGTCGGGGCGCTCGGCCGCGGGGGCAGATGATTCCGCGCGCGCCGCGGGAGCGGAGCTGGGCTCCTCCTGCAGGATCGCGTCTCCCGCATCGTCGGTGGCCATGGACATCGCTTCGATGTCGAACTCGGCCGTGGCGCTCGACGGCGGCGACGATGCGGCGGAGGGCTGGGTGCCGACCAGCTGCGCCTTGAATTCGGCGAGCGTGATCGTGCGCGGTTCCCCTTCCACGCCGCGCAGCGTCACGCGGTCGTTGAAGATGTCGTTGCTCACCACCTTCTCTTCGCCGATCGTGGTGGTCACGGTCTTCCCCTCTTTCGGGAAGCGCTTGCGCGCCGCGGCGTAGAATTCGTGCTCGTAGCGCAGGCAGCACATGAGCCGCCCGCACGCGCCGGAGATCTGGCTCGGATTGAGCGAGAGCTTCTGGTCCTTCGCGGCCTGCAGGTTCACGGGGCGCAGATCGGGGAGCCAGCTCGCGCTGCAGTAGTCGCGGCCGCAGCGGCCGATGCCCCCGAGGCGCTTCGCTTCGTCGCGGACGCCGATCTGCTTGAGCTCGATGCGTGCGCGGAACAGCCCCGCGAGGTCGCGCACGAGCGCGCGGAAGTCCACGCGGCGCTCCGCCGTGAAATAGAGCGTGAGCTTGCGGCGGTCCCACTGCCACTCCGCGTCGCTCACCTTCATCTGCAGGTTGTGCGCGCGCACGCGCTCGGCGCTCTTGCGGCGCGCGTCCTCATCTTGCGCGCGGAGCTCGGCGTGCCGGCGTTCGTCTTCGCTGCTCGCCGTGCGGAGCACCTTGCGCTGGGGCTTCTCGGCGCCGAGTCCGTGCGAGCACCCCGTGCACCGATGCTCGGCGTGCTCGCCCACGGCGTGCACCTTGCCCAGGTCCTCACCGCGGTCGGCCTCGACGATCACGCTCGCCTTCGCGCGCAAGGGTTCCTCCCCGTCCCAGAGGAAGAATTCTTTGCGGTTGCCCTTGAAGGCGATCTCGACGAGGTGGGGCATCAGGCGCGGGTGGACGTACGGGTTTGGAAGGGCGAACGGCGTGGGTGGTCGTACGTTCTTGGAACTGCCAACGGCGTGGGTGGTCGTACGCGTTTGGAACTGCCAACGGCGCGGTTGGTCGTACGCGTTTGGAAGAGCGAACGGCGCGATTAGACCTGGGCGTTCGGGAAATCTAACGGCGCGGCTGGCGATCCGTGCCGTGCGCTCATCCAAACGCTCACGCCCAACCACGCCCCTTCGCCGTTCCAAACGCTCACGCCCAACCACGCCCCTTGCCGTTCCAAACGCTCACCCCCAACCACGCCCTTCGCCGTTCCAAACGCTCACGCCCAACCGCGCCCTTTGCCTTTCATTCGGCAACCATGCCCATGCGCAGGAACTTCTCGCGGCGGCGACGCACGAGCTTGTCGGGCTTCACGCGGCGCAGGTCGTCGAGGGCGTCGATGAGCGCCTCCTGCAGCGCATTCGCGGCGGCGGCATGGTCGATGTGCGCGCCGCCCAGGGGTTCGGGGATGATCCCGTCGATCACGCCGAACTCGAGGAGATCGTTCGCCGTGATGCGCAGGGCCTGGGCGGCGCGCTCCTTCATCTCGGGGCTCTTGCCGTCCTTCCAGAGGATGGCGGCACAGCCCTCCACCGTGATCACGGAGTAGACGGCGTTCTCGAACATGAGCACGCGGTCGGCCACGCCGAGCGCGAGCGCGCCGCCGCTGCCTCCCTCGCCGATCACCGTGGCAACGATCGGCACTTCGAGCCGGCTCATCTCGAGGAGATTCCGCGCGATCGCTTCCGATTGGCCGCGCTCTTCGGCGCCGAGTCCGGCCCACGCCCCGGGCGTGTCGATGAGCGTGATCACCGGCACTTGGAACTTCTCGGCGAGCTTCATGAGGCGCAGCGCCTTGCGATAGCCCTCGGGGTGCGGCATGCCGAAGTTGCGGCGTAGGTTCTCCTTGGTGTCGCGCCCGCGCTGGTGGCCGATCACCATCACGGTCTCGCCGTCCAAGCGCGCCCAGCCGCCGACGATCGCGGGGTCCTCGCGGAAGGCGCGGTCGCCGTGGAGCTCGATGAAATCGGTGAAGGCGAGCGCGATGTAGTCGAGCGTGAAGGGGCGCTTCGGATTGCGCGCCACGGCCACGCGCTGGATCGGCGAGAGATTGCCGTAGACGATGCGGCGGAGCTCGTCGCGCTTGGCTTCGAGGGGCGCGGCCTCCGCGGCGTGTCCCGCTTTGTGCAGCTCCTCGATCTGGCGCTCGAGCTCCGCGATGGGGCGCTCGAACTCCATGGTCTGTCCGCCGCTCATGTCAGTTCCCCTTCACGAGCCGCACGCGGTCCTCGCCCACGAGCGCGCGGAGCTCGGACAGCGCCGCGCTCGTGACCGCGATCTTGAGCGTGCGCGAGCGGAGGCGTGCCTGCGTGCCGCTCTCGTCCTTCCAGCGGAGCTCGAGCGGCGACGAACCCGCGTGCACCTCGGCGAGGTCGCGGAGCTCCCGCATCATCGCCGGCTTCACGTCGTGTCCGGAGTCGAGCTCGATCGAGACGGCCACGTTGCCCATCGCGCGTTTCTCGTCGAAGGGGGTGAGCGACTCCACGATGAACGTGGGGTTGTCCACCCCTTGGTCGCGGCGAGAATAACTCCCCTTGAGGAGCACGGGGACGTCGGTCTTCGCCTTGTCCTTCAACAAGGTCCAGGCTTCCGGGAAGATCAGCACCTCCGAAGATCCCGAAAAATCCTCGACTGTCAACCGCGCGAACTCGGCGCCGGAGCGCTTGGAGATCTGCCGGCGGATCGCGGTCACGACGACGCCCAGCGTGAGGGGCTGGTCGGTCCACGTGCCGAGCTGGCTCACCTGATGCGAGGCGAAGATCTCGGCTTCCATGCGGTACGGCTCGAGCGGATGGCCGCTGATGTAGAAGCCGAGGATCTCCTTCTCCTTCGCGAGGCGCTCGGAGTCGGAATAGGGCTGCACGTTGGGGAGGGAGCGCACGAGCGGCGCGTGCGCGCCGTTGCCGGATTCCTCGCCGCCGAAGAGCGTCCCTTGGCCGCTCACCCGTTCTTCCTGGCGGAGCGCGGCCTCGTGCATGGCGCCGTCGAGGGCCTGCTCGTACTGGCGCCGGTGCCCGCCCAACGAATCGAGCGCGCCGCTCGCGATGAGCGCCGTGAACACGCGGTTGTTGCAGATGCGCAGGTCGACGCGCTCCACGAAGTGATGGAAGTCCTCGAACGGGCCATCCTTGCGCGCGGCCAAGATGGAATCGATGGCCCCCTTGCCCACGTTGCGGATCGCGCCGAGCCCGAAGCGCACGCGGTTGTCGCCCACCACGGTGAACTTGTAGCCGCTCTCGTTCACGTCGGGGGGGAGCACTTCGAGGCCGAGCTCGCGCGCCTCGTTGATGTACTTCACCACGTTGTCGGTGTCGCCGATCTGCGAGCTCAAGAGCGCCGCCATGTACTCGGCGGGGTGATGCGTCTTGAGCCACGCCGTGCGGTACGAAAGCAACGAGTACGCCACCGAGTGCGACTTGTTGAATCCGTAGCGGCCGAAGGTCTCGAGCTGCGCGGCGATCTCGTCCACCACGCGGCGGTCGTGCCCGCGCGCGACCGCCTTGCTCGTGAACTTGCCGAGCTCCGCCTTGATGAGCTCGGCGTCCTTCTTGCCCACCGCCTTGCGGAGCACGTCGGCTTCCGCGAGGGAGATGCCGGCGAGCACCTGCGCGATGCGCATCACCTGTTCCTGGTAGGTGATGACGCCGTAGGTGCTCTGCAGGATGTCGCGCAGCTCGGGGAGGGCGTACGTCACGGGCTCGTCGCCGCGCTTGCGGGTGGCGAACACGCGGTGCATTCCGGCGTCGAGCGGGCCCGGGCGCATGAGCGCGTTGCTCGCGACGAGATCGTCGAAGCGGTCGCAGCGCATGCTGCGGAGCATGTCCGTGGCGAGCGCGGACTCGAACTGGAACACGCCGGCGGTGCGTCCCGCGCGCAGCATGCGGTACGTCGCGGGATCGTCGAGCGGCACCGTGTCCATGTCCAGCGCCGCGCCCGTGCGCTCCTTGATCGCCGCGAGCGCGTCGTGGATCACGGTGAGCGTCGTGAGGCCGAGGAAGTCCATCTTGAGCATCCCGGCCTTCTCGAGCGAGGTCATGTCGTACTGCGTGACCACGACCGTCTCTTCGTCTCCCGCGCCGGAGCCCTTCGTGCTCTGCGTGCAGATCGGCACGTAGTCCACGAGGGGTCCGGGGGCGATCACGACGCCGGCCGCGTGCACGCCGGCGTGGCGCGAGAGCCCCTCGAGCGCCACGGCGTAATCCAGGAGCTGGTGATAGCGCTCGTCGTCGCGATAATGCGCCTTCACCTCGGGCACCTGCGTGAGCGCTTCCTTCACCGTGAGGAAGTAGTTCGGCTGGTTCGGGATGAGCTTCGCGAGCGCGTCGGTCTCGGCGGGGGTGAAGCCGAGCACGCGGCCCACGTCCTTCACCACGGCGCGCGACTTCATGGTGCCGAAGGTGATGATCTGGCCCACGGAGTCGCGTCCGTACTTCTGGCGGACGTACTCGATCACCTCGCCGCGCCGCTCGAAGCAGAAGTCCACATCGATGTCGGGCATCGAGACGCGCTCGGGATTCAGGAAGCGCTCGAAGAGGAGATCGAAGGCGAGCGGGTCCACGTCGGTGATGCGGAGCGCGTAGGCCACGAGCGAGCCGGCGGCGGAGCCGCGGCCGGGACCGACCGGGATGCCGCGTTCGCGCGCCGCCTTGATGAAGTCCCAGGTGATGAGGAAGTAGCCCGCGTACCCCGTCTTGGTGATGACGCCGAGCTCGTAGTCGAGGCGCTCGCGCACGTGCGCGGGGAGCGGCGTGCCGTAGCGCTCGCGCGCCCCCGCTTCGGTGACGGCCACGAGGAGCTCGTTCTCGGTCTTCGCCTCGGGGGGGAGGGGGAAGGCGGGGAGGTAGTACTTCTTCTCGAACGTGATCGCGCACTCATCGGCGATGCGCAGGGTGTTCTCGAGCACATCGGCGCGGCCGGGGAAGAAGGCGGCGATTTCCGGCGCGCTCTTGAAGAAGAGGCCGGGATCGTACTTCATCCGGTCGAGGTCGCCGCGGTCCTTCTGCAGGCCGATGCAGAGGAGCACGTCGTGCGCATCGTGATCGGTGGCGCGCAAGAAGTGCGCGTCGTTCGTCGCGATCACGGGGAGGTTCGTCTCGTGCGCGAGCGAGAGCACGGCGGCGTTGAGCTTGACCTGCTGGCCGGCCGCGTCGTGCGCCTGCACCTCCAGGTAGTAGCGCCCCGGGAAGTGCTCGGCATACCAGTGCGCCACCGCGCGCGCCTCATCCACGCGATGCTCGAGGAGATGCGACGCGATCTCCCCCGCCATGCATGCGGAGCTGACGATGATCCCTTCACCGTACTTCGCGAGGAGCTCGCGGTCCACGCGCGGGCGCGAGTAGAAGCCCTCGGTGTACGCGAGGGACGACAACCGCACCAGGTTCTTGTAGCCGGCGAGGTCGCGCGCGAGGAGGATCAGATGGTAGTAGGGCTTGGCCCCCGGCGACGTGCGCGCGCGCTCGCGCCGTGAACCGGGGGCCACGTACGCCTCCATTCCTATGATGGGCTTGAGCCCCGCCTTCTTGGTCTTCTCCTGGAACTCCCAGGCCGCGTGCAGGTTACCGTGGTCGGTGATCGCCAGCGCGGGCATCTCGAACTCCAGCGCGCGCACGATCAGCTCGTCGATGCGGTTGGCGCCGTCGAGCAGAGAGTACTCGGAATGCGTGTGCAGGTGTACGAAGGACACGGCGTTCCGCGCAGGGTCGGCGCCCGAGGGCGGCGAGTGGGAAGGAGCGTACGGCGAGTCTATATTATACCAGTCCGCGCGCCCTCTTTCGAGGCGCGGGCGCAGCCCAGCGAGACTCGATTCCCATGGCGTCCTACTCCTGGTACGTGCGCGGCGCCGCCGCATCCTCGCTCCTGCTCGGCGCGGCCGCCTGCAGCACCGGCAGCAGCAGCACCGGCACTCACCCGACCTGTCCCGGCGCCACGATCACGGTGCCGACCAACGGCGTGACGACGGTGACGGCGGCCGATGCGCCCTGCGTGCCGTTCGCGGCCGACGGCTCGACTTACATGATCGTGCCGCAATTCGCGAGCGGCACGGGGCCGCAGTCGCAGCAGAGCTACGAGATGGGGACGTTCGCGACGGCGGCGGGATCGGCCGATCGGACGGCGTTGGTGACGGGCTCTCCGCGCGGGGCGCAATTCACGCTGAATCCCAAGCCGCGCGGCCTGCGGCAGCAGTTCGACGTGACGCTGCGTGACAAGGAGCGCCAACTCGGGCTCGCGTCGCCTCCTCCTCCCGAGCTTCCCCCCGGCATCGCGCGCGGCCGCGTGCCCGTGAGCGCGTGACGGCAACGGCGCACCACGAGGGAGCCCGGCGGCGAGAGCGGCCGGGCTCCTTCGCGCTGTGGCGTCTCGCGCTGCGCTGGACGTGGCGCGGGATCGTCGCGCTCTTCGTGTTGGTGCTCCTGTTCGCGGCGCTCACGCCGATGGGGCGGTATCTCGCGCGCGCCGGCTGGGCGGAGGGAGGGATCCTCGCGCGCCGGCGTCCGATCGCGGCGATGATCGCGGATCCGGCCACGGACGCAGTGACGCGCGGGAAGCTCGCGCTCGTGGTGAGCGCGCGCGACTACGCGCGAGATTCGCTGCGCTTGGAACCGCACGAGAGCTTCACGACGTACAGCCGGCTGCGGCGCGACACGCTCGTGCTCGTGGTGAGCGCCGCCTTCCGCGACACGCTCGCGTTCAAGACGTGGTGGTTCCCGATCGTGGGGCGCGTGCCGTACAAGGGCTTCTTCGACTTCGCGCAGGCGCGCGCGCTCGCGAAGACGCTGGAGCGCGACAGCCTGGACGCCTACGTGCGCCCCGCCGAAGCATTCAGCACGCTCGGATTCTTCAACGATCCGGTGCTCTCCACCACGCTCCTGGAGGACAGTCTCTCGCTGGCGAACACGGTGATCCACGAGCTCACGCACGGGCGCTTCTTCGCGCCGGGGCAGGTGGTCTTCAACGAGAGCTTCGCGAACTTCGTGGGTGGGCGGGGGAGCGTCCTGTATTTCGCGGCGCACGGGGACAGCGCGCTCGCGGCGAAGGCGCGCGTGGACTGGGAGCGCGAGAAGTTCCTGGGGCGCTTCTGGTCGTCGGTCTTCGGGTCGTTGGACTCCGCCTTCCGCGCGCATCCGGGGGACCGCGCGGCGCGACTCGCGGCGCGCGACACGGTGTTCGCGCGCACGCGCGCCTGGTTCGCGCGCGACATCGCCCCCAACCTCCCGGGGCAGCCGCCGGGGGTCGTGCCGCTCCTGCGGCTCGACAACGGCACGATCATGGCGCGCCGCCTCTATCGCACCGGCCTCGATGACTTCGACGCGGTCTACGCGCGGGAGGGGAACGATCTCCGGCGCACCATCGATCGGGTCATCGCGCTGGCGCAGGAGAGACCGGATAGCCCGTATGTCGCGCTGCATGGGTTCGCGGCGGGGGGAGAGACTCTTCGCCGTTGAGAACCGAAGGAGAGTGGGAGTGTGGGGTTTGGTTTGGTACTCCAGTGGGTGGGGCCGTGGGGAACTGAAGGGCGTGGGGAGTGGGGCCCACTCCCCACGACCATCGGTCCCTACGCTCCCAACCGCTGATGTACCAGACCATACCCCACCTACTGCTCTCCTGTCGTGTCCACGGCGGGAGAGTGGGCGTGTGGGGTCTGGTCTGGTACTCCAGTTGGTAGGACCGTGGGGACTGACGCGTGGGGGGCGTGGGCCCCACTCCCCACGACCATCAGTCCCCACGCTCCCACCCGCTGATGTACCAGACCATACCCCACCTACTACTCTCCTGACTTGTCCACGGCGGGAGAGTGGGCGTGTGGGGTGTGGTGTGGTAAAACAATTTTTTTGGGCGGGGGGGCTGACGCGGGTGGGGGGGTGGGGCCCCGCCCCCCCCCCCACACGTACCCC
>Ga0335085_10004607_pt1 | contig 22729 bp, 18 predicted proteins | sample Lox_Sample_45_FD_206712 | JGI IMG/M metagenome (GOLD analysis project Ga0335085, IMG submission 206712) | Soil microbial communities from Loxahatchee National Wildlife Refuge, Florida, United States - Lox_Sample_4.5 | ecosystem: Environmental > Terrestrial > Soil > Wetlands | place: USA...
ACGGCAGGGAATTCCGGGGGATCTGTAGCCTGTACAGCCTGACCTCCCGCGCAGCACTCAAATCAAGAGGTTGTTCAGAGGTTCCCTAGGTGCAACCAGGGTGCAATAAGACTTCCGGAGGGTTACCGTGGGCGCCATAAAGGGCGATCGGCGCCGTAATTTTTCAAACAGTTACCTCTGAAACAACCGCTGTCACGGCAGAGGCCGCGGGTTCGAGTCCCGTCGTCCCCGCCATTCCTTTCACGGCGGTTGGTGAATGGTGAGCCCACTTCAGCTTACCCGCAATTTCTCCCACACCACTTGGTTTACGATACCCTCGCGCCCTTGACCCCGCTCGTTGACTTCCCATTCTCCTCATCCCTACCATGTCAGCCTGAGCGCCATGATTGGGCAGACTATCTCGCACTACCGCATCGTCGAGAGGCTGGGCGGCGGCGGGATGGGTGTCGTGTACAAAGCCGAAGACACCGAGCTTGGACGCTTCGTTGCCCTGAAGTTCCTGCCAGAAGACCTAGCCCAAGACCCGCAGGCATTGGAACGGTTCCACCGCGAGGCACGTGCCGCTTCTGCGCTCAATCATCCTAACATCTGCACCATCCACGAAATCGGCAAGCACGACGGTCGGTCGTTCATCGTCATGGAGTATCTGGACGGAGTGACACTGAAGCACCGCATCGGCGGGAAGCCGCTGGAGGTCGACGAGGTGCTGTCGCTCGGCATCGAGGTCGCCGATGCGCTTGATGCCGCCCATGCTGCTGGCATCATCCACCGGGACATCAAGCCCGCCAACATCTTCGTGACCAAGCGAGGCAATTCCAAGGTTCTGGATTTCGGGTTGGCTAAGGTCAGCACGCCTAAAGGCGCGACTGGTAATGAGCCAACGCTTGCCACTGCGGAAGTTGACCCTGACCATCTCACGAGTCCCGGCACGGCTGTAGGAACAGTCGCCTACATGTCGCCGGAGCAGGTTCGCACCAAGGAACTGGACTCCCGCACTGATCTGTTCTCGTTCGGAGCTGTTCTGTACGAGATGGCCACCGGAACCATGCCGTTTCGAGGCGAGAGTTCAGGGGAAATCGGCGGCGCGATTCTACATATGAGTCCGGCGCCAGCGTCGAAGGTCAATCCGAGGGTTTTAGGAGATTTCGAAGTCATCGTCAACAAGGCTCTAGAGAAAGACCGCGACCTGCGTTACCAGCATGCAGCGGACATTCGCGCTGATCTGCAACGGTTGAAGCGCGACACAGAGAGCGGACGCAGCCCACTCGTAGGTTCCGCCACCATGGCGGCCGTACGACAATCGCCAACCACACCGAAGCGCAGAATCTGGGGAATAGTTTCGTCCGCAACAGTCCTGCTCCTCGCCGCATGCATCGCAGGCGGCTTCTACCTTCGGTCGCATCGCGCCGAGCCGCTGAGCGACAAGGACACCTTAGTTCTCGCCGACTTCGTCAACAGCACCGGCGACCCAGTGTTCGACGACACACTTAAGACGGCGCTCACAGTTTCCTTGCGGCAATCGCCCTTTCTGAATGTGATCGGCGACGACAAAGTAGCGGCGACTCTGCGGTTGATGGCGCGCCCTACAAACACGACGCTCACATCCGACGTATCCCGCGAGCTTTGCCAGCGTGCGGGCAGCAAGGCTTACATCGCTGGCTCGATTGCAAGCCTGGGCAGCCAGTACGTGCTGGGGTTGAAGGCGGTGAATTGCCAAAGCGGGGAGGTGCTGGTACAGGAGCAAGTCACTGCGGCTGCGAAAGAGAAAGTCTTGGATGTGCTGGGCGGCGCTGCCTCGAAGCTGCGTGGCGAACTGGGAGAATCGCTTCCCTCGGTGCAGAAGTTCGACGTTCCGATTGAAGCTACGACATCTTCCCTTGAAGCCCTGAAAGCTTACAGTATGGGCATCGCCGTTGGGCACGAACAAGGCGATACACCCAGCATTCCGTTCTTGAAGCGCGCGATTGAAATCGATCCCAGTTTCCCCATGGCATATGCCGCATTAGCGGTACTTTACGGCAATCTAAACCAGCCCACGCTCGCGTTGGAAAACGCCACTAAGGCCTATGGATTGCGCGAGCGGGCGAGCGAACGGGAAAAACTGCGTATTGCAGCGTACTATTTTCGCGCAAGAGGAGAAATAGAGAAGGAGGCACAGACCTATGAACTTTGGAAAGCAAACTATCCACGTGATGTCAGCGCTTACGTCAACTTGGCTAGTGATTACGCCAATCTGGGGCAATACGACAAAGCTCTCGCAGAAGAGAAAGAAGGTTTGCGCCTTGCGCCAGATCTAGTCGTCGTCTATACGAACATGGGCGGGACGTATATCAACATGAACCGGCTGGACGAAGCGAAGGCCACGTTCGATCAGTCTCTTGAGCGCAAACTGGATAGCGGCCTTCTGCACACAAATATGTACTATTACGCCTTTCTGCGAGGAGACACCGCACTGATGGAACAACAAGTGGCTTGGGCTGCGGGTAAACCCGGAGTTGAAGATACCCTACTCTCGGCGCAATCGGACACGGAGGCGTACTACGGGCAGTTAACCAAAGCGCGAGACTTTTCGAGCAGGGCAGTGGACTCTGCTGTCCGCAGCGATTCCAAAGAAACAGCCGCTTTATGGAAGGTCAATGCTGCGTTGCGTGAGGCGGAGGTGGGCAACGCCGCCTACGCGAGGCAAGGAGTCTCCCAAGCTTTGAAGCTATCTCAGGGGCCGGATGTAAAGGTGGCTGCGGCTCTTTCGTTAGCTCGCATCGGCGATATTTCCGAAGCCAAGACGCTAGCGGAAGATTTAGAGAAGACCTTCCCGACTAACACTATGTTGAAGCTCTACTGGCTGCCGACTATCAACGCTACTATCGAACTAAATCGGGGCAACTCGTCCCAAGCATTGCTTGATTTGGAACCATCCGCTCCCTACGAACTGGGCGGAGCGGGAGTGTTCATTAACTACCTCTACCCGGTATATGCCCGCGGCCAAGCGTACTTGCTGGCGCGAAACGGCGCCGCCGCAGCAGCGGAGTTCCAAAAGATGCTGGATCATAGCGGCATCGTGCAAAACTTTGTCACGGGATCTTTGGCCCACCTTCAAATTGGCCGTGCTTACACTATCAGTGGCGACGCGGCCAAAGCGAAAGCTGCATACGAGGAATTCTTCGTTCTCTGGAAAGACGCCGACCCCGACATCCCCATCCTGAAGCAAGCCAAAGCCGAGTACGCGAAGCTGCGATAAGACGCGAAAATTCCACCCACAAATCTACCCACAGCGAGCGGTTCCTACAGTCCCTTTCAGCGACTTGGCAGCCCCCACTGAGAACGTAAGTCGCTGATAAGACGTGTATGCCCAGACTGTCACGGCAGAGGCCGCGGGTTCGAGTCCCGTCGTCCCCGCCATTCCTTTCAAAGCAGTAAGTGTGAGTGGAAGAGTCCAATACCCTGCGACACGATCTACCTCTACGATTTTCCATCGCCTTGTCGTGACCGCCCGCCATGGCTAGTTGTTTTGGGTGTCCGGCAAATTCCGGGCCTCGCCGCGGACCGACTGTCTTCTATTTGGTTCCGAGGAAGCGCTCGACGATCTCCGGCAGCATCGGCTCGACGGCGAGCGTGTAGTGGGTGGTGTTCGGCACGATTGCGAGCTGGTTTGCGGGCCGCAGTGAGCCATCGAGCCCGGCATCGCGCTGGCCGCCTCCCAACGCCTTCCAGAACTCGACCATGTGTTCGGGCCGCATGAAGTCAGCGTCGGCAAAGACCAACAGTGTGCGAGCCTGAACCTTGGCGACGTCGGCGCGCCAGTCGAAGGGGCGCTTGGTCAGGTCACCGACCTTGCGGAAGAGGTTCGTCCAATCGACATTGGGATAGGCTTGCCCTAACGGCGATGCCTTGACGCTATCGCCGAGCATGGCAGCGTTGGCCTCCAACTGATTGAAGGCTGCCACCGCCTCCGGATAAGCGCCGTCACGCTTCATCGTCCCGGACACGAGCACGAGCCGGTCGACCACACTCGGATGGCGGATGGCGGTCTGCAGCGCGACGCCGGAGCCCAGGGAGTAGCCCATTACGTCGGCCTTGCCGAGCTTCAGATGGCCGATCAGAGCGGCAACGTCGTCGCCCAGGGTTTCACAGCGCAGTGGCCTGTCGTTGTCTGGCGTGCGCCCATGCGCCTGAAGATGGACGGCGATCACCTGCCGGCCCTTGGCCAGTTCAGCCCGATTGCTCCCGAAACTGTCGGGGTCGATGCCCCCGTGAAGAAGAATGAGCGGCTTGCCGGCGCCATGCACGCTGTAAAAGATATGCTGGCCATTGACGTCGGCAAAATTCGCATTCGACATGGCGGGGGTCTCCTTGGCTTGAACGGGGAGGGTCGCTGTCAGCACTGCGGTCGCTGTGGCAGTCTTCAGGAAATCGCGTCTGAGCATATCATCCTCACGTCGCGCCGAACTGGCCAGCGCGGTGGTGATCGTGTTGTTCATCGTCATCCCTTCCATACGCTGGTGGCCGCGGTGTGGTCACGATCTGCCTGCGAGCAACTCATCCAGCTGCGCGAACTGTTCGGGCAGGGCTTCCGCCGAACCGGCGAGGGCTTCGTCGAGGGCCGCTTTTGTGGGGTAGAGTTCGTGCAGGGTGACCAGCGTCTTGCCGGCATTTTCTTCGAACGTCACCGTGGTCACGGCGCCCTGATCGCTTTCTTCGTTCGTCCAGACGATGCGCTTGAGCGGCGTCACTTCTCTGTACGTGCCGAAGAACGCCATCGGTTGATCGAAGGCCGGATGGCGGAACACGAGGCGATACGCGCCCCCGGTGCGCACATCCATGTCGCACGAGAGCAGCGACATGCCCGCCGACTTCGGAACCCACCAACGCTGGAACAATTCGGCTTTGCTCCACGCTTCGAAGACGATGTGTGCCGGGGCGTTGAACGTTCGCGTCACGACGAATTCGCGGTCGGACTTGCGTTCCACGGCGGTGCGGTTCATGGTGGCGAGACTACTTTCTTTTCCTTCGGGCATCTGCCTTCTCCTTGCATTTCAATTGCTCGACAATCTTGTCCAGCGCGTCGAAGCGTGCGCTCCAGAGTTGGCGGTGCCGCTCGATCCAGGTGGCCTCTTCTTCCAGCGCGTGCATGCCAAGCCTGCAGGTTCTGACGCGCCCGGCCTTTTCAGTCGTGACGAGCGCTGCCCGCTCCAACACGCCAACATGCTTCTTCATGCCGGTGAGGGTCATATGGAACTTTCCGGCGAGGTCCGTGATCGAAGCGTCGGCGCGGCCAAGCTGCTCCAGTACGCCGCGCCGGGTCGCGTCCGAGAGCGCGGCGAACGAAGCGTCGAGGCGGGTTTCGTTATACTGAACCATATAGTTCAGTATAGCAGATCGACTTGCGGCATGCAAGAGGAAACCGAAGGATTAGGCGGGATGACCAGGAGAATGCTCGAAGTGTCGGCGGCCGGGCGGGAACACCGGACGAAGTCGGAACGGTCGGTGCACTTTTGATGGGGCCGGATGGCGCGTTCATTACCGGCAGCGATTTCCTGATGGAGGGCGGAGTGGCCGCGGTTTCGAATCCCGTCGTCCCGGCCATTCCTGCAAATCACTTAGGAATGATGCCAAAAACTTCAAACCACAATTCAACCCACACTTCAACCCACACACGCCAGAAGCGGGAACCCAGCGCAAGCTATTATTCTGAAATGTGACTGAAAAGCCGGACACACAAGCCAAGACCCCACTACGCAAAGGCGTTCACCGACTATCGGTGCGATGGTTTCTTCGATGGCTTGCCATCGGTGCGGTACTGGTCTGGTCTGTTGCGGCGCTGATGCTTGTGGCCGCCCGGTGGATCGACCCGCCGACAACCGCGGTGCACATGCAGCGCCGCCTGCAGGCCTGGATTCATGGCACTCCGTATCACGAGCGCTACAAATTCATTCCGCTCAGCCAAATCTCGCCTGATCTGCAACACGCGGTAGTCGCAGCGGAGGACGCGCGTTTTTACCAGCACCATGGCTTCGATTGGCACGAGGTCCAAATCGCGGCTGAAGACGATCTGGAAGGCGGTCGCACGCGCGGAGCTTCCACCATTACGCAGCAACTGGTAAAGAACCTATTTTTCGGAACGGGCCGCTCTTTTCTGCGCAAGGGTGCGGAAGTCACACTGGTGCCAGTGGCCGAATTCGTTCTCGGCAAACGGCGCATCTTGGAGATCTACCTCAACGTGGTCGAATGGGGACCAGGTATTTATGGCGCAGAGTCGGCTTGTCGTTACTACGACGGAACCGCAGCCCGGAATATCGGCCGGGAACCGGCGGCACGGCTTGCGGCGATTCTGCCCGCACCTCTGAAGCGACGGCCCGAACGCATGAACAACTACAGCGCGCTCATCCTTGAGCGGATGCGTCAAATGGGTTGGTAAACGGGACAAGCCGAGAAAGCCCAGTCATGAAGGACGGTGCATGAACAGCGTGGCCCTGGCGCGTATCCGTTGCAACTCGTAGCGAGGGATAGGCCTTCCATAACGGGTACGGCGGCTTTTCCCGGCTGTTGTCGTTGACAGGCATCGCGACATAGCCTACATTAGCTCGCAAGCCAGTGGGTTGGACGTTGCGGAACTGCTCAAGCCGCGGTCCTTCCCGCTTCTTCCTCGCTAAATCAGACTGAGCCTTTACCCCTGGACTGTGCATGAGGTCGGACAGCGGTGAAGGCGTGTGTACGCTAGCCGTCCATCTATCGGATGTCATCATCAACCTTGCACACCCACACAGGGCCGCGCGGGTGTGCTGGCGAGACCCAGCTTTCAACGTCTGACTTACGGGGGGAACCATGCCAAAGAAAGCCGCAGTGGAACACGAAATCGTGTCAATCTCCGTTGACCTCGGAGTCACAACTCCAGACAACCTGCGCCATATCGAGTTTGGTCTCGAAAAGGACACAGGCGACGACGATACGGTCACCTGGACGATCCACTTCAAGTTCCAGGAGCGCGACAGTACTAACGACAGTTTCGTCGACGTAGTCACACTCGATGTCGCGGTCAAGGAAAAGAATCATCCGGCTGCGGAAGCGACCGCGAAGGAAGGCCTGACCGATCCTCAAGTGGATCATCTGAACGGCCCAGTGACCGTAGCCTCGCAGAAGCTGAACGCGGGCCAGACGACAGAGGACCGGGTGTCGCGCCTCGTGGAAGGTACTCTGCCCAAGCACTAACCGCGAGTGAAATCTGGTTCTGCGATGAGACTCGGCACGCAATGGCTGGCACGCGCTCTTGTGTTCGTGACGCTTTCCGGAAGTGTCTTCGTGGCCACAACGCCTGTGGCCTACGCCGACGACTCCGAATTGCAGCCGGCGGGCACGTGTGATCACCCACCGTCCTTTTATTCGAGCGCCCACTACAAAATCGCCGCGATCCGAACGACATCCCCGTTTGACTACCTGCACGGCGTGCGGCAGTTGATGAACGACGCCCTGGGTTCAACGAATCTCCACGTGGGCGATGACTTCACCGCACAGTCCGTGATCGAGGGACGCCGCAAGATCCGCGAGCAGCTGAATCAGGCGGCAGATGCAGGAAACCTTCCCGTCAAGGTGAACGTGGTCAGCGCAGAGATCGAGAACTGTCATGCCGATAGACAGCCGCACTCGCTCGATGTGGTCTACATCACTTTCTCCACCTGGACCCCCTTTCTCTTGCCTCGCACCTTCGAGTCCCAGGCGAGCCAAACTGACGATCCGGCAAGCGCCAGCGGGGTGAGAAAGAAGAAGTTTCAACTCGTTCCCCAAGTGGGCTACAACGCTACGGCGAAGGTGTTTGGTGGAGGCCGAACTTCGCTTGCCACAGGAGCAGGCAAGTTTGACGCCGGAGTATCGGCCTCCTCCGAGATTCTTGCGGTGGATGGGTCATTCTCAGGGCAACATACCTGGGCGGACGGCTGGATCAGGACCGCCGAATGGCGCACCGGTTTTACTTACGACGATGCTCCCACCGGAACAAACCGCCTCAAGCGCGCGCGATTGACGGCAGCCGTCTTCGCGGACTCCGCACCTATCAGTTCCAGCAGTTCGATCGTGCGGTTCGGCGTCCTGATTGGCGGCGGTCACGACCAGTCCAACCTCGCGGCTGACCAGTTACCATCGGGATCGCCCGCGAGCAGTCCCATCGGCGAATTCAAGACTTACGCGGGGATCAGCGGACGCGCTGGGCGAAATTCATTCAAGGTCTCCTACGGATTGCAGATCGGCGAGGCCGACAGCGGGCTGCACGTCGATTTTGCCAAGCACATCGCAGATGCCGCATACAGTGTTCGTTTTCTGCCCTCGCCTCACAAACCACTGGAGCTCGATGCACGCCTTACGGGAGGCTGGATCCAAAACCTTGGTGCGATCCCCGCCGCCGAGCGTTTCTTTGGAGGCAACGCGGAGCAGGAGTTTCTGATGGGCGATTCCTGGCGAATTCGCGCCGCACCTTTCATTCGCAGCATCCCGCAAAATCGGCTGAATCGACTGGCTCCGGATGCGCCGATTGGCGGCGAGAACTTCATGTCCGCGAACATTACCTTGGGCGTCACGGCATGGAAGCATCCATTAATGCCCGAGGAGATCCGCACGAACGCGGATTTTCGAAGCTTGTTGGGGTCGGAATTGAAGAGCGCGCAGAAAACCCTGGAGTCGTATTGGATCTCGAAAGACAAAGCTGTGTCGGATGTTCTCAGCGGGGCTCCACAGGCTAGCGGTGCCGTTCGCGAGCTGCGCAAGAATTTTGATCGGGTGAAGGGTTCCGTCCCCGCCGCATTGAGCGGTCGCTCTGACGATTGCGACTTCCAGATTATGCTGGCCGAGGGGTTTGCCGACATTCTGGAAACGGAGAAAAACCCGTCGAAACGCTTCATTGCCATGAAAAGCCTGATCGCCGAAGGCGATGACGGTTCTATTGATAATCTTATGGGCTGCATCAACGATCTGCGTACTCTGTTCGGAGCCGATGTCGCCGATGCGATGATCAGCAAGTTCAAGGGCATTCAGGATCCTGCACGAGCCGCCCTCTCCAAACTCGACAAGGCAACCGCGCAGCAGAAGGCGGCCCGGGACATGGCCTTCATCAACCAGACCGTGAATACGGTGGTCGACGAGATGAACTTTGTTTCCCTCAGCCCCATCGCGATTTTCGACGTGGCTCGCATCGGTCCGCAGACCTCGGCAGCCGGGGGCGGGTTTCGTTACGGCGTAGGCGGTGGAGTGCGGTTCACGCTGCTCGACACGATCCGATTCGATGCGGGTTATGCCGTGAACCCTGATCCCAAGCCCTGGGAAGGCCGTGGCGCGGCATTCTTTTCGCTGGAAGTCGTATCGCTGTTTCGGTGACGCCTTCGACAATCAGGCGCGAGCTGAGAAGACAAACACACACCTGTTGTCCGAGGGAACAAAGACCGGATCGTCGCGCGCGGCATGGTTAACGCGCACGTGAACTGGCCGCGGTCACAGCGGCGAGAGTTCGTTTTCTTTTCTTTCTTTCGTTTCCTCTTTTGAGAGCCTTCGTTGAAGAAACTGGTGAGCGAGATCCCTGCCTCCCATTCCGAAGGCAATGGCGAGGCTCAGCATCGAAGCTCCGAACACGATGGCGAAAGCAACGAGAATTGTTTCTTCGGCAATGCCGACTTCCTCAAATGCCATGGACACGGTGAGAAGCAGGATCCCAACCCGGATGGCGTAACTCAGCAGCCGGGGAGATGGAAGATCGGCGTTGACCGCCGCCAGCAAGGCACCTCGGGAAAAGAAGCTGGAGGCCAGCATGCCCACGAAGAGAATCAGAATCGCGGCAAGCAGCCGAGGCAAAAACAGAAGGAACCTGGAAATAAGTTCCTCCAAGCCAACCATTCCCAGCGCGTTGAGCCCCGCCAGAATGAAGCCGGACCAGGTGATCCAGAAAATCAGGCGGCACAAGAGCTCCGTGGAAGACGGCAAGGCGGCGGAAGTGAGGAGCTGGGAGGCGCCCGCACTCTCGGAGAGGCGGTCGAACTTCACCAGACGCAAGGCGCGACGGAGAATGACCTTGGCCAAATAGGCGAAGATCCACCCTACCAGCGCGATGATCAGCATAACCAGCAAGCGAGGGAGGAAGTGCGCAATCTCCTGGGCGAGTTCGTGCGTCGCCTGGCTCAGTTCGCTGACGATCATGTTCCACATCATGAACCTCCTTCTTGCTTCGTCCAGAGTGTGAGCAAGTACGGTTTCAGGTGTTCGAAGGTCCGGCAGAGATCTTCCAGCCGGTCTTCGACCACCTGTGCAGACAGGCCACGGTTGTGCCCCAAAAACGTATGAACGCGGCCGCGATAGAGAGGAACTAACGCCTGGATAATGTGATCACGGTTGATCACATTGCGATGGTTCGAAGCGGCAAATTCGTAGACCGTCTTTACCCAGAGTTCGTCGGAATATTGGAATGTGTCATCCCCAGAAGCAGCGCAATGTTTGAGTTCAGCCAGGGTTGTGGGAGCGAGAATGGACGTCAGCACGGGCTCCAGTTCGGCGAGACCCGAAGAGAACATCTGGTACAAACGCTTTCGATTCACGCGCACGGTTTCGGGAGTGACCTCGTACTCAGGGCCGAGGGTTGTGACAGCGTGCGGCTCCGTGCTGGCGCTCCAGACGGCGAAATCCTGTTCCAGGGACCAGAACAACGCGCCCAGCGTCTTGCGCATGGCCAAGACCAAGTCCCCCGATTGCTGCTCGACCTGGCCTTTGGCGCCGAGGAAGGATTGCTGCAAGCGGTATCCGCCGGCGGCAGCAGTGGCTGTAAAGCAGACCTCGGCTCCCATTCGGGAAAACTCGTTACGCCACAGTTCGAGGTCGAGCAGATGACTTCCGAACCGGCCGGAGAACGCAAAGTCGGCGGGATGGGGCTCGCGAATCCGCTGAGCGTAGAGAGCACGGATCATGGGATAGAGGAGATTGGTAATGAGAAGTCCTTCGAAGGCATTCCGGCGATAGATAGGCGTGACGAAATCGCAGTTCTCAGAGCAGACGGGGCGGAGCAGACGTTCCATCCAGTCCGGTTCAATGCTGGAGGACGCGGGCGAGACCACGGCACAGGCTCTGGCGCGGAGAAGATCCGTAGAGGCAAGAATAATTTGCAGGGCCGTTGCCTGGCCTGGGCCTTCCACATGCCTGGTACTGATGCAGCGCAGTGTGCGCAAGGAATGCAAGGAAGCGCTATCCCTGGCATCGCTGATGGCGGCAGCCTGGACCAGTTCGCGCGTTCCATCGCGTGAACCCGCATCGACGTTGAGGATGACGGCCCGCTGGCGAAGGAAGTAATGCAGGAGGCCGGTGCGAATCATCTGCGCGACATGGGCGGCAGTTTTGGCGTTGTTGTGCGTGGGCAGACCCACAACAACGTCCACTTCGCCGACGCTGATCAACTGGCGGAGAAGATCGTCGGACAGGATGCTTTCGTCAGCCAAAACTGATCCTCCATAGAAAGGTACCAACCGAGGTCCCACCGAGGTCCCGGCCAGGAAGACCTAGGGCTGTGAATGTCAAAGCCTGCGCAAACGAAACCAATAAAACTGATACGGTCCGAGGGTCAGCAAGTAAGGTAACGCGCCCACACGGGGAAACGGATTTTTGCCAAACATCTCGATCAAGACACTGCCGCGGTACGGGCTCAGGTCCAGTTCCACGGCTTGCGCGGAGCCGGACAAGTTGTTTACCACCAAAATGGTTTCACGTCCGAGCTGTCGCACATACGCCAGGACCCGGTGGTTTTGGGGATACAGGAATTCAATCGACCCGCGGCCGAACACCGGCGTTGATTTGCGCACCTCGATCAAGCGCCGCATCCAGGAGAGCAAGGAATGCGGAGAGCGGCTTTGTGCGGCGACGTTGACGGCCTGATATCCGTAGACCGGGTTGAGGATGACGGACGAATAGAGAACTTCGGGATCGGCGGAGGAAAAGCCCGCATTCCAGCCTCCCTCCCATTGCATCGGGGTGCGGACACCGTGACGGTCGCCGAGATTGACATTATCTCCCATGCCGATTTCGTCGCCGTAGTAGATGATCGGAGTGCCGGGGAGGGACATGAGCAATCCATTCATCAACTCGATCTTGCGACGATCATTCTCCAACAGGGGAGCGAGCCGCCTGCGGATGCCGAGGTTGAGGCGCATGTGCTTATCGCGGGCGTATTCGTCATACATGTAATCGCGCTCAATATCGGTGACCATCTCGAGCGTGAGTTCGTCGTGGTTGCGCAGAAACAGGCACCACTGGCAGGCGTCGGGGATGTTCGGGGTCTGCTTGAAGATTTCGCTGACCGGCTTGCGGTCTTCCAGCCGCAGGGCCATGAACATTCTGGGCATGAGCGGGAAGTGAAAGGCCATGTGGAATTCATCGCCGACGCTGAAGTACGGTCGAAGATCGGCAGGCCACTGGTTGGCTTCGGCGAGCAACATCTTCCCGGGAAACTGCTGGTCGAGCTTGGCCCGCAATTCTTTGATCACCTGGTGTGTTTCAGGCAGGTTTTCGCAGGATGTACCTTCGCGTTCGATCAGGTAAGGCACGGCATCCAGGCGGAAGCCGTCCACTCCCATCTCGAGCCAAAACTTCATGACATTCCATATTTCTTCGCACACCGCGGGATTGTCGAAGTTCAAGTCCGGCTGGTGACTGAAGAAGCGGTGCCAGTAATAAGACTTCGAAACCGGGTCCCAGGCCCAGTTCGACAGCTCAGTGTCGAGAAAGATGATCCTGGCGCCGTGGTAACGGGTATCGGTGTCACTCCAGACATACCAGTCGCGACGCGGGTTATCGAGCGACTTGCGGGATTCCTGGAACCAGGGATGCTGATCGGAGGTATGATTCAGCACCAGTTCGACAAGGACGCGAATACCGCGCTGGTGAGCGGCTTCCAGAAAGCGCTGAAAGTTTTCCAGAGTCCCATAGCTGGGATGAACGGAATAGTAATCGGAAATGTCGTAGCCATCGTCACGCAAAGGGGAAGGGAAGAACGGCATGAGCCACAGCGCGTTGATGCCGAGCTGCTGCAGGTAGTCCAGGCGCTGCGCGAGACCGGCGAAATCGCCGATGCCGTCACCGGTGCTGTCCTGGAAGGCGCGGACGTGCACCTGATAGATGACCGCGTCCTTGTACCAAAGAGCATCCGGTGTCGAGGGCACGGTTTGCTGATTCCTCCGGCGTTGAGACGCTACTGCTCAGAACGCAAGGGCGCGGCGAATCCCCACAGATCGTTTCGTGCCCAAACTCTTGGACGCTTCGGCGCCACAGGGCGCGTACGTTGATCTATTTATACAAGGATATATGAGTCTGGGTGAACGCCTGAGAATGGATTTGCGAGGTGTTGCGATGAATGATTCTCCTGTCGCAAGGTGCAGTCTCCCGAGGATCTGAGACAAGTGCATGTGCCGCGGAGGACGCGGCTTTCTCTTCTCCGACAGCGGAGGTTCTGCTTGTACGACGCGAACTGCAGCTCCCTTGCGATAAAGTGGAGAAGCTATGTTTACACCGCGGCCGATAGGATGGGTCAGGAGTCCGTACAAGGACACGAAGGAAGTGCCCAGGGGGCTGGGTGCGAAACACGATGCCGAAGGGGAGCTCGAGATTCTGCCGGAATATGCAGCCGGGCTCGCTGACATCGAGGGATTTTCGCATCTGTTCGTAATCTGGGAGTTTGACCGATCGGAAGGGTTCGACTTGGTAGCCAAACCGCCGAGCGACAACCGGGAGCACGGCGTGTTCGCGACGCGATCGCCGAAGCGCCCGAACCCGCTTGGCTTGAGCGTCGTGGAGCTTCTGGGGCGAGACGGCTCGCATCTGCACGTGCGCGGAGTCGATATGCTCGACGGTACTCCCATTCTCGATATCAAGCCATATTTGTCAGGGGTTCCACAGGAGAAGTTAAAGCGAGGATGGCTCGCCGAAGCCGAGGCGCGAGCGGAGAAGCAGAAGTGAGACTTGGACGTGTTTTGCCTGAAGCGAGTCTCCCTTGTGTGCTTTGCTGACAGCGCGCTCGTATTGCAGGATCAAGTCCTGTCGCACCTTTCAGTTGCATACCGCCTCAGGCGACGGCCTGATTGGAGTTCGCCGTCGCCAGAGGACGTAAGGGATCGGAAAGACTGCGCATGACCTTTCCGAACTGTGCCAGGTCGAGCGACTGCGGGCCGTCGGAGAGAGCACGCTCCGGACAAGGATGCACTTCGACGATGACGCCGTCGGCGCCGACGGCGATCGCAGCGCGCGACACCGCTCCGATCAGGCTCTGCTTCCCGGTTCCATGCGAAGGATCGGCAATCACCGGCAGGTGGGACAGTTCTTTGGCGAGTGCGACGGAGGCGAGGTCGATCGTATTCCGGGTAGCGGTCTCAAACGTCTTAATGCCGCGTTCGCACAGGACCACGTTCGCGTTTCCGCCGGAGAGCAGGTACTCGGCAGCGAGGAGCCACTCTTTGACGGTGGCGGAGGGGCCTCGCTTCAATAGAACGGGCTTGTTGGTGGTGGCCAATTTCCGCAGCAAGGCGAAGTTCTGCATATTGCGCGCGCCGACCTGAAGCATGTCGGCGTACTCACAGATCAGGTCAGTATCCTCCGTGCTCATCACCTCGGTGACGACAGGAAGTCCTGTCTCTTCACGGGCTTCACGCAAAATCTTCAAGGCTTCGATTCCGAGTCCCTGGAATTCATAGGGTGAAGTGCGGGGCTTGTAAGCGCCGCCGCGGAGCATAGCGGCTCCGGCGCTCTTGACGCCATGGGCGGTGGCGAGGAGCTGATCACGCGACTCGACCGAGCAGGGGCCAGCGATCACCACGACTTCGGCGCCGCCGATCTTCACTCCGCCTACATCGACAACGGTGGGAACCGGGCGCGTCTGCCGGCTCACCAGTTTGAAAGGCTGCGCGATGGCGACGACGTTGTCGACGCCGGGAGCGACCGAGAGAGCTTCCAGTTCATGGCGGCGGCCCCCGCTGCCGACAGCGGCAACGATGGTGCGCTCAGTACCGCGCGTGACGTGAGGCTGGAAGCCGGCCTCGCGGACGCGCTGAATCACGTGCTCGATCTGCTCGGGAGTGGCGGTATCAGACATATTCACAATCATGAGAAGGATCCTTTCATCTTTGGCCAAAAAAACAAAAGCCGCGATTTCGGGATCGCGGCGCCGGCTGTGGATTGTTGAGCTGTTTCTAGCCTTTCGATTCGCTCCAATCCTTCACCTTTGCCGTCCCAGTAAACCAGTAGCGGGTAAATCGGCCGAAGGTGTTAAATCGAGTCATCAGTCTCTATCCAAAGATCGCAGCGTACGACGAGAAGCGGGTACATGGCCCTACTGGCTTAGCGAACTGGCGACGCTGGAAAACGCGTTGTTGGCATTGCCCCCGATGAGGCGAACCGTGCCAATGACCAGAACCAGGATTACAGCCAGCATGACGGCGTACTCAGCGATGTCCTGCCCCTGTTCGTCCGACCATAAATTTCGGCAAACCTGAAGCATTGTGGCCTCCGGGCCCTCGCTTAACGGGGGAGTCAAACCTAGCTAGGAAGGTAATAATGCCGACTTGCGCGGGGAATGTCAATCGAAGCCCAGAGCCGATTTTCACAGGTTCCGCACCCGCGATTAGAATCAAAGGGCTTATGCCTCGAGTTCTCGACTATAAAGAAATTGTTAAGGAGTATCACTCGTGGTCGGGGCGGCGCCGCATTCGCGCGCTGGCGGGGTTTGATCTCAGTGTAGAACGCGGCGAGATCTTCGGTTTTCTGGGGCCGAACGGCGCCGGGAAGAGCACAGCCATCCATCTGGCGATGGGGTTCATGAAACCCTCGGCAGGCAGTGGGCACATGCTGGGGATGCCTTTTGGTCACGTGGCGACGCGCCGCCGGGTTGGTTTTCTCGCTGAGAATGTAGCTCTCTATCAGCGACGGGCGGGAACGGCGATCCGATTCTATGGTGGACTGAGCGGACTGCACGGGCAGGCATTGGAGGGGGCGGCCCGAGCTGCGCTCGAAGCGGTGGATATGCAGGCGGAGTCGGGCAGAAACCTGGGCCAGTTCTCGCGGGGCATGGTGCAGCGGATGGGTCTGGCACAAGCGCTGGTGAACGATCCGGAGCTGCTGATCCTGGACGAGCCTACGTCGGCGCTCGACCCGGCCGCACGAGTGGCCGTGCGCGAACTCCTGCTCCGCTGTCGCACGCAGGGCAAGACGGTATTTCTCAGCTCCCATCTACTATCGGAAGTCGAACTGGTGTGCGACCGCGTGGCGATTCTGAGCCGTGGACGCGTGGTACGCACGGGGACGTTGCGGTCGTTGCTGGAGACGACCGATCAGGTGGAAATTGTGGCTCAGGCAATTCCACTGGTACTGTTTGCCGCTGCAGTCGCAGAGGACGCGCGAGTTCGATTCTCCGTGCCTAAAAGCGGGCAGCGCGAGGCACTGGAAAGAATATGGGCCGCAGGCGGAGAGGTCATTAGTGTGAATCCAGTTCGACGTTCGTTGGAAGAACTATTTCTGGAGTTGACCGGAGGCGATTCCGGCAATGGCCGCGAGCTGGCGCAGAAGGGAAACGCGCAGTGAGACCGGTTCTGCTCATCGCTGGGAACTTCGCTCGGGAGCAGCGCTGGCCGCTCTTCTTTCTGCTGCTATGGGTGCTGGGCTGGGCCTTGTTTGGATTGCTGGATCCGGAGCGTGGGCCGGAAGATGCCCTCATGATCTTCCGTCAGCTGGCGGTGTACTCGGTGACGTTCGGAGTATTCTTTGGCAGTTCGGCGGTTCAGGCGGACCAGCGTTCGCGGCGCGTGCTGGCAGTTTTGTCCAAAGGAATTTCACGCGCCCAGTACATCCTCGGACTACTGACTGGGATGGGACTGGTGCTGGGAGTTTTCTGCCTGTGCATGGGATTTACGGCGACCTGGCTGCTGGGGCGCTTTGGCTTCAATATCGGATCGCTGTGGTTCGGGATGCTGGCGCTGTGGACGGCTTGCCTGTTGACCGCGTCGCTCACGCTGGCCCTGTCAACGTTCCTGCCGCCGTTGTTCGCGGCCATTGCCACGGGCACGCTGGCGGGGATTCCGGCGCTGCTGGCGTTTCGTGGGGATACGGTCTCGAAGTTCGTGATCCCTGTTTATGGCCTGGTGGAACCTCTGATCGCCGCCAGTTTTACAGCGACCTGGCACTTCCGTCCTCTGCTGGTGCTGGTGGGTTGGATCGAGACGGTGTTGTTCTGGATGATCGCGTCGTGGATATTCTCGCGGCGGGATCTGGCAGTGGCGGCGGAGTAGGAATAGACCTTGATCGCAGCGGTCAACCGCTGCGCCACGCAAGAATCAGGAAGCGAGACTTCGCGCACGCTCTGGAGGCGTTAGGGCTCGGACGGAGGAACGCGTGACGCAATGGCCCGGTAGGATGTCCAGCCGGTGTCGCTGCCGTGAATCATCTGGGCGCCAGCGCGGGTGGCGTAGTTGAGCACACGGCCCGGGAGCACTCCCAAATAGAGGGTTGCGAGCAGACAAGCGGCGACCGCCAGCCATGTCGCCAGAGGCACGGGAGGGCAAGGGACTTCGCCGCGGGGCTCGCGCATGTACATCATCACGATCACACGCAGATAGTAGTAGGCGGCTACGGCACTGTTGATGACGCCGATTATGGTCAGCCAGACGAGGTTGGATTGCAGGGCCGCGCTGAAGACGTAGAACTTGGCGAAAAAGCCTCCGGTGATGGGGATGCCAAGCAGCGAGATGAGAAAGAACGTGAGTGTCGCGGCCAAGGCCGGGTAGCGCTTGCCAAGCCCGCCATAATCTTCGAGAGTCACGTATTTCTCGCCCGCGTTTGCGAAATGACTGACGATGGCGAACGCTCCAACGTTCGTCGCGGCATAGGCGACGGTGTAGAACATGGCGGGAGAGACGCCGAACTCAGGTGTGGCGGCAAAGGCCATCAGCAGATATCCGGCATGCGCAATCGAGGAGTAAGCGAGCAGGCGCTTGATGTTGTCCTGCACCAGCGCGCCCAGGTTGCCGAGCGTCATGGAGAGCGCGGCCGAGATCCAAAGCAGCCAGAGACGTCCGGGAGCGTTGATCTCGAACAAGACGCGCAGCAAGACAGCGAATGCTGCCGCTTTCGGCCCGGTGGACATCAGGCCGACGATGGGTGCTGGCGCGCCTTCGTAGACGTCAGGGGTCCACACATGGAAGGGAGCCGAGGCGACTTTGAAACCGAGGCCGATGAACATCAGCGCCGTGGCGACGTAGGCCAAAATCGGGACATTGCCGGAGGCGAGGGAGCGCGCAATCGTGTCGATGCTGGTCGAGCCGGTTGCGCCGAACATCATGGCGACGCCGTAAAGGAAAAATGCCGTGGCAAAGGAGCCCAGCAGGAAGTACTTGAGCGACGACTCGGCGCTGGAGGCTTCGCGGCGGCGGAAGCCGGCGAGAATGTAAGTCGAGATCGACGAGATTTCGAGCGCGATGAAGATGAGGACGAGTTCGATCGCCGACGACATCAGGCACATGCCGACCGTGCCGAACAGGATTAGCCCGTAATATTCGCCGGCGCGGATGCGCTGCACCGCCATGTACTCGTACGAGGCGAGGATGACGACGCCGGAAATGGCGATGATCAGGACATGGAAAAACACACTGAATTGTTCGACGCGCACCATGTTCCAGAAGGCCGTGCCGGGATCGAGAGCCATGAGGTACGTGGAAGCGAGAGCGGCGAGAGTGCCGATGAGGGCAATCGCGCCGAGCGACTTGTGGCTGCGGTCTTCGTCGAGGAGGGGATCGACGACCATGACGATCATGCCGAAGAGCGAGAGCACAATTTCGGGCAGGATGCGGATGTATTCGGATCCGGTCGGCGCGGTGAAAGCCTGTGACTGAGCGAGCAATGCCGGCACGAGGTGGGTGAACAAGTTCATTGTCCCACCACCTTGGCGGCGAGATCCGCGAAGGGTTTGAGAGCCGACTGCACGGCGGGGTCAATCGAACTGAGCCAGAGAATGGGGGCAACACCCATCAGCAGAGCCATCGCGGCGGCCGGCCAGAGAGCCGCTTTCTCGCGCGCATTGAGGTCGGGCAGCGTGTTGTTCACGTCGTGTTTTACCTTGCCGAAGAAGACGCGCTGATACATCCAGAGCAAATAACAAGCGCTCCATATCACACCCGTGGCGGCGAGGATGCCGTAGATCGGGCGTGCCTGGAATGCGCCGCTGAGAACGAGGAATTCGCCGATGAAGCCGTTGAGCATCGGCAATCCAACGGACGCTAGCACGATAAAGAGGAATGACGCGGCGTACATCGGCATGGGCGTGGCCAGGCCGCCGAAGTCGGAAATCTCGTACGTGTGGCGGCGTTCGTAGAGCAGGCCGGCGAGCATGAAGAGTCCGCCAGTGGCGACGCCGTGGGCGAGCATGACGAAGAGCGCCCCGTCGAGTCCGGCGGGATTGAAGCTGAAGATGCCGAGGACGACGAATCCCAGGTGGCTGACTGAAGAATAGGCGATCAGCTTCTTCATGTTCGGCTGCACCAGCGAGACAAGAGCGCCATAGATGATGCCGATCAACGCGAGAACGATAATCCAGGGCGCGTTGGCGCGGGCTTGGTCGGGGAATAGGCCGAGGTTGAATCGCAGCATGCCGTACGTGCCCATCTTCAGTAGTACACCGGCGAGAAGGACAGAGCCGGCGGTGGGTGCTTCGACGTGAGCGTCGGGCAGCCAGGTGTGCAGCGGGAAGAGCGGGACTTTGACGGCGAAGGCAATGAAGAACCCAAGGAAGAGCCACTGCGCGGCTCCCACAAAGTTGGGTACGGTTCCGGCCCGGATCGCATTTTGAATGATGACGAAATCAAAGCTGCCGGTCTTGGCGTAGAGCCAGATGATGGCCGCCAGCATGAACACCGAGGCGACCATGGTGTACAGGAAGAACTTGACGGCGGCGTAGACGCGGCGGCCGTGGCCGTACATGCCGATCAGGAGCGCCATCGGGATCAGCGTGGCTTCCCAGAAGAAGTAGAAGAGGAACAGGTCGAGCGAGGTGAACACGCCGATCAGCGCGGTTTCGAGGATCAGCAGCAGGATGAAGAATTCCTTCACGCGCTCGTGGATCGAAGTCCAGGAAATCAGCACGCAGAGCGGTGTGAGGAACGTGGTGAGCACGATCAGCCAGACGGAGATGCCGTCGACGCCCATGTGGTAGTGGATGTTCGGTGTCGAAATCCACTGAAAGTACACTTCGTAGTGAAATCGCGACGTAGGCACATACAGCGGTCTTTTCAGGTATACGGGCAGGTGCAGCGAAATAACGAACGTCAGCAACGAGATGACGAGCGAGAAAATGCGGATGTCGCGATCACGACGAGGAAACACCAAGAGCAGCAAAGCCCCTGCCAGCGGAGCGAAAGTTACCAAGGTTAGGATGTGGTGATCAAGCATCAGCGCACCCCCATCCAGATCATGTAGGCGATCACGACGGCGCCTCCGGCGGCGATCCATCCGGCATAGGAGCGCAAGTTGCCGGACTGCATGTGACGCAAGCTGTCGGAGATTTCACGGGCGGAGTCGGCGCTGTTGTTGACGGTGGCGTCAATCACACCCTGGTCCACGCCTTTCCAGAGAATGGCCGAGGATCCATCCACCAGTGGTTTCACGAAAAGGATGGCGTAGAGTTCGTCGATGTAGTACTTGTTGACGACGGCGTCGTATAGGCTGCCGAGGTTCTTCGCGATGCGGTCAGGAAGCTGGGGCAGACGGATGTAGAGGAGCCAGGCGAGCAGGAATCCGAGCACGCCGGCCGCCACGGAAATCCCCATGAAAGCGAGTTCCAGTCGTTCCATGGAAGCGATCCGTGCTTCCTCGGCCGGTGTTGACAGCACAGCGACAAGCTGGGCGTGGTGCTGGAAGACGGGCGCGAGGAAGTGATCGAAGCGGTGGCCAACTCCGACCCAGCCACCGACAAAAGAAAGCACGGCCAGGATAACGAGCGGTCCGAGCATGACCCACGGGCTTTCATGCGGCTCACCATGACCGTGGCCGCCGTGTGCAGGGGAGTGATGTGCACCACCAGGGGCAGCGGTTGCCCCGCGGTAATCGCCGAAGAACGTCATGAACAGCAGGCGGAACATGTAAAACGAAGTGATGAAGGCCGTGATTACGCCGAGGAGCCAGAAGATCCAACTGCCGTGCGGACTGGAGTATGCCGCCCAGAGAATTTCATCTTTAGAGAAAAATCCGGCAAACGGAGGAATACCCGCAATCGCGAGGGTTGCAATGCCCATGGTGGCGAACGTCCACGGCATGTAAACGCGAAGGCCGCCCATCTTGCGCATGTCCTGCTCGCCGCCAATACCGTGAATGACTGAACCGGCTGCGAGGAACAAAAGGCCCTTAAAGAACGCGTGCGTCATCAGGTGGAAGATGCCTGCGGAGAACGCCCCGACGCCGCAAGCCATGAACATGTAGCCCAGCTGCGAGACCGTGGAGTAGGCGAACACTTTCTTGATGTCGGTTTGAGCGATGCCTATCGTCGCGGCAAAGAATGCGGTCAGCGTGCCGACGATGGCGACTACGGTCATCGCTCCAGGGGCGCGTTCGAAGATCATGTGGGAGCGCGCAACCATGTAGACTCCGGCAGTGACCATCGTCGCGGCATGGATGAGCGCGGATACAGGTGTCGGGCCTTCCATGGCGTCGGGCAGCCAGACGTAGAGCGGAATCTGCGCGGATTTTCCGGCGGCGCCAACCATCAGCAGCAGGCCAATGGAAGTCAGCAGGCCGAAGCCGGCGGTTTCCGTTGGATGCGCCCCGACCTGTTCAAACACCTTCGTGAAATCGAGCGAGCCGAAGTGCTTGATCATCAGGAAAAGAGCGATGAGGAATCCGAAGTCGCCGATGCGGTTGACGATAAATGCTTTTTTTCCGGCGGACGCGGCCGAGTCCTTGATGAACCAGAATCCGATCAGCAAATACGACGCCAGGCCCACCCCTTCCCATCCGATGAACATCAGCAGGTAGTTCTTTGCCAACACGAGCGTCAGCATGAAGAACATGAACAGGTTCAGGTAGGACATGAAGCGGTAGTAGCCGTCGTCGTCGGCCATGTAGCCGACCGAGTAGATGTGGATGAGGAAGCCGACGCCGGTGACGACGAGCAGCATGACGAGCGAGAGCTGGTCGAGGTAGAAGCTGAAGTCGGCCTGGAAATTGCCGGCGCGAATCCAGTGGGCTAGATCGAAGTAGTAGGGAGCCTGGGCCGAGTGAAACTTGAAAAGAGCGATCCAAAGCGCAAGCAGAAAAGCCGCGCCCGGGAATGCGAGTGCGATCGTCGAGATCGCGTTCTTGGACGATCGGCGTCCTAAGAAGCCATTGATCGCCGCCCCGGCGAGCGGTAGCACCGGTATCAGCCAGAGATAAGGATTCGGCGTCATAGTTTCAGCAGATTCACCTGGTCGACGTTCAGAGTTTCACGGGTACGATAGACAGCAATGATGATGGCCAGTCCCACGGCCGCTTCGGCGGCGGCGACCACCATCACAAAGAAGACGAAGACCTGCCCACTGAGCTTGTGCCAGTGCGCGGCGAAGGCGACGAAGGATAGGTTCACACCGTTGAGCATGAGCTCAATCGACATGAAGATGGTGATGATATTGCGCTTGATGAGGAATCCGAGCACGCCGCAAACGAACAGAATTCCGCTCAGGATCAGGTAGAAGGGAAGGGGGATGGTGGTCAC
>Ga0335085_10004608_pt1 | contig 22729 bp, 22 predicted proteins | sample Lox_Sample_45_FD_206712 | JGI IMG/M metagenome (GOLD analysis project Ga0335085, IMG submission 206712) | Soil microbial communities from Loxahatchee National Wildlife Refuge, Florida, United States - Lox_Sample_4.5 | ecosystem: Environmental > Terrestrial > Soil > Wetlands | place: USA...
TCTACGTCACGCTCTGCCTGTTGCTGGGTGTGTTCGTGACGCTGACGATTCTTGCGGAATTCTATCGCGGTGCGAGGGTGATCGCCGCGCGTACCGGCGCGAACATTTTCTCGTCGGCCGGGCAGCTCACCATGCGCAACACGCGCCGCTACGGCGGCTACGTGGTGCACTTCGGGATGGTGCTCGTCTTCATCGGCATCTCCGGGCAGGCGTTCAATCAAGACAAGCAGATGGACATGACCACCGGCTCGGTGCTGAACATCGGGTCGTACCGACTCTACTTGCAGAATTACGATTCCGAGCAGCAGCCCAATTACACCGCCGAGCGCGCCACGATTGACGTCGAGAAGAATGGGCGCTCCGTGATGATGCTCTATCCCACGCGGCGCTTTTATCCGTCGAATCAAGAGTCCGGGACAATGGTGGCGATCGCGTCGACGCTCAAGGAAGACCTCTACGTCGTCTACGCGGGCACGAATCCGGATACGAATCTTCCTGTGATTCACGCGTACCTCAATCCGCTCGTGAAGTGGATTTGGCTGGGCGGCGTGGTGGTCGTTCTGGGAACGATTCTGGCTTTGCTGCCGAACCGGCAGGCGGTGATGGTCCTGGCTCGCGCGGAGGCGGGAGCTTCGGCGCCCGCGGCCGGAGGAGCACAGGCCGCCCACGTCCCGTTGTCGGCTCGCTCGCAGTTGCCGGACGGTTATGACTAAACGTCAACGTTTTTCGCTGGTTTTCGCCGCCTGTATCGGCATCGCATTGGCTTTGGTTCCTCTGCAAGTGATCGCGCAGAAAACCGACCGCGCGAAGTCGCTGGGCACAAAGCTGATGTGCATGTGCGGGTGCGGCCAGATTCTGACGCAGTGCAACCACCTCAATTGCCCGTCGTCCGGTCCGATGCTCAAGGAACTCGACGCGCACGTCGCCAAGGGCGAGGCCGACGACTTAATCATTCAAGATTTTGTGCAGGAATATGGCGAGAAGGTACTGAGCGCGCCGCCATCCACCGGCTTTAATTCCATCGCCTGGTACATTCCGGGGGTTGCGTTTGCGATTGGGCTGGCCATCGTCGTGGTGCTGATTCGTATGTGGAGGCACAGGGACATCGCGCGTCTGGCGACCGCGTCAGCCGCACCGCCGATCTCCCCGAGTGCTGTTTCCGAGCTTCGCGAAGTCCAGCTCGCTCGCGCGAAGCAGCGAGTTGACCGCGACACAGAGGACTAAATACAATGACCTTTGCCTTTGCTGCGTTGGTTTTACCGGACGCGGTCATGCTCTCGGCGTGCCTCGTTTTAACGTTGGCCGCGCTTATCTTCGTATTTTGGATTGATCCGGACCCGGGCGATTCCGCGCCTCACCGGTCCCAACTCGACCAGTTGATGGAGCGCCGTGACTCCATCTACGAGAATTTGCGCGATCTAAAATTTGAAAACCGGGCGGGGAAGTACGCGGAGCAGGATTTCGAACAAATGAGAGATGCGCTCGAGAACGAGGCGGCTCAAGTGCTCCTGGAGATTGAGCGGGCGACCGGAAACCAGGCCCCTGTGCCGCGCCGGGACGCCGTGGCCGCTGCGAACCCGCGGCAGTAATCGATCCGCCTGCCCGAACGCGCATTCAGGGAAATTCTTGCTTCCTTTCGCGCGGACATGCAAACTGAATTTGCCTCCATTGAGGCGCGCCTGCGGAGGGGCACGCGTGCATCCACGTTTTCAAGAGGAAACATTTTGTTCATGAGACAACGGAAGGATCGGCTCCGATTGCGGCTGCTGGGCTTGGCGGCGTGGGCTTTGCTTGCGTCGGCAGGTGCCCAGGCGGGCACGGTTTCCGGCGTCGTGCACAACGGCACCAACAGCAACAAGCCTGCCGCCGGCGTCGATGTGATCCTCATCCAGCTTCAGGGGACGATGCAGCCCGTGGCCAGCACAAAGACGGACGCGACGGGCCAGTATCACTTCGACAATCCGGCCATCGGCAACGGCCCCATGCTCATCCGCGCTATTTATAAGGGTGTTTTCTTCCATCAGCCGCTTACGCCGGGGACGTCCACTGTGGACGTTACCGTGTACGAGCCGACAACGAATCCCGGTGCGATTCAAGTTCCCCTTCGCCTGCTTGTGTTCCAGCCGAACGGCAACAAACTGATGGTCGGAGAAGAGTATTCCGTCCAGAACAATTCCAGTCCGCCTGCCGCCTATTACAAGCAGTCCGGAAACTTCGAGTTCACAATTCCGGAGGGCGCGCAGCTCGATCAGGTTTCCACGTTCGGCCCTTCGGGAATGCCCGTGCGCCAGGGCACGATTGACAAGGGCAAGGGCCATTACGCGATCGCGTACGCCTTTCAGCCGGGACAAAACGGGGTCCGCATTTCGTACATCTTGCCGTACGCAGACAATCAAGCAAAAATTCGAGAAGCCTCCACATACGACGCGCAGCGTGTGCTGCTTGTGATTCCTCCGACGATGCAGATTTCGAGCGCCGGATTCAACGCGGCCGGCACCGAGCAGGGATACAACGTCTTTTCCAAGGACTCGTTCAAGGCAGGGATGGGTTTTGACGTTGCGGTTTCCGGCACCGCTCCGCCTCCGGCGGACAATGCCGCCTCGAATTCGGCCGATCAGGCGAACGGCCATGACTCGGGTCCGGCGCCGACGATTGAAACCGCCCCGGCGCGCCTCGATGACGAAAAATGGATTTTGCTTGGCGGGCTGGCGGCGATCTTCGCCGTGGGTGTGGCCTTGCTCGTGCGGAAACAGGGTCCGGTGATCGCAAGCGCGTCTGCTCCGGCGCAACCGCAATCGCACAAGAGCCGTAAGGCGCAGCGCACGGAGCAAGCCAGGGCCGCCTCGAGTTCCGTCCCTACGCCGCCCGTTGAAAAGGTCACACGGGAAGTCGACTCGAATCTCGATTCCCTGAAGGATACGCTTTTGCGTCTCGAACTCCGGCGCCAGGCCGGCACGATTTCCGACGAGGAGTATGCGCTGGAGCGGGGCCGCGCGGAGCAGCTGTTGCGCGATCTGGTCCAGGGCTGAGTTGTCGCGCGTGTCCACACCACTTGCATCTTCCCCCGATGGCGGGCTGCGAATCGAATTCACCGAAGTCGAAAAGCGTTACGGGATGCGTCTCGCGCTGCGCGGCGTATCGGTTACGATTGCCGCGGGCGAGTGTGTTGCTCTGGTGGGCCACAACGGGTCGGGGAAAACCACGCTGCTCAAGATCGCGGCGCAGCTGACGCAGCCTTCGCGCGGGAAGCTGGCCTTCTACGCCGGCGAAACCGCTCTCCCTGCCGGGGAGGTCAAGAGCCGGGTGGGCATGGTGGGGCATCACACATTGCTCTATGAGGAGCTGACGGCCGAGGAAAATCTCACCTTCTGCGCCAAATTATTTGGCCTGGCCGACCCCGCGCAAAAAGCGAGGCAGGCGTTGCGGCCGGTCGGCCTCGCGAGCCGCGCGGCGGACCTCGTCCGGACGTTTTCGCGAGGGATGCGGCAGCGCCTCTCGATCGCGAGGGCGCTGCTCGCCTCGCCGTCGCTGCTTCTCCTCGACGAGCCGGGTGCCGGCCTCGACCCCGAAGGGCAGCGCTGGCTCGGAGCGGCGATCGAGAAGCTGCGCGATTCGGGCTGCACGATTCTGATGAGCACGCACGGGCGAAATGAAACGCAGGGCGCGGTGACGCGCGCGATCCGGCTGGAGGCCGGAAAAATCACGCACGATTCGGGCGCACACGGCGATCCGCGCGAAGTCCTGGTTTTCGCCGCTGTACGCGACGGCGGGGAGGCGGACGAATCATGACCCTCGCGCGCGCAACCGGCCTCATTTTGGCCAAGGAACTCCGCACCGAGTTCCGTTCCCGGGAACTGCTCGGCACGACGGTGGTCTTCGTCCTCATCGTGGTCGTTCTGTTCAGCTTTACTTTCAATCCCACGTCCTCGGAGTCGCGGCGCTTCGGGCCTGGCCTGTTGTGGCTGGCATTTTTGTTTGCCGGCTCGCTCATGCTGCAATCCTCTTTTTTGCGGGAGCAAACCAACGACACCCTCGCTGCGCTGCGCCTCGCTCCGATCGATCCATTCAGCATTCTGGCCGGAAAGATGGCCGCAAATTTTCTCTTCCTGCTTCTCGTGGAAGTGATTTTGTTGCCGGTGTTCGCGGTGCTCTACAACGTTGCGATCCTTCCGGTCCTTGGGTCGCTGCTTCTGGTCTTCGCGCTCGGCACGATTGGACTGGCGGCCACCGGTACGGTGTTTTCGGCGGTCGCGGCGCAGGCGCGGCTGCGCGAATTGCTTCTCCCGCTTTTGCTGCTGCCCGTGCTTGCTCCGGTACTGATCGCGAGCACGGAGGCAACGGTTGGAGTTTTGAGGGATCCGTCGGAATTATCCTTGGTTTGGCTGACATTTCTGGCATGCTTTGACGTGGTATTTTTGACGGCAGCCTGGATGGTCGGCGAATATCTGCTGGAGGAATGAAATGGCGAATGGAGCGCAATCGGGTGCGGCGACACCGGCGGTGATTTCCGTGCCCTCGGTCGCCGCCGTGTTTCTTCTGCTCGGAGCGGCCAGCTACGGCGCGCTGATCTGGGCGCCCACCGAGAGCACCATGGGTCTTGTCCAGCGGATTTTCTACTTCCACGTGTCGAGCGCCTGGAGCGGCTTCATTTCGTTCATTCTGGTTTTCATCGGCAGTGTGGCGTACCTGCGTACCCGCGCGCTCAAGTGGGACTGGCTCAGCGTGGCTTCCGCGGAAGTGGGTGTCGCATTTTTCACCATCGTGCTCGTCACGGGTCCGATCTGGGCAAAACCGGTCTGGGGAATCTGGTGGACCTGGGACGCGCGCCTGACTTCTTCGTTCCTGTTGTGGGTTCTCTTTGTGAGCTATCTCGTCCTGCGGACCCTCGTCGACGAGCCGGAACGCCGGGCGATGGTGTCGGCGGTGTTCGGAATTTTCGCCGCGCTCGATATTCCCCTCGTTTATTTTTCAATCTGGTGGTTCCGCACGCAGCATCCGCAGCCGGTGATCGGCGATGGAGGGTCGCTCGACGCGCGCATGGGATGGGTCTTGCTGTTGTGTTGGGTGGCGACGCTCGGCGTGATGACCCTGCTCATTCGCTTGCGGTATCGGCTGGAAGCGCTGCGCTCCGAGGTGGACGCCGTGCGCCTGGCGGCGTCTCGAAGCAGCTAGGGGGGCGCCTGCCGCGTTGCGGGTGCCAGTGGTTTGCTGGGGTCGTGTCAAGGGAGAAGCGTAATGAAGAATCTGAATTTTCTCGTGGCTGCCTACATTGCGATCTGGCTTGTATTTTGCGGATACCTCTTTTCGGTGGCGCGGCGAATGGCGAATCTCAAGGATGAAATTCGACGCCTGAAACATGGGGACGAAAAGTAAGGGAGCGGCCCAAACGGAGTGCCATTCTTATCGTGACTGAAAAGAAAAAGATCGGCGTGGTGCTGTTCCAGCTGGGCGGGCCGGATTCTTCCTCTGCCGTCGAGCCGTTCCTCTACAATTTATTCTGTGACCCGGACATCATCGATTTTTTCGGTGCCTGGTTCGCGCGGCGGCCCCTGGCGCGCTGGATCGCTCGCAATCGCGCGGGCGTCGTGCGAGGACACTATGACGCCATCGGGGGCCACTCGCCGATCCGCGTGCTGACCGAGCGCCAGGCGCGCAGCCTTGAGGCGGCCCTCGCGCCCCATTGCGACGCGAAGTGTTTCATCGCCATGCGTTACTGGCATCCCCTGTCCGCCGAGGCGGCCGCCGAGGTGAACGCGTGGAACGCGCAAGAGCTCGTGCTCCTTCCCCTGTACCCGCAATATTCGTTTGCGACCACCTCCAGCAGCCTGAAAGAATGGAAGCGGGTATTTCACCGGAATGGGAACGCCCCCCGTGTGTACACGGTGGAGCAGTTCTTCGATCATCCGCTCTATGTCCAATCCGTCGCGGAAAAAATCAGCCTCGCGCTCACGCATTTTGACGAGCCGGATCGCGCGCACATCGTCTTCAGCGCGCACGGTTTGCCTCTCAGCCTGATCGAGCGAGGCGACCCGTACGCGCGGCAGGTGGAGGAGACGGTTCGCCTGGTGATGCAGCGCGGCGGTTGGAAAAACGCGCACACGTTGTGCTATCAAAGCAAGGTCGGGCGGCGCAAATGGCTCTCGCCCTCACTGGTTGACACAATCGACCGCCTCGCGCGTTCCGGCGAGAAGAATCTTCTCGTGGTGCCGATTGCCTTTGTCACGGAACACATTGAAACGCTTCACGAAATCAATATTGAAGCGCGAGAGCAGGCGCATCACCTGGGCGTCGAGCAATTTGAGATGATGCCTGCCGTGGGCGATTCCCCCACGTTTATCTCTGGGCTGGCGGATCTGGTGCTTCGATCGCTGGAGCCGTCGGGGCGAACCGTCGATGGCGGCGCATGACCGGGAACGCGCCGAGGGCGCCCCGTAGGCCGCGCCCGGTGGATTTGTTGGGCCCGACGCGATATTCAAGACCGCCTGACAGGGGAGACAAGGAACAAATCGCGCACAAACAGGGAATTCGCCTTGACAGGAAGGGGCTTGCGGAAATATAAGAAGTTGTTACACAGAAATCGTCACTGCTATTGACGCGAGTAAGCATCCTCACCAAGAGGTATAATAGCGGAATCATGGCAGACCCCGTAGAAGGAAGTACCACGGCTCCCCCAATCGCGAAGGCCGCAGAAACGCCAGCAGTAAAACCGACCGCCGCAGCGAAGCCCGCGGCAAAAAGCAAAGGTGATAGCGCTGATCCGCCGGATCCGATGCGGCGCCGCGTAATCTGGGGAATGATTTACGGCTATTTGGGAATCAACCTTTTGATGTTCTTACGGTTTTTCTTTCCCCGCGCGCTCTATGAACCCAATACCGTTTTCAATATCGGCTACCCGGCCGATTTCTCACTAGGCATCGACCAGCGGTACCTGATGACCAACCGCATCTGGGTGATTCGCGAACCCGACCGCATCTTTGTAATCTTCGCGCGCTGCACGCACCTCGGCTGCACTCCTGAATGGAAGGCGGCGGAGAACAAATTCAAGTGTCCCTGCCACGGCAGCGGATACGACAGCGAAGGCGTCAACTTTGAAGGGCCTGCTCCGCGTCCGATGGACCGCGCCAAATTGGCGCTGGACCCGACGGGAACGATCGTCGTGGATACGAGTAAGCTCTATATGGACGACCCGCGCGCCGGGGTCAATCAGTTTAACGATACGGGTGCGTATCTGCCCGTCTAAGCGAGTTCGGTTTCGGGATTTGGGAATGGTTCGAGGGGGGATTAGGAATGGCCGAAGAAAACGGCGATAAGAAGGGCACAGGTTTGCTTGACCGTGTCCGCCAGGACATCACCGACCTCAGGGAAACGATCAAGGAAAAGGGCAAGGAAGAGCTGGAGGGCTTGAAAGAGCCTGAAAAGACCCAACTGTATCGCTCGATTTTCCGGGTCAAGCATGACGAGACGCCCCGCAATCGCGCGCTTTCGGTTTTGTCCAACGTTTTCTTCCATTTGCATCCCGCGAAGGTCAATCGCGACGCCGTCAAGTACAAGTTCACGTGGGGCATGGGCGGAATCACGTTCTATCTGTTCATTGTGCTCACCTTCACCGGCGTCCTGCTCATGTTCTACTACCATCCCAGCAAAGTGCAGGCCTTCCGCGACATTCTCTATCTTGAAAATGACGTGCCGTTCGGCAAGCTGCTGCGCAACATGCATCGTTGGGCCGCCCACATGATGATTATCGCGGTATGGCTCCATATGTTCCGCGTGTTCATGACGGGCTCGTACAAGCGGCCGCGCGAATTTAACTGGTGCATCGGTGTCCTCCTGATGGTTTTGACCCTGCTTCTTTCGTTCACCGGCTACTTGTTGCCGGACGATCAGTTGGGCTTTTGGGCCGTCACCGTCGGGACGAATATGGCTCGCGCGACACCCCTTTTAGGCACCGAAGGCCCATTTGGCGCGCTCTTGGGTATGACGCCCTACAATGATGTGCGCTTTGCCTTGCTCGGCGGATCGATCGTCGACGCGAACGCACTCCTACGCGCGTATATCTGGCACTGCATCGCGATTCCGCTGATCGCCAGCATTTTTATGGCGCTGCACTTTTGGCGCGTGCGCAAGGACGGCGGCATTTCCGGGCCCGCGCCCGTAATGCTCGAATCGGAAATCAAGGAAGAGAAGGGCCACCGGCCGGTCATCCTAAGGCCGAGCGGTATGCAGTAATCCGGCAAACGGAATGGGTCCTGAAAAATTAAAAGGCGGGGCTTGAGGCCAATATGAACTGGCACCAAATTTGGGAAGTGGTATCCGCGCCGGACAACGTACCGATCGTGGCGCTGTTGTTTCTTGTTCCGTTCTACGTTTGGTATTCGTTCCGGCAAGCAGTCGCGAATGATCGCCTGATCGAGAGACTTTCAGCCGATCCCCAACTCGCCAAGAGCGAATATCGCAAGACGGAACCGTGGAATCCAAAGTGGGAGCGCGAAGTTCACACCTGGCCGTACCTGATGCGTGTCGAGCTCGTCGCGGCAATTCTGGTCACGGCGTTGCTGATGGTTTGGTCTATCACGCTAAGCGCACCGCTCGAAGAACCATCCAATCCGAACGTCACGATGAACCCGGCGAAGGCTCCGTGGTACTTTCTGGGCCTCCAGGAAATGCTTGTCTATTTTGATCCGTGGATTGCTGGGGTGCTCATGCCGACGCTCATCATTGTCGGCCTGATGATTGTCCCGTATATCGACGCGAATCCCCTGGGAAATGGCTACTACACCTACAAGCAGCGAAAATTCGCGATTTGGACGTTCCTGTTCGGTTTCATCGGCTTGTGGGTGCTGATGATTGTAATCGGCACATTCATTCGTGGCCCCGGATGGATGTGGTTCTGGCCGGGGCAGACCTGGGATGCGCAGCGGGTCGAATTCACGGTAAACCGGAATCTCGACCAGATTTTCAGCATAAACGGTTCGTGGCTCGCGCACGTGATGCCGGCGGCGAATGCGAGTTACGCCCCGATTCTGGCTCGCATCATTTTTGGTATTTTCCCGATCGTTTTGTATTTCATCGTCGCCGGATATCTGGTTCATCGGCTTCTGCTGCTTACCGATTTCAGCAAAAAGATCTTCAGGCGCATGACGCTGATGCAGATGATGACGATGGAACTGTTTTTGATTTTGATGTTGAGTTTGCCGGTGAAGATCCTGTTGCGGCTACTCCTGCGCATTAAGTACGTGTGGGTCACGCCGTGGTTCAGTATCTAACCGGGTGCGGGCCGCATGCTGCTTCGAGAGGACCCGCCGCGACAGGCGTCGCCCGCTGGCAGCCTGCCGGACTGAGTCAGATTCAAACTGCCAAGGAGGCACCGGGTGCCTGAGCTTCCTCCTGATGATCCGATTGTTAACCGGCCGCTCGCTGGGCTCGTACTGATTTCGGCGTTTATCCTGATGTTGACCGTGGCGTGGTCGCTCTACGATGAATTCTACGGACTGCGCCCGTGGCGCAGATATCAGGCAGAATTCTCGAATGTCTATTCGTCGTATCTCGCCAAGCAATATCAGCAGCGCAGGTCCGACGAGCAGAAACTTTATTCGTCGCCGCAATACGAAAAACTAATGGCGGACATCAAGTCCGCGACGGACTCCACGCGCTCCACCGACCAACAAATCGGCCAAAAAGTTGACTTGCTCGATCGCCAAAGGGCGGCGATGACGGATGCGTTCCAGACGTCGCGGGGGCTCGTCGGCTCGCTCACCTACCAGCTCGAGCAAATCGATGAGAGAGACAAGAGCGCGAAGGACTCCAAGCTCAAGGATCTGAACGAAGCGAAAGCAAAAACGTATGAAGTCGCATGGCCCGTCGAAGGCGGGAAGGTCGAGCAACGGCAATTTAATTACGATCAGCTCAACGGCCTGTTTACTTCGATTATGACCTCCAAGGCGCAGCTCGTCGCGCAGCGCGGCCAGGTCGATCAGCCCGCCAAGGACGCGCAGGACAAGCTGAACGAATATGTGAAGGAGCAGTTGCCGGGTCTCGCAGCGAGAGATTTGTTTACGTTGGGGCAAAGCATCAAGGGCCTCGACATCCACATCCGCCAAATCAACGTCAATCCGACCGGAGCCTCGCTCAACTATCTCGGCGGAGCTGGCCTTGTCGACCGCTGCCAGTCATGCCACCTGGGGACGGACCCGCTGCTCGTCCCGGTGACGCTCTCGCTCACCAAGGCCGACCTCGGTCTCGCCAAGAGCAAGGATGCGCCGTTCACGAGCCATCCCGATCCGGTAATGATGAAATATCATCCACTCGAAAAATTCGGTTGCTCGCCCTGCCACGGCGGAAACGGGCGCGCGCTCGATACAGTGGAGAAAGCGCATGGCCGCTACGAACATTGGCTCTGGCCGCTCTATTACCCGGAGAACTTTGAGGCGGGCTGCCAACAGTGTCACGCTTCGGACATGGTGACCGAACACGCGCCGGTTCTGAACCGCGCAAAGCAACTGTATCGGGAAAAGGGTTGCATCGGCTGCCACCGCTTCCAGGGCTTTGACAATCAGGACGAAGAGCTCGTCAGCGCGCGGCAGATGATCACGCAGCTCGAAAGTGACAAGCAGGATGACCGCTTACAAATTGCCCAGCTCAATAAAAAGGGCGACACCGCGCCGGACAATGCGACCGCCAACCGCTACTACACGGAAGCCACCAACCTCACGGTGACCACGGCGGGGATTGACTCACAGATCGAAGAGCTCGACCAACGCTCGCACGACCTGCTTCGCGAAATCAAGAAAGTCGGTCCGGACCTCAAGGAAGTCCGGATGAAAATTCACAAGGAATGGATTCCGTACTGGCTAAAGCACACCCACGAATGGCGTCCGACGACAAAGATGCCGCAATTCCGTTTGCAGGATGACGAGATTCAGGCAATCGCCGCCTATGTCTGGCAGTCGGCCATCACGGGTCCCGCGCTTCCGAAGCAGACCCCGGGGGACGCGGCGAAGGGCAAGGTCTTGTTTGAGGAGCGCGGCTGCGAGGCCTGCCACTCGATCGGCGAGGGCGCGAACATGGTCGGCGGAGACTTCGCGGCCAACCTGTCGCGCGTCGGGGAAAAGGACAATTACGAGTACCTGGTTCGGTGGATTCTGAATCCGCGGACGCGGACCCGCCCGTACAGCCCGTTTGAACACAAGGATCTTGGCCCGGAGGATTATGCCAAGCACGACCTGCCATTTGTGTTTGACCTCGACCATTCCCGCAGCCCGAACGACGGCCACGAGATGGTGGTTCAACAGATGACGGTCATGCCGAGCCTGCGACTGACAGTCGAAGACGCCCGCGACATCGCCAGCTTCCTCGAGACACAAAAGCACGCGGACGCGGCTTTTCCCGCTGCGGACTTTATGGACGATCCGAAGCTCAAGGCCCACGGCAAAGAGCTGATTCAGCACTATGGCTGTGCCGGCTGCCATGAGATTTCGGGGCTTGAAGATGAAGGGCGCATTGGCACGGAGCTCACGAACGAAGGCAGCAAGCCCATTGAGCGACTCGATTTCGCACTTCTGACCGAAGACGCGAAGGAAGCCGTCCTGCCGGACGGCAAGAAGTCTCCGCGCGGCTCCTGGTATGACCTCAAGGGCTTCTTTGAGAACAAACTGACGGACCCGGCGAGTTTCGATCGCGGAAAATACAAGCCCGATCCGATGGACCGGCTTCGCATGCCGAAGCCGAACGTCACGAAGGCGGACATCGATGCCCTCACGACGTTTCTGCTCGGCTCGACCGATCCGACCCTGCCCGCGGATTACATGTACAAGCCCGCGGACCAGCGCGCCGCAATCCAAAAAGGCTGGTGGATCGTCACGAAATACAATTGCATTGGTTGCCACCAGATCGGAATCGGGCAGAGGTCCGTGCTTATGGACTTGCCTCAATATCAGGGCGAGAACAAGCAGAATCTGCCTCCCGTCCTGACGAGCGAAGGGGCGCGCGTCAGCCCCGATTGGCTCAAGGCGTTTCTCGCCAATCCGTCGCTCAGCACAACGGACACGAACCGGAACGGCGTGCGCTCCTATTTGCAGGTGCGCATGCCCACGTTCTTCCTGTCGGATGACGAAATCCGTACGCTCGTCTCCTTCTTCCAGGCGATGTCGAGCCAGCCGCAACCGTACATTCCTGAAAAACTCGAGCCCATCACCACGGCCGAGAAGGAAATGGCTCGGGATTTGTTCACCAGCACGGCTGCCCCATGCTTGAAGTGCCATGCCACGGGAGACGCGGCTCATGACAAAAACGCCATCGCCCCGAATTTCCTTTTCGCGAAGGATCGCCTGCAGCCGGCCTGGACCGAGCGTTGGATCACGAACCCGGCGCAGATCGCTCCGGGAACGGCCATGCCTTCGGGCCTGTTCAAGCGGGATGGTGACCGCTGGGTTTTCTCCGGCCCGCTGCCGGCGAGCTTCAAGGGCTACAACGGAGATCAAGCCGACCTCCTCGTGCGTTACATGTTCCAGATGACTCCCGAGGAGCAGCGCGCGCTGATGGGACGAACGCCTTCGGGCGGTGGTTCGGGCGGAGCGGGGAAGTAGGGTTTCTTGCACGCGAAGTGCGAAAGTGGGATTCTGTGCTTGTATAGTTCGAATAGGAGGAACCGTTTCGTGAGGAAAACAAGCTTCGGGATATATTCGCTGGCAATCGGGGCGTTCGCTCTCGCGCTGACCGGCTGCGGCGGGAATAAGGAGCAATCATCCGACAACACGGCAGCGCCGGCAGCAAATGCCCCAGCCGGAAAATCAGTCGACCCGGCGACGGCAGGCGAAGTTACCGGCTCGGTGAAACTCGACGGCGCGGCGCCGAAAATGAAAGCGATTAACATGGCGGCGGAGCCAGCTTGCTCGAAGGTCCGCACCAGTCCGGCGATGAGCGAAGAAGTCGTCACCGGAGACGGCGGCGCGCTCGCGAATGTAGTCGTCTACGTCAAGACCGGCCTCGATGGCTATTCCTTCCCGCCACCGACGGCTCCCGGAAAGATCGACCAGCAGGGTTGCCAATATCATCCGCACGTGCTGGGGCTCCAAGTGGGACAAAATCTCGACGTCGTCAATAGCGACCAGACTACGCACAACATCCACCCCATCCCCAAGGAGAATCGTGAGTGGAATGAGTCGCAGCCTCCTGGTTCGGCGCCCATCGAAAAGTCCTTTGCCCGCGAGGAAATTGCGATTCCTGTGAAGTGCAATGTCCATCCGTGGATGAAGGCATACATGGCGGTGCTGCCGAACCCGTATTTCCAGGTCACCGAAAAAGACGGCAAGTTTGATCTGAAGAATCTTCCGCCGGGCACCTACACGCTGACGGCCTGGCACGAGCTCTACGGGACGAGCGATCAAACGGTCACGATTGGACCAAAAGAGTCCAAAAGTGTGACGTTTACGTTCAAGGCGACCGCTGCGGCTGGAGACTAAGCGACGATGTCTCTAAGCCCTATCTCTTGGTGTCCTTTTGCGCCGGAACCTTAACGGCCAAACGGGGAGAACACGGGGGAAGAGCAGAGCGCCGCAGAGAATAACTTCAGAAAGTCAGAGGCCGCCGCGGGCGGCTCAACGTTTGCCCCGGCGGCCCGAATTCGGATGATTACCGAGTACAATCAGTCGATGCACCGATACGCCGTGTTTACGGCGTGCTGCACGTTTGTCCTCCTGATTGCCGGGGCCCTGGTCACTTCGAATGATGCAGGGCTCTCCATTCCGGATTGGCCATTGGCGTATGGTTCTCTGACGCCGCCCATGGTGGGTGGCATTCGCTATGAATTTACGCATCGCGTCATTGCCACTTGCGTGGGCCTTCTGACGATCGGACTTGCCTTGGGACTATGGAGGGCCGAGAAACGCTCTTGGATGCGCTGGCTGGGCGCCGCGGCCCTTGGCGGGGTCATTGCGCAAGGGATTCTTGGCGGCTTGACCGTGCGGATGTATCAGCCCCCGGCCATCTCGGCCGCCCACGCGACTTTGGCTCAGTTATTCTTTTCGACGGTCGTGGCGATTGCCGTCTTTACGAGCGGGTGGTGGAACGGCTCGCTTCCGGAAATGGACGACGTCGGCTCGCCTCGCGTCCGATCACTCGTGCTTTGGACGTTGGCTGCGGTCTTCTTGCAACTCGTCCTGGGCGCGGCGTTCCGCCACAAGGGATTCGGGATTATTCCGCACCTCGCGGGCGCCGTCATCGTTGCCATCCTGATCTTTATGACGGCGGGAGCTCTAAAGAGGCGCTTTGCGGACGCTCCCGCCCTGCGAAGCTGCGCCCGGTATCTTCACATCCTGATCGGAGTGCAACTCTTGTTGGGCGCGGGCGCCTATTGGTCGCGCCTGTATGCTGCGCGCTTTCCGCAGCCGATTCCGGTGATGGTGGCGCTGACGGTGGTTCACACGGTGACGGGCGCGTTGGTGCTGGCCGTGACGCTCGTGACGGCACTGGTCAGCTATCGTATGCTTAAGGCGGACCGGGTCGTGGTGGACCATGCACCCACGACGGAGCAGGTTGCGGGATGAGAGAACCCATGGAGCACGCGGCGGCAACCTCGCCTGAGGCCAGTCGCCCGGCCCTCTATCTGATCCTGACGAAGCCCGATGTTTCGTTCCTCGTGGTGATGACCACGGTGGCGGGGTACGTCCTCGGAGCGCGCGGCCCGCTTGACTGGCTGCGAATGGCGCACACGGTTTTCGGAACAACCCTGATCGCTGCGGGGACCTCGGCCCTCAATCACTATCTCGAGCGCGATACGGACGCCCTGATGCGCCGGACGGCGTCGCGCCCGCTTCCTTCCGGCCAGCTCAGTCCGCGCGAAGCTTTCTGGTTTGCTTTGTCTCTGCTCGGCGTCGGCACGCTGTATCTGGCGCTCGCCACAAACGCACTGGCCACGCTGCTGGGCGTCGCTACGTCCGCCTTGTATCTGGGTTTGTACACGCCCCTCAAGCGGCGTACGACGCTGGCCACGTTCGTCGGGGCGTTTCCGGGCGCGGTGCCGCCGCTCATTGGCTGGGCGGCCGCACGCGGCACATTGTCGCTCGACGCGTGGGTCCTCTTCGTGATGCTCTTTTTGTGGCAATTCCCGCATTTTGACGCGATCGCGTGGGTCTATCGCGAAGATTACCGCCGGGCGGGCATCCGGATGCTTCCCGTGGTGGACCACGGGGGAACGCGGACTTTTCGCGAGATCCTTTTGACGGCGGCGCTGCTCGTGCCGGTGAGCCTGCTGCCGTCGCTGACCGGCCTTGCCGGGGCGCGTTACTTCTTTGGGGCCTTGGTTTTGGGGATCATGTTGGTGGAAGTGTGCTTATGGGCCGCGGCGTCGAAGTCCAACCTTCGCGCGAAGTGGCTCATGCACGCGACGGTGCTGCACCTGCCGGTGTTGTTGGGATTGCTGATCTACGACAAATTCACCCGTTGAGTTTTGGCGCATGCGGGGCGCGTGTGAGAGGCCATGAACGGAAAGGAAAGCGCGGCTGAGTTGCTTATTATGTGCGTGGTGATGACTGTCCTTTCGATTCTGGGAGTCGTCGGCGGCCTAACGAGAGATTTGTTCGGCACTCTCGATGGACTGTTGGTTCTCTTTATTGCGCTGTTGATGTTTTTGATTTCCTGCCTCCTGCTGTTCTTTCTGGCCAAGGAACAGGGGTGGATCGGCAAGCATCCGGACAGCGGTTCCACGCAGACTCCGGCGGCGGGAAAGTAGCGCCGCGGTTTCCCGGCAAGGAAGTGGTGCTTTGATCTCCCATCCCGCATTGAACGCCCTCCTCAATGGCGTCAGCGCCATTCTGGTCACGGCCGGATACGTCATGATCCGCACGAAGCGCGTGCAGGCGCACAAGGCTTGCATGCTCGCGGCGACGGCCACTTCGACGGCCTTCCTGGTGTCCTATTTGATCTACCACTATCGCCTGTATATCTCGGGAGAGGCTCCCCTGCACTTTCCTGGGACGGGCGCCGCCCGCTCTGCCTATCTCACGATGCTGACGACGCATACAATTCTTGCGGCCGTCATTGTTCCGCTGGTGATTATTTCTCTGGTGCGCGCGTTCCGCTCGAATTTTCCGGCCCACAAGCGCATCGCGCGCTGGACGCTTCCGCTCTGGGCCTATGTCTCCGTCACAGGCGTGCTGATCTACGTTGTCCTGTATCAGGTTTACGCGCCGCCGCATCCGTAGGCCTTCGGCCTTCGCGGTTCGCATGGTATGGTTTGAGTCGCGATGAAGAGCACGCCCGACGCCGCGGATTCTCGCTCCACCACTCCGAAGCCCGGGGTCGCGAAGAAGTGGCTTATCGCCATTCTCGTCCTCACATTTGCGTTCGTGCTTATGCCGTTTCTGCTCTGGTATATGACCACGTTCACGAGGCCTCTAAGCGACGCCGATCTCACTTCTTATTTCCAGGACTCGGCCCATCCGCGGCGCGCGCAGCACGCCCTCTCGCAGATCGCGGACCGGATCCTCAGTCCAAATCCGGGAATCCGGCAATCGGCGAAGGCCTGGTATCCCGAAGTGATCAAATTTTCCGAGCAGGGAACGGATGAATTGCGTGTGACCGCCGCCTGGGTCATGGGGCAGGACAACGCGTCGCCCGAATTTCACGCCGCGCTCTTGAAGCAGTTGGCCGATCCGAATCCTATGGTCGAGCGAAACGCTGCGTTGTCGCTTGTGCGGTTCGCCGACCCTGCCGGGCATGCCCTGATCGCCGGTATGTTGGCTCCGTATACGGTCAACGCGCCGAGCGCGGGCGTTCTGTCCATCCGGCTGAAGCCGGGCGACGCAATCAACCCCGGCACCTTGCTCGCCCACATTGCCGTCGGCAACGACAAAACCGAAGTGCGCTCCGAAGTTCCCGGAACGATCGGAAAGTGGATTTCTTCCGACGATGCGCAAATTGAAAGCGGCTCGCCTCTTCTGATTGTCGATCCGAGCGCTGAAATGGTGTGGGAGTCCTTGCGCGCGTTGTACCTCATCGGCCAGAAAGACGACCTGTCTGCCGTCGATCGCTACACTCGCGCCGCCGAGGGCATGCCGCCGCAGATTCAGCAGCAGGCGGAGCTCACCGCCCGTGAAATTTCCGCTCGTGTCGCCCAGAAGTGAACACCAACGAGTGGCTCATGATTGGTAACCGGTGAAAGACCCGATGGCCGCTCGCCGGCGCGAGTGACTCGAACGCCGAATTCTCCGCCCTTCGTCCTGCTGAAATTTCGTTATTGCCGGTGAGGGAAGTCAGAGACCGCCTCGAGTCACGGGCGTCTGGGGAGCAAGCGTCAGACGCGAATTTTCAGAAGGGAAGACCGCCGTTTTCCGCTTCAAAGTCGGCAAGAGGAACCATATCGATGGCGTCCCAGGGACAGCCTTCAAGGAACGCGCCATCGGGACCTTTGCTGGTGCAGAGTTTGCAGCCGATGCACAACAGCGGATCGACGATGATGCGGCCGAACGGCGGATGGTCTTCGTCGGGAGACCAATACATACAATCCGCGACTGGGCAGTACTCGACGCAGGCAGGAGACCCCGAGCACCCCGTACAATTTTCGTTGATGACGGCAAGAATGTGCGGCTTGCGCTTGCGCTGGTTGGTCTGGCCCGTGGAGATCGGTGCGTACTTGACGACTGTTCCTGCCTTGTATTCTTCAATGCTGGGAGCCGTGTACGCCACGTCGAGCCTCCAAAAGTTTCAGCTTCCTATTTTCTATTTTTACCGACGCGGCGGGACTTGTCAATGGTTCGGCTCGTGCGTGTCTCCAGATCGAGGCCAAGGCGGCGGCCAATTGCGCAATCTCCGATTTGTGATATAGCTGGATGCCCCATGGAAATTGGCCGGCACGGACTGAAGCGCGAACTGAAACTGTGGGATTTGGTTCCAATGCAGGTCGTTGTGATCGTCTGGCTCGGCTGGACGGGCTTTGCAGCGAAGCAGGGCTCGACGCAAGTTGTGCTCTGGCTGCTGGCCATTGGGTTCTTCTATTTGCCGCTCGCGGCCGTCGTGATGAAGCTCAGCCGCAGTCTCCCGGTCGAAGGCGGCGTCTACCAATGGGTCAAGGTTGGAATCTCGCTGTTCGCCGGTTATATGGCCGGATGGAATTTTTCGGTGTATGCCGTGTCGGCATTTGCCGTAGCGGGGTCCTTCTTCGCGAACGGGTTCGCCCACGCGGTCGGCGGTGGCGCCTCCTGGATGTTTACCAGTCGGCCCTTCGCTCTGGCCTTGACGACCGCCGCCTGCCTCGTCGCCTTCCTATTCAACGTGCGCGGACTGCATTTCGCCAAGTGGTGGAGCAACGCGGGGGCGCTGCTGACGGTGGCGACGTTTTTGGCCCTGTTTTTTCTCCTGATCCGCGCCTGGTGGCTCCGGCTGCCTTCCGCGCGCGGCTCTTTCTCCTTGGCGCTGCCGAGCGTTTCCATCCTGACCTTGAATGTCTTCACGAAAATGGCAATTTCCGCACTCAGCGGCTTTGACGGTTCCGCGATCTTTTCCGAGGAGTGCCGCAAGCCGGAAAATGACGTGGCGCGCTCTGTGCTGATCGCGGCACCCGTAATCGCGGCGATCTATATTCTCGGGACGAGTTCGGTTCTCGCCTATGTCGATCCCGGGCACGTGGATCTAGCGGCGGCCGTGCCGCAGGTGATGGAGGCGGGACTTGGCGTGAGCAAGCTTGGGAGAAGCCTGGTCTGGATTGTATCGTGCGCGTTCAGTATTTCGTTTCTTGCATCGATGATCGTTTACGTCGGCATGATCGCGCGACTGCCCATGGTCGCGGGATGGGATGGGTTGCTCCCGGGCTGGTGGAGCGAGTTGCACCCCAAGCTGAGAACGCCGTCGAAGGCGATCGGCGCCGTCGCGATCACCATGCTGTTGCTTGGCGCGCTTAGCTTGTGGGGAGCCGGCAATCAAGAGGCGGTTCAGGTAAGCGTGGGTGCGGGCTTCGGATCGTTTTGCATCACGTACATGTTGCTCTTCGCGGTGATTCTGGTGGGTTTCCGATCCGGCGTCATCCGTTCGGGGTTGGGCCTGCGGCTGGCTGCGCTGGCCGCTTTTCTAGTTTCGTTGTGCGCATTCATTTTTGAAATTGTGCCGCTCGGGGAAGTCGCCAGTCCCGTATTCTTTGCGATCAAAGTGGGCGGAACGGTCGTCGCGACGAATCTATTAGGCGCCTATTTGTACTGGCGTGGGACACGGCGGGCGCTGGCGCGTTCCCGGGAAGAAGGATGATCAAGCCGCGCCCATGGCGGCAATCACGGCCCGCGTGAATGCGCTCGTCGTAGCCGTTCCTCCGGTGTCGCGTGTCGTATGTTTGCCCTCGCGGTACACTGCGTCGAGCGCGTTGAGGATTCGGCGGGACGCCTCTGTCTCATTCAGATAATCCAGCATCATCGCTGCGGACATCACCAGGGCCGTCGGGTTCGCGATTCCTTTACCGACGATATCGGGCGCGGTGCCGTGCACCGCTTCAAACAGCGCCGCGCCATCTCCAATATTTCCACTCGGTACGAGTCCCAGGCCTCCGACGAGGCCCGCGGCAAGATCGCTGACCACATCGCCGTACAGGTTCGGCAGCAGAAGGACGTCGAACTGAGCGGGATTCATCACCAGCTGCATGCAGGTGTTGTCCACGATCATTTCGCCGTATTCAATATCCGGATATTTTTGGGCGACGACCCGAGTCGAGCTCAGAAAAAGCCCGTCGGAGAGCTTCATGATATTGGCTTTGTGGATCGCGTGAATTTTCTTGCGCTTGTTGGCGCGCGCATACTCGAAGGCGAATCGGGCGATGCGCATCGAAGCATGTTCGGTGATGATCTTCAAACTTTCCACGACGCCGGGAATCACCGTGTGCTCGAGCCCTGCGTATAGATCCTCCGTATTTTCGCGCACGATCACTAAGTCCACGCCCGTCCACCGGGAAGCGACGCCCGCGACGTTGCGCACGGGTCTCAGGTTGGCGTAGAGGTCGAGCTCCTTGCGCAGCGCAACGTTGATGCTCGGCGGCCCCTCCGCGACCCCTGTGGCCATGGGTCCTTTCAGGGCAACATGCGTGCGCCGCACCGATTCAACTGCCTGTGCCCGCGGAAATTCTCCCGCGCGCTTGCCCCCTTCGAGCGGCGCGGAGATGGGTTCCCACTCCACGGCTACGCCGGTGGCTTCCACAATTTGTCTCGCTGCTTCTGCGACTTCAGGACCGATGCCGTCACCCGGAAGAAGAGTAATCTTGTGTGTCATCGTCTTGGATATTTTAAGGGAAAGACCTCGGTTTGTCGAAAATCGCCAGGACGCCGTTTTTGATCTTCCGGTTCCTTGCCTCGGCGGATGTTTGCTCTTTAGCAAGCGTCTCGGCCCGCGAAACTTGCGCTGCTCCGGCGCATCCAATGGCGGTGGGTAGAAACAGCAGAGGACGCAATGACGGCGTGGTTGCGTCCTGTGCTATAATGGTTCTGGAGAGGGAATATCTCGAAAACCGGCAGGGAGCGAACATACTGACATGATTACCGTTACTCCAGTGGCGTCCTCGAAGGTGAAAGAAATTATGAGCCAGCAGAACCCCACACCAGTGGCCTTGCGGGTCGCCGTTGTCGGCGGAGGCTGTTCGGGCTTTAGCTATCACATGGCGTTTGAGAACCAGGAAAACGCGACGGACAATGTGTATGAGTTCGATGGTCTCAAGGTCCTGGTTGACCAGATGAGCGAAATGTACCTCGAGGGCGTGTCCATCGACTACATCGAGACGCTCGAAGGCGCCGGCTTCAAGTTTAACAATCCGAATGTCAAGAGCACCTGCGGCTGTGGCAGCTCGTTCAGCGTCTAGGAACGCCGCGATTTTCTTTCGACTCGGATGCGTTTGCCAATGGGCCTTTGCGAGTTTTCGCACAGGCCCATTTTCTTTGGGCGGGTTTTTCTAGCGACATTCTGAACTCGTTGCAATCGGCTACCGCGCCCCGTATTCTATAGGGCCCGTATGAAAATTGCCCTCGCGCAACTTAATCCGACCGTCGGCGATTTCGCCGGAAATTCCGCTAAAATCTTGGAATTTGCGCGCCGCGCGCACGAGCGTGGTGCCGACCTCGCCGTGTTTTCTGAATTGTGCTTGTGCGGGTACTTGCCGCTCGACTTGATCGAGCGTCCCCATTTCATTGACGGAAACGAAAGGGAACTGATCTGCCTCGCGAAGCGGCTGCCCATTCCCTCGATTGTCGGGTACGCGGCGCGGGCCACGGGATCAACCGGAAAATCCGCCGCGAATGCTGCGGCGCTTTTGGCGAGTGGAAAAGTTCAGTTCACGCAACACAAGTTGTTGCTGCCCACCTATGACGTCTTCGACGAGTCGCGATACTTTCAGCCCGCCGCGGCACAAAACGTAACCTCCTTTGGTGGCCAGAACCTGGGCATCACCATCTGCGAAGACATCTGGAACGACAAGACGTTTTGGGCGAAACCGCTCTACGAGCGCGATCCGGTCGCCGAACTGATTGCCAAAGGCGCCGGAATCATCATCAATATTTCGGCGTCACCCTACACGATCGACAAGCGTGCTTTGCGGATCGAGATGTTGCGCGCGCTCGCAAAATCACACGGCCGGACGGTAGTCTACGTGAATCAGGTCGGAGGAAATGACAGTTTGGTCTTTGATGGCGGGAGCGTTGTTGTCTTGCCGGACGGCCGCGTCGCCGCACAAGCGGCCCCTTTCACGGAAGACCTCGTCCTGTTTGACACACAAGCCAATTCGGGTGAGTTGCGTCCACAACCTGCCGGAGAAATCGAGCTCGCGCTGCAAGCCCTCATCTGTGGAACCCACGATTACGTCTGCAAATCGGGATTCCGCAGTGTAGTCGTGGGTCTCAGCGGAGGCATCGATTCCTCCGTCGTGGCCGCGATTGCTGTGGCAGCCCTGGGCCGCGAAAACGTGCTCGGAGTTTCTATGCCGGGGCCCTACTCCTCCGAGGGAAGCCGTGCGGATGCCCGGCAACTCGCGGAGAATCTGGGAATTCGGTTCCTCACCGTACCCATTTCTGACGTTTTCGATTCCTATCGTGAGGCGCTCGCCGACGCATTCGGCAACCGTCCACCCGACGTAACCGAAGAAAATCTTCAAGCGAGGGTGCGTGGAAATTTCCTGATGGCGCTATCGAATAAATTTGGCTCTCTGGTTCTGAGCACCGGAAATAAGTCCGAAATGGCGGTAGGATATTGCACTCTCTACGGGGACATGGCGGGCGGCCTCGCTTTGCTCTCGGACGTTCCGAAGACCATGGTCTATGCGCTCGCCGAATGGATCAACCGCGAAAGGGAACTCATCCCTCTCGCGTCGATCCAAAAGCCGCCATCCGCCGAACTACGGCCAAATCAAACCGACCAGGATTCCCTGCCGCCCTACGACGTGCTGGACAAGATCCTAAAAGCCTATATTGAGGACGTATGGAGTCCAGAAGAAATCGCCGGCCACTACGGGTTCGATCTTGCATTAGTGCGTTCGATCGCCACGAAGGTCGACCGAAATGAGTACAAAAGACGGCAAGCGCCTCCCGGCCTCAAAATTACGTCCCGCGCCTTCGGACTGGGTAGGCCGTTCCCAATCGTTCAAAAGTTCGTTCCTTGAGAGGAGCCCATCCGTGTCGCGAAAACTGATTTTTTGCGCGTTGCTCATATTTTTGGAGGCGTCTCGGCTTCCGTCGAATGCTCAGGCGCCCTCTTCAAAGGAAATGCCTCCGGCATCCAA
>Ga0335085_10004609_pt1 | contig 22727 bp, 17 predicted proteins | sample Lox_Sample_45_FD_206712 | JGI IMG/M metagenome (GOLD analysis project Ga0335085, IMG submission 206712) | Soil microbial communities from Loxahatchee National Wildlife Refuge, Florida, United States - Lox_Sample_4.5 | ecosystem: Environmental > Terrestrial > Soil > Wetlands | place: USA...
GAGGTCGGCGCCGGCGAGCCCGCCGATGAAACTCATCGCCGGTATGCGCCTGGGCGCGGAATACAACGCGGCGAGCGTGTCCTGGTACATCGGCCCGCAATTCCAGCCGAAGGATACCGAACGGTCGACCACGCCCACGGCCTTGACCTGCGCGAGCGCCGACGCCAGCGCCACGACCGGGAATGGACGGTAGGTCTTTACTTTGACCAGGCCAACTTTGTCTCCGCGCGCGCGCGCCGCGTCCACCGCGTCCTTGGCCGCGCCGGTCATGCTGCCCAGGGTCACGATGGCGTAGTCGGCGCCGTCCATGCGGTACGACTCCACCAGCGGCGCATGGCTGCGGCCGAAGCGCCGCCCCCATTCCGCGTGCACTTCGGTGATGACCTGAAGCGCATTCTGCATGCCCGCGCACTGGCCCTTGCGATAGCGCACGAAAGTCGAAGGGCCCGGACCGCCGGCGCCGCCGGTGAGCGGGTCGACCGCCATCGGCCGCTGCGGATCGAGCGCCACATGCCAGTTGACGTTCTTCTCGCCGAGGAAGGCGCTCACTTCGCCCTGTTCCGGAAGCTCGCAGCGCGCGGCGCCGAACGACAGATAGTTGCCGTCGTGGCAGACGTTCACCGGCAGCATCACGTCGTGGTGCTCGGCGATCTTGTAGGCCATGATGGTGGTGTCGAGCACCTCCTGCACCGACTCGCAGTACATTTGCAGCCAGCCGATTTCGCGCACCGACATCGCGTCCTGGTGCCCGCCCCAGACGCTCTGCGGCGTAAGCGTGTCGCGCGTGACGATGGTCATCACCAGCGGCAGGCGCATTCCCGGCGTGCGCAAATAGGGTTCGAACATGAACGCAAGGCCGGGCCCGCAGCTCGCAGTGTAGGTGCGCGCGCCGGCGAGGCAGGCGCCCTGCAGCACCGACAGCACCGAATGCTCGCCTTCGACGTCGACGATTTCGGCGGCCAGCCGCCCGTCGGCAATGAATTTCGCCAGGTATTCGACCAGCGAGGACTGCGGCGTGATCGGATACACCGCGACCATGTCGACGTTGGCGAGCGACACTGCCCAGGCGGCGGCTTCGTTGCCGTCGCAGACGACGAGTTTCGATTTCGGCTTGAGTATCGCGCTCATTTGTCTACGCTGCCTCTTCGAGCATGGTGATCGCGCGCTGCGGGCATTCGGTGGCGCAGATGCCGCAGCCCTTGCAGGTCTTCAGGTTGAAGTCGAACCAGGCCGGCTTCTCCACGACGCACTGCACCGGGCAGTAGAGCCAGCACACGGCGCATTTGACGCACTTGGCGCGGTCGACCACGGGCCGCATGCTGCGCCAGTCGCCAGGCAGCATCGGCGTGGGCTTGGTCGCGATCGGGCACAGGTCGTCCGGGATCGTCGACGCGTCGAACATCTTGTAGGCCTGTTGCTTCATTTTCCCGCCTCTTGTCTACGCGGCTTTTGCTCTTTCGATGCGATGCACCTGGGTCGCTGCGTAGCCGCGCTCCAGCGCGGCCATGTTCTGCTTCAGGCCGGCGTCGCGGAAATCGGACTTCTGGATGGCCGCCTGCAGCGACTCCAGCGAGACCAGGCCGGTCGCGCGCGCGAATGCGCCGAGCATGATGGTGTTGGTAATCGAGCGCTTGAAGATATCGAGCGCGATCGACACCGCATCGCACAGGCCTACCGTCGCGACCTGCGGCGGCAGTTGGATCTCGCCCAGCGGCTTGGCCGTGGTTTGCACCAGCACTGCGCCGTCCTTGACGCCCTCGAACACGTTTACCGCGCGCGCCACCGTCGGGTCGATGCACAGCACGCAGTCGGGGTTGTAGATGTTGGTCATCTGGCGGATCTCGCGCTCGTCGAAGCGCAGGAAACTCGCCACAGGCGCGCCGCGGCGCTCGAAGCCGAAGGAGGGCACCGCGACGACGTATTTGCCTTCGAGGACCAGCGCGGTGGCGAGAATGCCCCCCGCCAGCACGGCGCCCTGGCCGCCGCGGCCGTGGATGCGGATTTCGTACATGGTTTCTCCTCGTCGCGCTTGTCTCGGCATGAGTCCGGGCAAGCCTCCTGCGCATTGGCAACGATACGAGGGGATATCTCCCCTCGTGCTCCCCTCAGTCGGGTCGCAACAAAATGACTTTTGTTACGAGTTCCCCGCGATGAGGTTAGGCGCGCCCCATGCATTTGTCAAATTGATGAGGAATATGATATACATACGATTCATGAATGTTACCGATCTCGACCTGAATCTGCTGCGCGCGTTCGATGCGATCGCCACCGAGGGCAGCGTGACCCTGGCCGGCGCGCGCATCGGGCTGACGCAGCCGGCGATGAGCAATGCGCTGGCGCGGCTGCGCGAGCTGTTCGACGATCCGCTGTTCGTGCGCACGCCGCGCGGCATGCGCCCGACGCCGTTCGCGCAGCAGCTGGCGCAGCCGGTGCGCGAAGCCCTGCGCCTGATCCAGGGCGCGCTGCAGCAGCATGCCGGCTTCGATCCGTCCCGTTCCGCCAACACCTTCCGCTTTCACATGTCCGACATCGGCGAAATGGTGTTCCTGCCCGGCCTGCTCGAGCGCGTCAAGCGCGACGCCCCAGGAGTCAGGATCGAGGTGGTGCGCATTCCGATCAAGGACGTGCATGCGGCGCTGGAGGCGGGCGAGCTCGATCTCGCGGTCGGTTTCCTGCCGGGGCTGACCACCGGCATGCGGCAGCAGCCGCTGTTTCGCGAGCACTACGTTTGCATGCTGCGCGCCGACCACCCGGGCATCGGCGCCAAGATCAGCGCGAAGCAGTTTCGCGCGGCGGAGCACGTGCTGGTGTCCTATGCGGGGACCGGCCACCAGGTGATCGAGGAGACTTTCCTCAGCGAGGGCCTGGGTGCGCGCATCGCCGTGCGCGTACCGCATTTCCTGGTGGTGCCGATGATCCTCGCGCGCACCGACCTCATCGTCACCGTGCCCTCGCGCGTCGCTGCGTTGTTCGCGCAGACCGGCAACTTCAAGGTGCTGCCGCTGCCGTTGCGCATGCCCAGCTTCGAAGTGCGCCTTCACTGGCACCAGCGCTATCACCAGGATCCGGCCAACCGCTGGCTGCGCGGGGTAATGACCGAACTGTACGCCGAGCAATCCTAGCGCGGCTATTTCCCGAACAGCCCCTTGAGCGTGCCCTGCAGCTTCTCCTGCGCCTTCTGCTTCACGGCCTGGGACTGCTCGTCGATCTTACCCTTGATCGCCTGCGTCGCGAGGCCGCCAAACTCGATCTTGTAGGAAAGCTTGTCGAACGGGCCGGTGATGCGAACCGGGACGGTGACGCCTTTGAGGTACTCCAGGTCCTTCGCGCCCTGTCCGCCGGCGGTTGCGACGACACTGGCCTTGGCGAGGTAGTTGACGCTGTCATTGCCGATATCGACGTCGCCGTTGCCCGCGAGCCTGAAGAACGGCGACTTCGCCGACAGATCCTCGTTATGGGCGACACCGTTGGCGATCTTGAAACTCGCGGACAGTTCCGAAAAATCGGTCTTGTCCGACTGCTTCGCCTGCTGCACGGCGTCCTGTTTGCTCGAGAACCTGGCCTTCAGCTCGCGCAAGGACTGCGCCAGGTTGATGCCCTTGACGGCGCCGTCCTTCAGCGACAAAGCGGCCGAGCCCGCGAGCGCCTTCTTCATTGCCGCCAACGTCGGCCCGCGCGTGGTGACGTCGAGCCCGACGCTGCCGTGGCCTTCGATGAGGTCCTTGCCCGCGGCGTCCTTCAGCAGCGGATTGATGTCGATGCCGGAGAGGTTCTCCTTGGCTGCGACGGCGTTGCCGTTGGCGTCGAGGGCGAGGCTGCCGGCGAGCGTGCCGCCATAGAGGTTGGCCGAATGCGGCGCGACCTCGAGCCGGCCGTTCGCGGCTTTCATCTGCAGCTTGAGGTTGCTCGCGCGCAGATTGGCGACCTGGAGGGATCCGATCCTGGCCGCGCCGCTGAAGTTGAGCCCTTTGAGCGCAGCCAGGTCCACCTTTTCATCGCCCGCGCTTTTCCCGCCGGCGCTGCCCTTCGGCGGCAGGTACTTGTCGACGTTCAGCTTGTCGATGTCCAGGTCGAAGCCGAGCGCCAGCGGCGCAAACTTGTGAATATCGAATTTAAGCCGGATCTTGCTTTCATCGAATTGCGTGGCAAGATCGCCGGACGCCGATTGCCTGGCAAGGTCGGCATTGAGGCTGCCCGCCAGAGGAAGCTTCAGCTGCTTCATCGGCATCCTGGGGTCGGCGATCGTGACCTCGCCCGTAATCTTTTCCAGCGACGCGTTCCGATGCTCCGGATCCGCGGTGAGCGCGGAGTCCAGGGCTCCCTTGACCGAGGCCTCGCCCGACCTGGCGTCGAGCTCGAGCGCGAGCTTGCCTATGCGCAGCGCTTGCGCGCCGCCTTCGATGCCGGAGAGCAGGAGCTTCGCGCTGACGGCGCGTTGCGCGCCGGTGAGGGACGCCGAAAGCGTGACCGTCTCGCTCTCGGATTTTTCCGGCGTAATCGAGACTCTTGGCGCCTGCAGCTTGATGTCGAAGCTGTCGGCGTCGAGCTTGCCCTTCATGGCAAGCGCGAGCGCGTCGACTTGATAGACCTTCCTGGCGGAATCGGCCTGGACGCGCCCGGTGGACAAATCGAGTCCGGACATCGTTACCGTGCTGCCCGCTTTTTCGTCACGCCAGACGAGCTGCGCATTGGCGATCTTCACGCCGGCGATGTCGACATGCACCGGCTGGGCTTCCGCTTTGGCTTCCCTGTCGCCCTTGGCGAGCAGGTCGTCGATGTTCAGCTTGCCGTCCTTGTGCTTGACGAGCGTCGCTTTCGCGCCGTCTATTTCGACGGTGTCGGCAACGACATGCCCGGACAGCAGCGGCATGACCGCGACCGCCACCCGCGCCGAATCCACGCTGGCGAATTCCTGCGCGCTGCCGTGTTCGGACAGCGACACCTTGCCGACCGAAACGCCCAGGTTGGGCCAGAAACTGAGCGCAAGGTCGCCGTCGATTTTGAGGGTGCGCTGCCGCGTCTCCTGCACCGACTTGGCCAGTTCAGCCTTGATGCGGTTGCCGTCGAACTGGCTCGAGACGATGGCGATGCCGGCGACGATCAGGGCGATGAACACCGCGACGACGATGCCGAGAATTTTGAGGATTTTCATGTGGGCCTCCAGGTACGAGGAATGCGCTCGGGTAGAGGTTGGCGGATCAGCACGCGTCGCGCCGGCGGCAGCGCCTCGAAACGCCGGTTGGACCAGTATAATCTCGACGAACCTGCGCATCTTGATCCGGCGCAAACCAACCGCCAACAGAGGTCACGCCATGTCGAGCCAACTCGCTTTGCTGGAACAGGCGCAAGCCACGCTCATCGACCTCGGCATCAAGTTCGGCCCCAAGGTCGTCGTCGCGATTCTCATCATGGCCGCCGGCTTCTATGCCGCGCGCTGGGTTGGCGTCGTGTTCAACCGTTGGCTCGGCAAGCTCCAGCTCGAGCCACCCGTGCGGCTGCTGCTCGTCCGCGTCGCGCGCCTGCTGGTGGTGGGACTGTTCCTGATCATGGCGCTGCAGAACCTGGGAGTCGACCTGCTGCCGCTTATCGCCGGGCTCGGAGTGGCCGGCGCCGGCGTCGCGCTGGCGATGCAGGGGGTGCTGGGCAACCTCGCGGCCGGGCTCACGATTATCTTCACGCGGCCGTTCCGCGTCGGGGAGTATGTCGCCATGGTGGGCGTCGAGGGCCGCGTCGAGTCCATCGACCTGTTCTCGACCACGCTGAGCCACGTCGACGCCTCGGTAGTCATCGTTCCCAACCGCAAGATAGTCGGGGAGATCCTGCACAACTACGGCCAGATCCGGCAGCTCGACCTGAATGTGGGCATCGCCAGGTCGCGGGATCTCGAGCGCGCGCTAGGCGCGATCGATGAAGCGGTGAAGGCGAATCCGCGCGTGCTCAAGGAGCCGGCGGCGATCATCGGCGTGAATGCGCTCGCCGACGCGACCATCAGCATCGCCGTCAGGCCCTGGGTCAAGGTGCCCGATTGCGTGGCAGCGGCAGCCGAGATCAACCGCGCCATCGTCGAGCGCTTTCGCGCGGCCGGTGTCGATTATCCGGCGTCCCTGCGCGAGACCCGCATCGCCGGCGACGAGTAGCCGCTGCGCCAGGAGTCACAGCGCGAACAGGGGCGAGAGCGAAGCGGATTGCGGGCGCTACCCCGGCGCGCCGGCCAGGATCAGGCTCTGGCCGGGCGCAGCAGCACGATGTTCCCGAGCACGGACAAGCCCACGCCGAACGTCGCCAGCCAGCCCCAGGCATAGCCTTCGAAGAGCAGCGAAAGTAGCAGCGCGAGTATCGGCGTCATGACGCCTACATAGGCGGCCTTCGCCGGGCCGATGCGCGCGATCAGCGTGAGATAGCAGGCGAAGGTCACGATCGATCCGAACAGCGAAAGGTAGAGCAGCGACGCGAGGTAGCGGCCGTTGAGCGGGAACGTCAAAGGCTGGCCAAGCGCCAATCCGATCAGCAATGCCAACGCTCCGCCGTAAAACATGCCCCAGGCCATGCTGCTCCAGGTGGCGTAGCCGAGCTTCTGGTTGCGCGCGGCGACCATGCTCCCGGCCGAGGATGCGAATACCGCGAGGACCGTGAACAGCGCGCCCAGTTCCGCGTCGCGGCTGGCGGAGACGCGCGCGAATTCCGGCCAGAACACGCAGGTGATGCCGACCACGCCGAGGAGCGAGGCGATTGCCACGCGCGCCGTCATGCGCGTGCCGAAAAGCGCGCGCGCCGCGAACATGTTGATCATCGGGCCGGCGGAGAAAGCGACCGCCACCATGCCCGAGACGATATAGGCCTCCGCGTAATACACGAAGATATAGCCTACGCCGAACATGCTCGCGCCGAGCAGCGCGAGATCCAGGTGCTGCCTCGGCTTGTAGTCGAGCGCGAGCTCGCGCCGGCGGCAATAGACGAACAGCACGGCGGACGCAAGCAGGAAACGGTAGCCGACGGACATTTCCGGCGCGACCGCGCCCAGCTGGAACGTGATCGCGAGCCAGGTCGAGCCCCAGATCAGGACGCAAATCGAAAACAGCTGCAGGGTCGATGCGGGCATGCGGGGCGCGAACAATGAAAGGTCGTAGTCTCGATCACTCACGGGGGATGCTCGCGCCGGCGAAACCCGTTAATGCGCGCCGAAGCTGCCGGGATTGTACCTGCGATGCCCCCTTGCCCGCGCCGGCCGCGCGAGCGCTGCGTTCACCGTTCCAGCCGGCTGAGTACCTTGTCCACCATGACGCCCGCCTGGCCGAGATAATTGGACGGGTCGAGCAAACGCGCCAACGCCGGGCGATCCAGGTGGCGGTTGACTTCCGGGTGATCGCAAAGAAGGTCGATCAACGGCCGGCGCGATTCGGTCGCCTGGCGGCAAAGATCGTAGACCAGATCGTGGGCGTGTTCGCGCCCTATGTGCGGTCCCAGGCCCATCATCACCGCCTCCGACATCACCAGACCCTCGGTGATGTCGATGTTGGCGCGCATGCGTCCGGCGTCGACCTCGATACCCTTGAGCACGAAGCGCGTCTGCTTGAGCGCGCCGGCGAGCAGGCAAAACGCTTCCGGCAGCGCAATCCATTCGATTTCCCAGGGTCCGGTGGAGCGCTCGTGGTCGGCGACCATTGCGTCCATCAGCGCCGCCGCATGCTGGCGCACCATCGAGACGGCAGCGTGGATGTAGCAGCTGGAGATCGGGTTGCGCTTTTGCGGCATGGTGCTGCTCGAGCCGCGGCCCGGCGCATACGGCTCGTACACCTCGCCCACTTCATGCTGCATCATCAGTTTCACATCCATGGCGATCTTGCCCAGGGAACCGCCGACTATTCCGAGAAAGGCGCCGACCTCGGCGATCGTGTCGCGCACCGTGTGCCAGGCGATGTCGGGCTGCGCCAGGCCGAGTTCCATCATCAGCCCGGCCTGGGTTTCCATGGCACCCTTTTCGATCGACGCCAGGGTGCCGCAGGCGCCGCCGAACTCGCCCATCAGCACCCGCGGCCGCAGCTGCGCCAGGCGCTCGCGGTGGCGTTCGATGCCGGCCAGGATCGACGCAGTCTTGATGCCGAAGGTCACCGGGATGGCCTGCTGCAGGTTGCTGCGGCCGATCACCGGCGTGTCGCGATGGCGGCGCGACAACTCGGCCAGAAGCGACGAGATAGCGCGCAATTCGTCATCGATGATGTCCAGGCCTTCGCGAATCTGCAGCACCGTTGCGGTGTCGGTAATGTCCTGGGTGGTGGCGCCCCAGTGGCAGTATTCACCCAGCCTGTCGCGGCACAATGCGTTCAGTTGCGAAACGACACCGAGCACCGGATAGCCGATGCGCTCGGTCTGGACGCGCAGCTTTTCCATGTCGATCTTGGCGATGTCGCAGTTGCGCGCGATTTCCGCCGCCGCGTCCGCAGGGATGATGCCAAGGCGCCCCTGCACGACGGCAAGAGCGCGCTCGATGTCGAGATACTTGGCCGTGCGGTTTTCGTCGGACCAGACGCTGCGCATGGCCTCGCTGCTGAAGATGTTGCCGAATATGCTGGAATCGATGATCGTGGCTGCCATGGAGGCGTCTCCTCGTGATTGGGGTATAGGGCTTGCGCGAAGGATAGCGCAGGACTCCGCCTCCGCGCGGCGGCCGATGTCCGTGAGGACACCCAAATTGTGCCGAACCGCCCTTGGCCGCCCAGGCGGCTCGCTGCTACAGCGCTTGCGGGTCAGGCGGGCGCGGCGCCCGCGCGCAACACCCGTCCCGGGCGCGCGCCGGTGCTGTGTCCGTCGCGCCACACCGGCACGCCGTTGACGATCACGCTGTCGATGCCGCGCGCGGCCTGCGCCGGCGCGTCGAAGCTCGCCGCCTCGCCGATCGCGCCGGCGTCGAAGATTGTAATATCCGCCCAGCAGCCGGGCTTGAGCACTCCTCGATCCTTCAGTCCGAAATTGCGCGCCGTGAGGCCGGTCATCTTGTAGATCGCGGTCTCCAGCGGGAACAGGCCGAGGTCGCGGCAATAATGGCCGAGGACGCGCGCGAACGTGCCCCACAGGCGCGGATGCGGCTTGGCGTCGTGCGGCAGGCCGTCGGAGCCGATCATGGTTTCATCGAACTGCAGGATGCGCTGCACGTCGCCTTCGTCCATGGAGAAGTAGATGCCGCCGGCCGGACTGAGTTCGGCCACCGCCTGCTCCGGCGTCAAGCCCAGGCGTGCGGCCGCCTGCGCGAGTTCCACTCCGGCGAATTCCGGATGCGGTTTGGACCAGGTGATCAGGATACGGCTGGAGAGCGCGATGCGGTCGGCGCGCAGGATGGTGGAGGAGGCGGTGTAGGGATAGCAATCGAGGCACACGGTTTGCTGTTTGCCGGCCTGCGCCAGTAGCGCCAGCGTCTCCGCCGAGCGCCCCTTGTTGCGCGGCCCCACCACCTTGTGGTGCGAAATCACGACCGGCACGCCGGCCTCGCGCCCGATGCGAAAAGTCTCCTCCATCGATTCGACGATGGCATCGTCCTCGTGCCGCATATGCGTGACGTAGCGCCCGCCGTATTGCTTGAGCGGTTGCGCCACCGCGATGATCTCCTCGGTCGACGCATGCGCCGCAGGCGGGTAATAGGTGCCGGTGGAAAGCCCGATGGCGCCCGCAGCGAGCGCTTCGCGGGCCAGCGCCTGCATGCGCGCGATTTCCGCCGGCGTCGCGACGCGATCAAGCCGGCTCATGCTCGCGACGCGCAGCGTGGTATGCCCGACGAGGCAGGCGGCATTGGCCGCCGCCGGGTGGCTTTCCAGCTCGTCGAGGAAGGAAGCGAAATCGGGGAAGCGATAGGCGCCGCCGTCGTCGATCAGATCGAGCGGCGGCGGCGGCGCAGCATTGACCAGGGGCGCGAGGCTGATGCCGCAATTGCCGGTGATCACGCTGGTCACGCCCTGGCTGACCTTGGGCGTCATCGCCGGGTCGCACGAGAGCAGGCGGTCGTCGTGCGTATGCGCGTCGATGAAACCGGGCGCGGCGATCCTGCCCTGCGCATCGATTTCGACCTCGGCGCGCGCTTCGCCCAGGGTACCGATGTCGGCGATGCGCCCGGCGCGCACGCCGATATCTGCGGCAAAGCGCGGCCGGCGTGTGCCGTCGACGACGCTGGCGTTGCGGATCAGCAGATCGTAGTGGCTCATGTCCCGGCCTCGGCGAAGATCGGTGCGATGTTACACCAGCTGCCCGCGACTTCGGCCCGCCGCAGCATTCATGTCGCGCCGGTCTCGACCTCCATCGCGAGCCGATAGCCGACCCCGGTCTCGGTCAGCAGGAAGCGCGGGCGCGCCGGGTCCGGCTCGAGCTTGTGCCGCAACTGCTTCATGTAGATGCGCAGGTAGTGCGCCTGGTCGATGTGCGACGGGCCCCAGACTTCGCGCAGCAGATGCCGGTGCGTAAGCACCATGCCGGCGTGCCGGGCGAGGCACCCGAGCAGGCGGAATTCGATCGGCGTGAGGTGCACGTCCCTGCCGTCCGTGCGTACCAGGCGGCGCTCGAGGTCGACTTCCACGTTGCCGAAGCGCAAGGTTCCCGCCGCGCCAGGCGCTGCGCCGCGAGCGGCGTGGCGCAGCGCCACGCGCACGCGGGCGGTGAGTTCGCCCACGCCAAACGGCTTGGTGACATAGTCGTCTGCGCCCGCATCGAGCGCGGCGACCTTGTCTGCTTCCGCGCTGCGTGCCGACAGGATGAGTATCGGCAGGGCGGACCAGGCGCGGATGCGTTTCACCACGTCGATCCCGTCGATGTCGGGCAGGCCGAGGTCCACCATCACCAAGTCGGGCTTATGCGTTGCCGCTTCGAGCACGCCGCGCTCGCCGTTCTCCGCTTCGACGACGCGATAACCCGCCGCGGTCAGCGTCGTGCGCAGGAAATGCCGGATCTGCGGCTCGTCCTCCACGACCAGGATCAGGTGCCCGGAACTGCTCATGCCGGCTCCTGTTCGATATTCGGCGGCGTCTCGCCCAGCGGCAGGGTGAAGCAGAACATCGCGCCGCCGCCGAGTCGGTTCTCCACCCAGATCTCGCCGCCGTGCGCCTCTACGATCGCGCGGCAGATGGTAAGGCCGAGGCCGGCGCCGCCGACCGCGCCTTCGGGCTCGCCGCGGTGGAATTTTTCGAAGACTTTCTCCTCGTCGCCGGGCTTGATTCCAGGCCCCCTATCCACCACGCTCACCGTGATCCGGTCTCTTTCGGCCCAGGCCCCGACTTCGATCGGCGACCCCGGCGGTGTGTACTTGACCGCGTTCTCGAGCAGATTGGCGAATACCTGCTCGATCAGCACGCCGTCGATCCGCAGCAGCGGCAGATCCTCCTGCAGATCCACGCGGATGTCGCGTCCCTGCAGCCTGGGCTGCATCCGGTTGAGGGCGGCACCGACGATCTCCTCCAGCGGCAGCCACTGCCGGTTGAGCTGCGGCGCGCCGATCTCGAAACGCGTCATGTCGAGGATGTTGTTCACCAACTGGGTCATCTGCTCCGCCTGGCCGTAGATCGCCTGCGCCATGTTCCTGCGTTTGTCGTCGGTCAGCGCCGCGCCGCCTTCGGCCAGAGTGCTGGCCGATCCGGCGATGACCGCGAGCGGCGTGCGTAGGTCGTGCGAGATCGCCGACAGCAGCGAATTGCGCAAGCGTTCATTCTCGGCATGGAGCTGCGCGTGCTGGGCCTGTTCGGCGAGCCGCACGCGCTCCAATGCCAGTGCGATCTGGCTGGCGAAAGTCTCGAGCAGATGCAGCTGTTCGGGCAGGAGCACGCGGCGCGGATTCCCCGGCAACAGTGCCAGCACGCCGAGCGTCTGCGGCGAATCGACCGCGGGTGCCTTCGCGCCGGCGTCCGGGACAGCCGGTCCGGTACTCGTCAACGGCAGAAAGATCGCGTCGCCGCCCGGAAGGGTTTCGGTCCCCAATCCCGCCATTTGCCCGTGGTCGAATACCCATTGCGCCACGCTGAGGTCGGCGCCGCGCAGGGAGCCGGGCAGGGCCGCGCCGCGAGGATGACCGACGCGGCCATCGGCGTCCGGCAGCAGCAGCGCGACCTGGCTGTCGAACACTTCGCCGGTATGGCGCACGGCGATCCTGGCCAGGTTTTCCGCGCCGCGCGTGGCAGCCAGTTCACGGCTCATGGCGTAGAGCAGCGCCGTGCGCCGCTCGCGGTGGCCCGCGACGCGCGCCTGCAGGCGCACGCTTGCAGTGAGGTTGCCGATGATCAGGGCCACGGCCAGCATGATCGCGAAGGTGACCAGGTACTGCGTGTCGGACACGGCAAAGGAGAAGAACGGCGGCACGAAGAAGAAATCGAATGCGGCGACATTGAGCACCGCTGCCATCACCGCGGGTCCGCGGCCGAAGCGCGCGGCCGTCAACACCGTGCCCAGCAGGTACACCATGATCAGATTGGGCAGGTCGAGCGATGCCCGGACGATCCAGCAGGCCGCAGTGCAGATCACGCTCGCGGCGAGCGCCCAGGCGTAGCCGGGCAGGCGGTTCTTGCCCGATCCGCCTGGTGCAAGCGCGAGATAGGAGCGCGAACGCGCAAGCATCGGGGCGAGTCGCGCCGCAGAAGTATCCGCGCCGCTGACCACATAGACGTCGATGTCGCGCGCGCGACCAACCAGCTCGCTGGTGGTGGAGGCGCGCAGCAGGCGCCGCCAGCCGCGCCGATTGGGCTTGCCGACCAGGATGCGGTTGACGTTGCGCGTAAGCGCGTATTCGAGCAGGGCATGGGCTGCGCTCGGTCCGTCCAGCGTCACGCTCTCGGCACCCAGCGATTCGGCGAGCCGCAGCACGTCGATGCGCCGGTTGCGTTCCGCCTCGGACAGACGCAGCAGCTCTGGCGTTTCGACATAGACCGCCAGCCAGCGCGCATGCAGGCGCATGGCGATGCGCTTGCCGGCGCGCACGAGCTTTTCGGCTTGGGCGTCCGGGCCGACGCAGACCATCAGGCATTCGCCCGCGGCCCAGGTATCGCGGATCCCCTGCTCGTCGCGGTATTCGCGCATTTCCGCATCCACGCGGTCCGCAGCGGCGCGCATGGCGAGCTCGCGCAGCGCGATCAGGTTGCCCTTGCGGAAGAAATTCTCCAGCGCATGCTGGGCGCGCTCGGGCAGGTAGACCTTGCCTTCCTTCAACCGCTGCAGCAGCTCGTCGGGCGTGATGTCGATGAGCTCGATCTCGTCGGCCTCGTCGAACACCTTGTCCGGCACGGTTTCCTGCATGCGCGCGCCGGTGATCTGCGCGACGACGTCGTTCAGGCTTTCGATGTGCTGAACGTTGACCGTGGTATAGACGTCGATGCCGGCCGCGAGCAGCTCGTCCACGTCCTGCCAGCGCTTGGCATGGCGCGATCCGGCGACATTCGTGTGCGCGAATTCGTCCACCAGCACCAGCGCCGGCCTGCGCGCGAGCGCCGCGTCCAGGTCGAACTCGCGCAGGCTGGCGCCGCGATATTCGGCGACGCGAAACGGCAGCTGCTCCAGCCCTTCGAGCAGGCGCTCGGTCTCGTCGCGGCCGTGCGGCTCGACGTAGCCGACCACCACATCGACGCCTTCGGCCTTGCGCGCGCGGGCGGCCTCGAGCATGGCGTAGGTCTTGCCCACGCCGGCGCTGGCGCCGAAGAATACTTTCAGCTTGCCGCGCTTCTGCCGCGCCTCGGCCTCCTGCACGCGTGCGAGCAAAGCATCCGGATCGGGGCGCTTATCGGGCTCGGCGGCGGCCATGCAGCACGCGTTTCGAAGTCGTCATGGCGTTACTTTATCCGATCAGCCACGCTACAGCCACCCGCGTATCCGCTTGGGGCGCTATGCAAGCATTGGGCGGCGCACCACAGATATGCGGCTTTCACATGCGGAGGGCTCGCATTGGGTCGCGGCCAGTGGGTGAAACGGATGGTGGCGCATGCGCTTGCGGTGTACCGATTCGCACTCCGGAGAACAGGTGAACTGCCGGCCGTAGGCCAGTTGGGCCCGTGCTTCGCGCACCTGGTGAATGCGGCCGCAGATGGGGCAGGTATGAACGACCACGTCAGCTCGTCCGGCGTGCGTAGCGCGCGAGCCCGAGCGCGATGCCGTCGCCGTCGGCGGCGTTGATTTTCGGCGCGACGACAGCGGGCCGCACTATCATGACTTCGGCCTGCGGCAGCGCACCGAGCGCCAGCGCGAGACCGAGCGCCCAGGCGCCGGTCGACGCGACACAGATGCGCGGCGAACCGGCACTGTCACCCACGAACTTCACCACCGAAGAAGAACCGGCCTGCGCCGATTCGAAATGCTTGACACTCACGTCGACGCCGTCCGCGGCCGCGATCGCAATCGATCCGTCTGCGCAAGGCGCTACCCCGAAGCAACAGTTACTCATATGTTCGACTCAGGGAGGAACGCTTGCGACGCGACCCGCGTCGTCCGTTCCACCATCGCTACCTCCTGCAAAGATGTAATGGTTTCAGGATAGCCGTCCCGGAGTAAGGACCCAGTAAAAAGAGACGCGACTCGCGTAAAGATTCCGTAAAGAAGCGGTGCGGCAATCGAGCCGTTCGCGAGGTTCGTCGCGCGCGCAGCATTCACTGGGCGTGGTCGCGACCCCTGTCGGCGTTCGCGCGCTTCTGCTTCCACACGCTGAGGAACACACCGAGTTTTTGGCCTCTGCCGAGCCGTTCGTCGGACATGGCATCGAGGAAATCGGACAGCCCCTTCGATTTGGCGACGGCGTAGAGGATGAACGCGAGCGAAGGGATGAGAACGAGCAGAAAGTAGGCGATTTTCGTCGGCAGCGGATTGTCCGCTGCGGCGATCAGGTTCATGCCGAAGTAGCCGGTCGCGATGTTCACCACCAATCCAAGGATGGTCACGACGGTCAGCCGCACCACGGTCTCGGCCTGACGGCGCACTTGGTCGCTGTCCAGGTAATGGGTCATATCCTGGATCTCCTGTCTCGTCTCCCCGTACAGCGCATCGGTCCCCAAATGGTGCGACCACAGCGTGAACAGATCCCTCGCCTGGGCCTGGTCGGATACCGCGTGGAACCAGTAACGGTGCGTGAAGCGCAGGAAAATCTCCATCGTCTGCCGGATGCTGCGTTTGAACACGCGGATCGATTCCGGCTGGCGGATGTCGAGCCGGCTGATCGCGACCACCAGCCGATCCGCGAGCATGAGGAGTGACGCTTTGTGAAAATGGGCGATCAATCCGAGCAGGAAGAACTGGTGGCGGAACTGGCTGAGGATGCCGGATTCGGCATCGGTAAAGAAGGGTTCGCCGGCACTGCCGATCACCGTGAACGCGTGGCCGTTGCAGATGAAGCGCGTATTCATCCAGTCGTGCGGAAGGGCCTGTTCCCAGTAGCGGTCGTAGCAGTAGCGCTGCTCGAAGTCCTGCAGGAAGCGCTCTGAATAAGGCAGCGTCTCCGGATTCCCGGGGCGCGTGACCAGGCCCAGCCGCACCCAGTCCCCGCGCGTCAGGCGCGTCACGTCGTCCAGCGCGAGGTAGCTCATCAGCGGCATGCGCTGGTACTCGATCTCCCGATAGTGGACCGCCCCCGGCAGCTCCGAGTGATACAGCACCAGGGGCCAGAGCAGGTACTCCCAGTGGAATGCGACGCAGGGCACGCGATGCCGGCATACGAACGACAGATAACGCTCGCGTCTCTCGTAGTCCGACACCGCGAGGACCCGGCCTTCGCGCGATATCCACTCGACCCGTTCGGCGCAATGTCCGCCCCGGCCGCCCGGCTCCCAGTGCGTCGGATAGGCGCGGCCGAAGCGGTACATGGCGTCGAGCGCCCGCGCGAGCGTGATGTCCTTCGCGAAAATCTCGATCGCGAGTATGGCGACGTCGATGTCGTAGAAGAAGTACAGGTCGACGTGCGCCACGCCGAACAGCATCGGCTCGGGGTCGCCGGGAAACGTAATGCGCGCCTGCGCGACGTCCGTGCGCCGGAATACGCGAATCGGCGAATGCCCGTAACCGCCCACATCGCCCTCGCCGTACAGGAAGCGCTGGACGTAAGGCAGGAAGGTCACGAACTCCCTGTAGTGGCGCTCGCTGAACCGGCTGGCATCGGCGGTGAACTCGTCCGCGACTTCCTTCCACACCGAGTCGACGCCGGCCCGCTCCAGCAGTTCCCAATGCTGCTGAATCTGTGTGCCTTCGTGGCGTGGCATCAGCTGCACCGGCCATAGCACAATCTGGCGGAAATCCCTTACCAGGGGCGAACCCTCAGTGGTGGTGTTGCGCCCTGGCGCACCGGGGCCGGGATGGGGCAGGTCTGGCACGCTCATTCCTTTGCCGTTGCGTTCAGGACTCGGCCTTGGGCATCCGGCGCGGCCTTCTTGCGAGATAAAGGGTCCCTTCGCATCTGAGCTTCCCCCTGTTCTTCGTCGTCCAACCGAGCGGCCTCAAGCCGTCGTATTGTGCTCATGTCTGTGATCGCGTCTGGCAGGAACGGAATCTGCGAATGGGATGAGCATATTCGAGCTGCCGTTAAATCCGCGTAAAGATTGGTTCCGACCGGATAAGGATTCCGCAAAAAGAAACGGGCGCTCCAGCCTCTGCGGAATCCGCAGGCCTGCGCGCTTGCCCGGCACTTCCGCTGTTCGCGAAATCGACCGAGCTGCGATCGCGGCGCTCCGATACTCCGGCGGCGGGACCGCGATGTGGCTATTTCTGCTTCTTCGCCTCGCGCTTCGCCTGGCCCGCCTGGGGCTTCGGCTTGCTTTCGTCCTTCTTGTAATCGCCGATGACGCCTTTGAGCAAGCAGACTCCGAACGCAGGACACTTCTTGCAGCCGACAGCTAGCGCGATGGGACACAGGGTCATCACATTTCTCCTTGTCAAAATCGGCGCCGGGCAGCGCCGCTACCGCAGCCACCCTTTCGCCATAAAGGCGTAAAGTACGCCGAGCATCAGAACCAGCGTGCCGAAGGCGACCTGGCCGAGCGTGACCGCCCACGGGCTGTCGCCGAGATTCATGCCGAGCAGGCCGCCCGCGACCACCGGGATCAGGGTGAGCGTGCTGACGATCGCCAGCAGCCGCATGAAACGGTTCGTCTCGTGCGCGGCGATGTCAATGTGCAGCTCGATCAGCGAGAGCACCGACTCGCGGACGTTGTCGACCGTCTCGTAGAGATAATCCGCTTCTTCGGCGAGCTGAGCCACAGCTTCGCGCTGCTCGGGGCCGAGCCCGGGCAGCAGGCGGCGACCGTCGGCGAGCATCTCGAGCAGGCCGCGCAGCCGCCACAGGTCGCCCTTGGCCGTCGACAGGACGCGCTTCAGGCGGAAGGTCTGCCCGAAGAAGCTCTCCGGGCTCTCGCTCGCTGGTAACTGCTCGAGCTGGCGCACCATGCGTTCCAGCCGGCCGGCGAGTTCCTCGTTGCGGGCGAGCACCAGTCGGATGATGTGGAGCGCGCAGCGCGGACCCCAAGGCAGGGCGCCGGATTCCGCGGGGAGCTGCTGCAGGTCGAGCGGATGCGGCGCGAGGGACAGCACGTCGTTTGCTGAGACCAGCAGCAGGACGGGGTCGCGGAGCATGGCGTCGCCTGCCGAAGGAAGCGAAACGGTGAGCGCGGTCCAGCGCGCGCCGGATTCGATGCGTGGATAGCTTGACTCGTGTAGCGCCGCCTCGATCATCACGTGCGGGACTCCGACCGCAGAGGCGATCTCCGCGAGTCGGTCCGGGGCGAGGTTTGAGGCATGCAGCCAATCGCTCGTAGGCGCGGTAGCCCACTGCAGTAATTCGTTCCAGTCGCATTTGCGCGGCGCGGGCTCGCCGGGTCGCAATCCCGTGACTTGGGGCTGGCCGCCGGGAGCCGGCCGCGGCGGTGGCGCGGCCTGTCGCTGCAGGCCGTGGCCCACGCGCGGGCCGAAGAGCAGGACGCGAAACAGGCGGAGGATGCGCAGCGCGGGGGTCGTGCGCACCGCTTCCGACACCGCAGGAAACAACGAAAGCAGCGCCGCGACGATGATGACCGCGTCGAGCATGCGCCAGGGCTGGAGCACGAACTCGAGCCGGTCGTTTGACAAGGCGAAATTGGCCGCATATTCGAGCGCGAACAGTCCGATGATCACCCATTCCGCGACATCGAAACTCTGTTCGACATTGGGCGGCAGCTCGAACAGGAAGGGGGCCAGCCCGAGGCTTAGCGCGGCAAGCGCGAGGAAGCCCATTACGGCTTCGTTAAGAACACCCGAGAGGCGACTCAGCATGTCGGCATGCTTCCCCAAGCAGTTGCGCCGCCTTGGACCAAGCACCGCATCCGGGCGAGAACGCCATCAAGATTTGACGGATTCTGTACGCTGGACCGCAAACAAGCGCACCGATTGTTTACCTATAGCTCGGCCGGCCTGATCCTCCTGCGCGGCGAGCTTCCATCCATCGGCAGCCACGAGCATGTGCGTGTAAAGCGGCCATTCCGCGTCCGTGCAGGAATGGTACCGGGAGACCGTGCGGAAGTCTTGATCAATGTCACAAAGCGTGTCGAGCCGGCAGGTACAGTAATAAAGCGAGCCATTCCTTGATCGCTGTCCGGCGCCGCATTGCACGGCATATGCCGAATTCTTCCGTACTGGGAATTTGTCACCAACAAGATGACCAGACTGCTTCGATACCGAGGATTGGGATACCCGGTCGCCATCCTGGGCATCGCGGCAGTCACGGCGATCTGCGCGCTGCTTCGCAGCCACATCAACGAAATGACCGTGGCATTGGCGATGCTGCTGATGGTGCTCTTCATTTCAGCGGCCTGGGGCCGCTGGCCGGGCCTGGCTGCCTCGATGCTGGGCATGCTGTGCCTCAACTACTTCTTCCTGCCGCCGATCTACACTTTCACGATCGCGGATCCCAAGAACTGGATTGCGCTCACGGCCTTTTTCATCACCGCCTTGACTGCCGGACAACTGTCGGACTGGTTAAGGCAACGCGCTGACGCCCTGCAAGGATCCGCGGATGAGATACGCGATCTCTATAATCGCGCTCCCTGCGGCTATCACTCCCTGGACAAGGACGGCGTCTTCGTCCGGGTCAACGACACCGAACTCTCCTGGCTAGGGTACACGCGCGAGGAGATGGTCGGAAAATTGAAGTTTTCCGATCTTGTCACGCCTGAGGGCGCGAAAACCGTCCAGGAGAATTTTCCAAAACTCAAAGTGCAGGGAGTGATCCGTGACCTCGAGTACGACATGGTTCGCAAAGATGGCACGATCCTGCCGGTGCTTCTCGGCGCCACCGCCATCACAGATGACGCCGGCAATTTCCTCATGAGCCGGTCGACGATATATGACATCACCGCGCGCAAGCAGGCGGAGAACGCGGTCCGCATGCTCGCCCGCCTGCAGTCGGTGGTGGCCGATCTTGGGGAACGTGCGCTGCGGGGTGCGCCGTTGTCCCAGATGCTGGACGATGCGGCGAAAGAGGTTGCTCAGGCTCTCGGCGTCGATTACTGCAAGATCCTGGAGCTGTTGCCGAATCGCGACGCGCTGCTTATGAGATCTGGCGCAGGCTGGAAGCCCGGAGTGGTGGGCCATGCCACGGTCGGCCTCGGTACAGAGTCGCAGGCCGGCTACACACTGCTCTCCGACGAGCCAGTGGTCGTCGAAGATCTGCAAACCGAGAAGCGGTTTGCTGGAACGGCGCTGCTCCGCGAGCATGAAGTGGTGAGTGGCGCGAGCGTCGTCGTATCCACCAGCGAGGGCCCTTTTGGCGTGCTCGCAGTCCATACTCGCCAGCGCCGAAGTTTTGCTGCGGAGGAGGTCGACTTTCTTCAGGCGGCAGCCAATGTTCTTGGCTCGGCCATTGACCGTAATCGAGCTGAGGCGCAGCTTTGGCGCGTCAGTCAGGCGCAGCGGGTCTTGAGCAAATGCAACGAGGCTCTGATCCGTGCGACCGAGGAATCCACTTTGCTGCAGCAGGTATGCGACCTCATCGTGGAAGAGGCGGGCTATCGGCTGAGTTGGGTGGGCCGCGCCGAGAACGACGCAGCGAAATCCGTAGCGGCGATCGCCCAGGCAGGCTTCGAAGGGGGGTATCTGGCGACCCTGAATATCACCTGGGCAGACACCGAACGGGGCCGGGGCCCAACGGGCACCTGCATCCGCACGCGCGAAACCGTGGTGTCGAAACACATCGCCACCGATCCGAAGATGATTCCCTGGCGCGCGCAGGCCTTGAAACGCGGCTATGGTTCCAGCGTCGCCATTCCCCTGATCGTCGACTCACAGGTTTTCGGCGCCCTCATGATCTATGCCGCGGAACCAGGTGCCTTCGGTAGCGAGGAAGTCAAACTGCTGACCGAGCTTGCCAGTGACTTGGCGTTTGGTATCGGGACCTTGCGGACCAAGGCCGAGCGCGACCGCAGCGCTTACGAGCACAAGCACCACGCGGAGATATTGGAGAAAAGCCTGGAGCAGTCCATCCGCGCCATCGCGGACACGGTCGAGGCGCGCGACCCCTACACGGCCGGCCATCAGCGACGCGTGGGCGAACTGGCGGTGGCTATCGCGCGGGAGATGGGCCTGCCGGAGCAAACGATTCACGGAATCCACCTTGCCGCCGCCGTCCACGACCTGGGCAAGATCCACGTTCCCGCAGAAATCCTGTCCAAACCCGGAAAGCTCACCGACATCGAGTTCATGCTCATCAAGACGCACCCGCAGGCCGGCTACGACATTCTTAAGGACGTGGATTTTCCCTGGCCGATCGCCGACATCGTCCGGCAGCATCACGAGAAACTGGACGGTTCGGGCTATCCGCAGGGGCTGAAGGACGGGGAGATTCTGCTCGAATCGTGCATCATGACCGTCGCGGATGTGGTGGAAACGATGTCCTCGCACCGGCCGTATCGTCCGTCCTTGGGCATGGAGCTCGCGCTCAAGGAGATCGAGCGCGGCCGCGGCAGCGCCTATGATCCGATGGTCGCTGATGCCTGTCTCAAACTGTTCCGCGAGGGTAGGTTCGCGTTTCAGGCCTGAAGCTCCGCGCGCAAGCCTGGCTTGGCCGATCCGGCTGTGGCGGGCGACTGCTCAGGGAGCATCGACGTCGATCGTGCTTACTATCCTTCCCGACGTCCCGTCACAAAGGACGATCCACGCCTTTCCATCGCTTTGCTTGATGTGGACCTCGATGCGGATTGATTTCTCGCCATACAGCACCTCTGTCCTCTCGATCTTGCCGGGGTGTAGCTCGAGCGCCGCTTTCCTGCAGATTTCTGCCGCTACTTCGACGGGCGAGACGAAGGGCCCGACCGCACCGGCCGGTAACGTGACCGCCGTCAGCGCAAGTGCGAGCCATGTTCCGGCGCGCGCAGCCCGTTTGACCTGAATGGGCATGGGCCGATTGCGCGCTCAGAACGTTTTGGTAACGGACAGCGCGACGCGATCGCTGCCGATGTTCTTGCCGAATGCGTTCAGGTACGCGGTCGTCTGGCCGTCCGGGGCGGCATCCTTCGTATTGGCGTGAGTCCAGGCGAGGCCGAAGGTGTAGCCCGCGTAGTCCTTCGTCACACCCAGCCTGTAGTCGGTATAGTCGAAGCAATTGTTGTTGCAGCCCGAGGCGCCCCAGTATCCGGCGTTGGCGTTGCCCGGGAAATCGTACTTGCCGGCGTGCGCCAACAGATTGAAGCCGCTCTCGCCCAGGGGAATGGTCGCCGAGAGGTCCAGGTAACTGGCCCCCTTGGATTCATTGACGCCGAAGGTGTTGGCGCTGATTCCCTTGGAATATTTCAGCGACACCCACTTGTAGCCGACCAGGCCGTAGACCTCGGTCGTGTCGGGTTTGCGGTAGGCGCCGACGTTATCGTATCGGCCGGGGTAGTAATACTGAATGACGCCCACGTCATAGTTCCAGTCGCCGCCGGCGAAGCTGTTCTTGAAGCCGCCGTAGAAGTCCCACTCGAGGCTGGCGGCGTTGCTCTGGTTCGGCGTGTAGGGAGCGCCCGTGGCGCCGGGCGAGGCCAGGGAAATCGGTGCCGATCTGATGTTGGCGTTCTGGTCGGTGAACCAGGAAATGTTGGACAGCCAGGTGCCGGCGTAGAAGCCGCTCGCATGGGAATAATCCGCGCCCCCCTGAATCGCGGGATCGCCATTGGTCTGGCTCAGCCCGCGGAAAACGTACTGGCTGACGAGACCGACGTTTCCTGTAAACGTATGCGGCGAGGCCGGCGCGGCGGCGGGCGCGGTTTGGGCCGATACGGTCACCGGCAATAAGAACGCGATTGCAATTGCCGCGGCAACGAGACTGGCATGGTGAATCTTCATGAGGATCTCCCTTTTTGATGGACGTGTGCTTAGAAAAAATGTCGCTGAACCGAAGGCGCAGCCGACCCGGAACGATCAGGGTTGCCGGCTTGGTTGCGCCATATTCAGACTGGCGGGACGCTGTAGAAATGCGTCAGGGTGCGAAGCCGACCCGCCCGAGCTCGCCCGCTTCGATCGATTGCAGGATGCGGCGGAGGACTTCGTCGAGCGCACCGGCCTGAAACTCGATGATGAGCCGGACCTTCGTGGTTTTGCGAATCGGCACGCAGCGCACGATCTCGACCATGCCGCCTGTAGTTTGGATCACGGCTCTGCGCACTCGCAGGACATCGCGTTCCTCCACCACCACCGGTAGCGACAGCCCGCGCTCGCGTGGTTCAGCGCCGCGCGCAGGGTGCACTGCGCGCGCAATGGCGGCGCGTCGCGCCAGGGAGATGGAGCAAATC
>Ga0335085_10004610_pt1 | contig 22723 bp, 18 predicted proteins | sample Lox_Sample_45_FD_206712 | JGI IMG/M metagenome (GOLD analysis project Ga0335085, IMG submission 206712) | Soil microbial communities from Loxahatchee National Wildlife Refuge, Florida, United States - Lox_Sample_4.5 | ecosystem: Environmental > Terrestrial > Soil > Wetlands | place: USA...
AGACACTGCCGGAGTATTTTGCGCTGTGCCAGAAAGTTCCGGGACTGGTGACGTGGATTTCGGGGCCGAGCGCTACGGCGGACATAGAGATGACGCGGATCAAAGGCGTGCATGGGCCGAGGTATTTAAATGTAGTGTTTGTGAAAGACAGGGACTAGAGAACAGAGAACAGAGAACAGAGAACAGAGAACAGAGAACAGAGAACAGAGAACAGAGAACAGAGAACAGAGAACAGAGAACAGAGAACAGAGAACAGAGAACGGGTCATCAATGGAGTGGGAAGGGGATGGTATGAAGATTTCGGATGCAGATGTGCAAGATTTTGCGTTCAAAGCGCTGGACGCCTTCAAGATTGAGATTCCCTCATGGGGATTTGCGAACACGGGCACGCGCTTCGGCAAGTTTGCGCAGGCGGCGGCCGCAACCACGACCGAAGAGAAATTTGCGGATGCGGGCGAGGTGAATCGGCTGACAGGAGTGACGCCGACAGTGGCGCTGCACGTATTGTGGGACCTGCCGAACGGACGGAAGGATGTGCCCGAGGTGAAGGCCCTGGAGCGGCGGTTCGGCGTGAAGTCGGGATCAATCAATCCCAACCTGTTTCAGGACCAGGAATACAAGTATGGATCGCTGTGCAATCCGTCGGCGGAGATTCGCGGGCGGGCGCTGGATCACATGCTGGACTCGATCGAGATCGGCAAGGCGCTGGAGTCGCGGGATATTTCGCTGTGGATGGCGGATGGGTCGAATTATCCGGGGACGCAGAGTATCAGGAAACGGATTACGTGGCTGGAGGAGGCACTGAGGACGTCGCACGACCATCTGGCGCCGGACCAGCGGCTGCTGGTGGAATACAAGCCGTTTGAGCCGGCGTTCTACCACACGGACATTGCGGACTGGGGGATGTCGATCCATTTTGCGCGGGTGGCGGGGCCGCGGGCCGTGGTTCTGGTGGATACAGGGCATCACTACAACGGGCAGAACATCGAGCAGATTGTAGCGTGGCTGCTGCACACGAATATGCTGGGCGGATTCCACTTCAACGACCGGCGTTACGCGGACGACGATCTGACGCTGGGGTCAATCGATCCGTACCAGATTTTCAGGATCTTCCACGAGATTCACGCCGCGGTGGACGACGGATTGTCGCCGGAGATCGCCTACATGATCGACCAGAGCCATAACCTGAAGGGCAAGATGGAAGCGATGGTGCAGACGGTGATGACTGCGCAGGAGCTGTACTTGAAGGCGGCGCTGGTGGATCGCGAGCAACTGGACGTGTTGCAGCAGAAGTGCGAGTTGGTGGCTGCGGAGGAGTTATATCGCGGGGCGTTCTGGCGCGATGTGCGGCCGCTGACGCAGGCGTGGCGCGAGGCGCGGGGACTGCCAGCCGATCCGCTGAAGGCGCTGCACGAGAGCGGCTACGTGGAGCGCGCGGCGCGGGAGCGGGGCAGCCGGAGCATGGCGGTGAGCAGCTACGCGTGAGACCGTGGTCAGTGATCAGAGAAAAGAGAACAGGGAAGTTGGAACGGTTACCCCACTCCTTCGAGAGTGGGGTAACTTTTTGCATGCGACTATTTGCCTTTGAATTCAAATTGGCCGGGGACAGAGAGCTTGACGTTCCATTTTCTGCAGAACGTTTTGGCGTTGGTGACGATTTGCGCGTTGGCCGGCTCGAGCACGATGGCTGAGATGCCGCCGGCGAAGAGCAGAGGCTGGAAGATGTGCGCTTCCATCAGGAATGAGCCGTCGCTAGTGTCGGGCAGGCGTACGTCGTCGAAGCAGCTTTTCACGATTTCCTGGCGCATTTGTGGCTTGGCCTTGAGGAAGATGGCGCCGAGGGTGTGGTAGGTGACCTGGAGGTTGGCGCCGCTGGCATAAAAGGTGTCCTCGGGAAAGTAGACCGCGTCGGTTTTGAATTTGTCGCTCAGGATGAAGTAGCTGTTGCCGTACTCGGTGCTGGAGCCATGAGGACGCCGGCCGTAGTTGAGGGCGGCGAAGACCTGCTTGGTTTTCGGATCGAATTTGGCGTTGGCCGATTCATATCCAGAGTGCTGGCCGGCGAGCGGGACGGGGTTGAGCACATTTTGAGGGATCTGGCCGGCGGGGACGAGATTTCTGCCCGCCATCATGCGGCCCATAATCTGCTGCGTGGAAGGTCCCTGCGGCGAGAGAGTGACGGCTCCCTGTTGGCCGCGTTGAAGTGCGGGCTGAGCACCGGCCCACGAGGTGGGAAAAGTTACGCGGTCGTCGGCAGCCACGCGGATGTTGGCGGGGTTCTTGGCGTCGCTGTCATCGAGGATCATGCGGCCGCCCTTGATGGCGCGCTCGTACATCTGGGCGTAGCTGTTGTAGGGGTTCTCGGTGGTGAACCAACTGGCTGCTTTGAAGTTGATGGTGAGGTCGCGCGATTGGAGTGTCCGGGTGAGCCGGTCGAAGGCGTCCTCGCAGAAGGCGCGTTTTTTTGAAGACGAATAGCCCTTGAGGCGCGGGCCGAGGGTGGGATCGTTCAGGAAGGCCTGAATGGTGTCGCTGCGAAGGTTGCCGGAGCCGCGATTAATCTCGTGGACGCGCGCGTTCACAAAACTCTGCTGCACAGCGCGCGAACTGGGTTGCACGGGAGTCCATGTGCTCATGTGTTGTTTTCCTCCAGGGGAATTGGGGCCAGGTGAGGCCATCAGAGTACAGCCACGAGGAAAGACGCCGCAAGCTATATGTTGTCGCCGGCGGTGTGCAGCCGGAGACGCCAGGGAAAGCGCAGCGGCGCGGGAGCATGACAGTTCCGCTGGAGAAAAACTATCCGGGAAGAGACATCTGGGCGCGGCTAAGTGTTCTATGATGGGTGGGTTGAGATTGTTTCATTAGGGACACGATGAAGGAGGGCAGGTTGGCCAAAGCTAAGATCAAGCGGCTTTATCTGATTCCGATTCTTTCCAAGGCTCTGGATGTGATTGAACTTCTGGAAAAAGACAATTCTCCGCTTAGCCTGGAAGACGTTTATCAAAAGACAAAGATTTCGAAGACGAGTGTTTACCGCATTCTGAAGACGCTGGTGCACCGCGGCTATCTGGCGCAGACGCCGAACGGGCAGTACCGACTGGTTTCGCGGCCGCGGCGGCTGCATTTTGGGTTTGCCGTGCAGAGCGCGGAGATGCCGTTCAGCGAGGCCGTAGCGCAGAGCGTGACCGCGGCGGCGGCTGCATCGGGCGTGGAGCTGATCATGCTCGACAACCGGTACGATCCGGATATGGCGGTGCGCAATGCTGAGGAATTTGTGGCGAAGCGCGTAGACCTGGTGCTGGAGTTCCAGGTGGAAGAGGCGGTGGCGCCGCGCGTGGCTCACATTTTCAAGAAAGCCGATATACCGCTGGTAGCGATCGATGTGCCACACCCGAATGCGACGTATTTTGGAGTAGACAATTTTGAGGTGGGATTCGAGGCGGCGTCGATTCTGGGCCAGTTTGCTCAGCGCAAATGGAAGGGCAAAGTTGACCGGGTGGTTGGCGTTGGATTCAGCGAGGCCGGAAGTTTTGTGCAAAACAGAATTGCGGGCGCATTCGACGGGATTCGGGAGCGGTTCATGGACCTGCCGCCGGACCGGTTTGTGCAAATTGAAGGGCGCGGCATGCGAGAAGCCAGCCAGAAGGCGATGCGGGATTTGTTGCGCAAGTGCAAGCCGGGCGAACACACGCTGGTGGCGGCGGCGACGGACACGAGTGCGCTGGGGGTGCTGGACGCAGTGCGCGAGGCAGGGCAGGAGGAGTGCTTCGCGATCGTGGGTCAGGATTGCATTCCCGAGGTGCTGGAGGAGATGCGGAAAGGGACGAGCGCCATTATCGGGTCTATTTCGCATGAGCCGGAGACATACGGGCCGCGGTTAATTCAGTTGGGTATTTCAATTCTGCGCGGGTACACGGTGCCTCCTTACAACTACGTGCACCACCGAGCGGTGACGCCGGAGACGCTGGGAGCAGAAGAGAAGGCGCACGGCATGAAGAGCAAAGAGGCGGCACAAATGCTGGTGGAATCCAGCTACTAGCTGCCAGAGCATTCCAAGAGGAAGCGACAGAGAATTCTCGGGGCCGGGACAGGAGACAAAACTGTCCCAGGGGCTGAAGTCCATGTTGAATTTGCTGCCGTATCAGCCCGACTAAAATCCGGCCCATGTAACAGAGCAGTCTGTGCAGCTGAGGTTCTTCAAAATAGCCCGGATGAGCCCATGTAAAACGATTTCAAGCGGTCGCGGTAAAATGGTTGTGTAGATCGATCAATTCCCCGATTTGAGACCCTCATGACACCGACAGCATCTGCTTCTCCTGTATTGCACTTCCTTGAAGACCGCTGGGACCCTACTGTGGCGGCGACTCTCGACGAGCCGGAACTTTTGCGCTATCGCTCGAATTTGCTGGGGTCGGACCTGCGCATCACGAATTTTGCCGGCGGGAACACCAGCTCGAAGATCATGGACACTGATCCGCTGACCGGCAAGCCGGTGGAAGTGCTGTGGGTGAAGGGTTCGGGCGGAGATCTGGGCAGCATCAAACGAACCGGATTTGCCACGTTGTATATGGATAAGCTGCTCGCGCTGGAGCACAAGTACCGCGGCGTGGAGTTTGAAGACGAGATGGTGGAGATGTATGCACTGTGCGCCTTCAAAAACAATCCGGTGGCCGCGTCGATTGACACGCCGCTGCACGGTTTTCTGCCCTTCAAGCACGTCGATCACCTGCATCCCGATTGGGGCATTGCGCTGGCGGCGAGCGCCAACGGCAAGGAGAAGATGGATGAATTCAATCGCGAGTTCGGGCACAAGCTGGTGTGGCTGCCGTGGCAGCGGCCGGGCTTTGAGCTGGCGATGATGATGAAGCGCGCGGTAGAAGAGAATCCCGGGTGCGATGGAATTGTGCTGGGCGGACACGGATTGTTTACGTGGGGCGAGACGCAGCGCGAGTGCTACGTGAATACGCTGAACGTGATCGACAGCATCGGACAGTTTATTGAACGGCACGGCAGGGGCAAGGTTCGGTTTGGCGGCGAGGTTGTGCCGGCACGCGCCGACCGGAGGCAAATGGCGATTGAAGTTGCGCCATTTCTACGGGGGCGGATCAGCGCGAAGCAGAGGTTTATTTCGAGCTTCAGTGATGCGCCGGACGTGCTGCAGTTTGTGAATTCGGCGGATGCGAAGGAGCTGGCGTTTCTGGGGACGAGTTGCCCGGATCACTTTATCCGCACCAAGATCAGGCCGATGTTTGTGCCGTGGGCCGCGAGTGAGAACGTAGAAGCGCTGAAAAAGCAGATTGATTGCGCGCTGGCGGAGTATCGCGACCAGTACCGCGCATACTACAAAGCATTCGCGACACCGGAGTCGCCGGCGCTGCGCGATGCGAGCCCGACGGTGGTGCTGATTCCCGGGATGGGGATGTTCAGCTACGGCAAGAACAAGACCGAGGCGCGTATCACGGGCGAGTTTTATACGAACGCGATTCACGTAATGGAAGGCGCGAGCCTGCTGGGTGAGGGCGAGGTGAAGGGGCCCGTGCCGCAGTGCCAGGAGGGGATGGACCGGAGGAGCTTTAGGGTCCATTCGAATTATGTAGCCCTGCCGGCGGTGGAGGCATTCCGGATTGAGTATTGGGCGCTGGAAGAGGCGAAGATCCGCAGGCAGCCGCCGGAGAAGGAATTGAGCCGGCGCGTGGCGCTGGTGATTGGCGGAGCGAGCGGCATTGGACGCGAGGTGTCTTTGCTGGCGGCACGGCGCGGGGCGCATGTGTTTGTAGCCGACCGGAACGCAGAAGGCGCAGCCACTGTGGCCAAAGAAGTGGGGACCTTTGTTTCGCCGGAATTTGGCGGCAGCAGCGATGTGGATATCCGGAGCCGCGATTCGATTCGGAGCGTGATTGGCGAGGCGGCACTGGCGTTTGGCGGAATCGACATTCTCATTAATACCGCTGCATTGTTCCCGGCGACACCGGATGGCGTGATTCCCGACGACCTGTGGGACGATACGCTGGCGGTGAATGTGACGGCGAATTACCTGCTGGCGGATGAGGCGGCGAATCTGTTTGAAGAACAGGGGCTGCACGGGAACATCGTGTTTACGAGCTCGGCGAATGCGGTGGTGGCGAAACGCGGCAGCGAAGCGTACGACGTGAGCAAGGCGGCATTGAGCCACTTGATTCGCGAGCTGGCGGTGAGCATGGCGCCGAATGTACGCGTGAACGGAATCAGCCCGGCGACGGTGGTGAAGGGATCGACGATGTTCGGGCGCGACCGGGTGCGCGCGTCGTTGAAGAAGTACAATATTCCTTTCCAGGAATCGTTCAGCGACGAGGAACTGCGCAGCCGCCTGGCGTCGTTCTATGCCGAGCGCACGTTGACGAACAAGGCGATCGATCCGGCCGACTGCGCGGAGGCTATCCTGTTCCTGGCAAGCCCGCGGGCACGCTGCACGACCGGACACGTGATCCCGGTGGACGGCGGGCTGACCGAGGCGTTTCAACGCTAAAGCTTGATTCTTGCTCCTGGCGTTGCTTGTTCTGGCCGAGTGGACGGACTCTAAGGCGTCTGGTCAAAGAACGCCGGGGAGAGGGAAACGGCCCGGCCCGAGCGGCTAAAGCCGCGAGAATTTGGATCGGGGTACGACACGGCTAAAGTCGTGCCCCTTCAAAACCGTTTTTGCAACACGGTCCAGGAAACGGAGTTTTGCTGCAGAGATGCAAGAAGCTGCACGGGTTGCTATTGATTTAGGCGCGGAGAGCTGCCGCGTTTCACTGCTTCGCTGGATCGACGGAAAGCCTTCCATCGAAGTCATCCATCGCATTCCAAACGGGCCGGTACATGAGGGTGATTCGCTGCACTGGTCGCTGACGCGCATTCTTGCAGGTTTGGAAGAGGGTTTGCGCAAGGCGGCCGCAGCGGCGCCGGAGGGAATTGCATCGATCGGCGCCGATAGCTGGTCAGTGGATTATGTGCGGCTTGGACCCGATCGGAAGATGTTGTGTGAGCCGTTCTGCTATCGCGACGAGCGGACCGTGAAGAGCAAAGAGGCCGCGGACAAAATCATTTCTTCGTTTGACATCTATCAACGCACGGGTGCGTATCCACTGAAATTGAATACGGTGTATCAACTGCTGGCCGATCCGGCGGCGGGGATTAATGCGCATGCGCCGTGGGTGATGTTTCCCGAGTTCGTGCTGTACTGGCTGAACGGCAAGCGCGTGGCCGAGTATACCAACGCATCGCACACGGGGCTGGTGAATCTGAAGACCGGCACGTGGGATGCGGAGCTGTTCGAGATGCTGGGCCTGGCTCCAGAAGCGGCGCCACCGCTGGTGCCGACAGGCACAGTGCTGGGGCCGCTTGTTGGACCGCTAAAGCAGCTGCCGGCGTTTCGCCAGACGGTGATCATTGCGCCGGCAACGCACGATACCGCGAGCGCGATTGCCGGCATCTCCGGCGACCTGAGCGCATCGGCTTATATCAGCTCCGGAACGTGGTCGCTGGTGGGCACGGTAACGCAAACGCCCGTGACAACCAAGCACGCCTTCGATGCTGGGTATACCAACATTGGCGCGGCGGGGGGCGGTCTGCTGTTTCACTCGCTGATCAACAGCATGTGGGTACTGAAGCAGTGCATGGATGCGTGGGCGGCGCAGGGGCGGCCCTGGGATATCGAGGTTCTGGTGCGGAAGGCTGGGGAGTGCCAGAGCTCGGGTGTGTTGGATATGGATGCCGAGACGCTGATGCTGGATTCGGAGATGCCGCAGCGGATCAACGGCGAGCTGAAGCGGCTAGGATACGAGGCGATTCCCGATGTGGCGGGGAATGAGCCGCTGTTTGCGCGCACGATTTTTGAGAGCCTGGCGCTCAGGTATGCGTCGGCGCTGGCAAATCTGGAAAAGATGCTGGGACGAAAGCTGGAGCGCATAGCCATGATCGGCGGCGCGACGCGGAACAAGCTGCTGATCGAGCTGACGGAAAAGCAGACAGGGCTGAAGGTGGAGATTGGCGAGACGGAGAGCTCGACGGTGGGCAACCTGGCGGCGCAGTTGGCGGCGAGCGAAGCGGGGGGCGCGCGAGTGACGCAGGGCGCGATTCGCAAGTGGGCGCAGCGGCTGTGCGAAGAGCAGGGAACAGGGACTAGGAACCAGGGATTGGGGATTAGGGATTAGGGATTAGGGATTAGGGAACAGGACCTCTTGACTTTGCGGCGACTTTCGCCGTAGTTTGGGCATACACGGGAAAGGAGGTTGATCCAGCCTATGAAGATTGATTTACCGAGTAGTTTGGTACGTGAGGTGACTGAGGCCTGAGGCCTAGCGTCTCCGGCTCTAGATAAGACCCGGCGGAGGGTTCTCCGCCATGGCTCTGGCCATCGCTTGAAACGCGACCGCCTCAGTCCAATCCCAACAGATCACCGGCAGCGGCCTGGGAACGAGAGTTCTCAGGCCGTTGTTGTTTTTGAGAGACAGAGAAAAGAGAACAGAGATCAGGGAATAAGGGAGCGCAGGAGCAAGAGAGCGAAGGCAGGAGGGGGTGGGGAAACAAGAAAACGGAGATGATGGGGCGCGCATCCCATGAAAAATGGGGATTTTGTGGAGTATCCTCGCATTCTTTCAGAAGAACTGGGTGAACCTGCTGCTGTCAGCGGGCATCATGGCAGTCGCGATCGTGGCGGCTCTGATTGTGCGTTGGATCGTGTTTATCGTGTTGCGACGGGTGGCGCAGCGCAAGACCGGGGTGCTGGGGCAATCGCTGGTGCACCACGGCAGCCGGCCGAGCCAGTGGATACTGCCGTTGCTGGGAATCCTGATTGTGCTGCCGGGCTTGCCGTTGCCGCATATGCTGCAGGACGCGCTGGAGCACATCACCGGCATTGGGCTGATTGCCGCGGTGGCGTGGCTGGCGATCCTGCTGATTGAGGTGACCGCCGATATCCTCACGAACCGGTACCGGATCGACGTGGCCGATAACCTGGCGGCGCGGCGCGTTCAGACGCAATTCCAGATGGTGCACCGCGTGAGCATTTTCCTGGTGGCGGTGATTGCGCTGGCGGTTGCGCTGATGACGTTTCCCGCGATCAAGCATATCGGCGTGAGTCTTCTGGCGTCGGCCGGCGTGGCCAGCCTGATAATAGGCATGGCGATGAAAGACACCTTCGCCAATCTGATAGCCGGGGTGCAGATTGCGTTTGCGCAGCCCTTCCGAATCGGTGACGCGGTGGTGGTGGAAAACGAGTGGGGATGGATTGAAGAGATCGGGATGATGTACGTGATCGTGCGCATCTGGGATCTGCGGCGGCTGGTGCTGCCGCTGAGCTATTTCCTGACCAACCCGTTCCAAAACTGGACGCGGACGAGCGCCGACCTGCTGGCCAACACCGTTCTCTACGTGGATTACACGGTGCCGGTGGATGCGGTGCGCGAAGAGTTCAAGCGGGTTTTGGAGTCGACGCCGATGTGGAACAAGAAAGTGAGCGCGCTGCAGGTTTCGGACTGCGACGCGCACACGATGCAACTGCGTGCGCTGATGGATGTGCGGAATTCGGGTGATGCATGGGACCTGCGCTGCCTGGTTCGGGAGAAGCTGATCGATTTTCTGCAGAAGGAGTATCCGGGAAGTTTGCCGCGATATCGCGGTGAAATGGATGCGCGAGTTGAGGGCGCAGGCGGCATGGATGCCGTAAAATCGCACGTAGAATGAAGTGTCCTTATTGTGGGTTCGGGCAGGATCGGGTGGTGGACTCGCGCGAAAGCAAAGAGGCCGATTCGATCAGGCGGCGGCGGGAGTGCGAGCGCTGCAACCGCCGGTTCACGACGTACGAGCGCATCGACGAAATCCCTTACATGGTGGTGAAGAAGGATGGGCGCAGGGAGCGCTTCGACCGGCAGAAGGTGCTGAACGGGTTGCTGCGCGCATGCGAGAAGCGGCCAGTTTCATCGTTGCAACTGGAACAGATCGTAGATGCGACGGAGACGTTCCTGGTGGATGCGCCGGAGCGCGAGCGAACGACGGCTGAAGTGGGCGAGCTGATCATGCAGGAGCTGAAGAAGCTGGACACGGTGGCGTACATCCGGTTTGCGAGCGTGTACAGGGACTTCAAGGATGTGCGCGAGTTCAAGGAAGAGCTGGAGGGGCTGCTGGAGACGCACCGGAGTGGCAAGGGGAAAAAGTGAGGAAACGAGCTTCCAGTTCCTAATTTTGCAAAAGGATCGTTCGAAATCGGATATCCATTGAGAGCAAACCATGCTTTCAGATCGACAAACAGCGACAGTGGCGGCCGCTTTAGAAATATCAAGAGTACTTTGGCCCAATTTCGTCGAAGAAGAGGGCTGTGTTTTTCTTGACTGGCACTCCGGATCTGGTCCTCCACCTTCGAACGACACTGCTACCGGATGGGAGTCATTTGTCAGCCACACGCATATTCTCGACCAATTCGACAATTGTGCAGAGAAAGTCATCAGCGAAGATGTAATTTATCTTGAAGATCATCCAGACTTCATTTCAGCCTGTGAATTGGGCCGGCGCATAGCGTGGCTTTGGGCATTGAAATTAAAAATCGATTTTCCGGCTGATCGATTTCGGGTTTACTACACGCAATACGATAACCCCATCATCCGGTTCCACAAGGTCCGTGATGGCGAGCCGCACTGGCTATCGGACGAGGCGCTCAACTCCGCAACCGAATGCAGCTTTAGGAACGCCATCATCTATGACACTGCCAAGATTCGCTTGGAGAATTCTGGGAATTCGCGTTCAATTCAGTAATGCAAGAAATTGAAAAGGTCTCTGCGATGAAATCTCGCGCGCTATTTCCTCGCGAATTTGGCAAGCGCGATAGGCTAGAAGCTAGGAGCTAGAGGCTGGAAGCTATGACAGAGATGAAGACGCACAAGGTTACGTTGATTCCCGGCGATGGCATCGGGCCGGAGGTGACGCAGGCGGTGGTGCGCATCCTGGAGGCCACCGGCGTGAAGTTTGAGTGGGAGCGGTATGCCGCGGGGGCCGAGGCATTTGAGATTCACGGCGAGTACATTCCGGCGGCGCTGTACGCGTCGATTGAGCGGAATCGCGTGGCATTGAAGGGGCCGGTGACGACGCCGATCGGCGGCGGGTTCAAGAGCATCAACGTGACGCTGCGTAAGAAGTTCGATCTGTTCGCAAATTTGAGGCCGATCCGGAATTTGCCCGGACTCGACACGAAGTATCCCGGCGTGGATCTGGTGATTGTGCGCGAAAACACCGAGGGCGAGTATGTGGGGCTGGAGCACGAGGTGGTGCCGGGTGTGGTGGAGAGCATCAAGGTGATCACCGAGAAGGGATCGACGCGGATTGCGCGGTTTGCGTTTGAGTATGCGCGCAAGCATGGACGGAAGAAGATCCACTCGATTCACAAAGCCAACATCATGAAGCTGTCGGACGGGCTGTTTCTGAGTTGTGCGCGGAAAGTTGCAGAGGAGTATCCGGATATTACGTATGGCGAGCACCTGATCGATAACACGTGCATGCAACTGGTGATGAATCCGTTTCAGTACGACACGCTGCTCCTGGAGAATTTGTACGGCGATATTGTGAGCGACCTGGCAGCGGGGCTGGTAGGCGGGTTGGGGCTGGCGCCGGGCGCGAACCTTGGCGCGGAGTGCGCGATCTTTGAAGCGGTGCATGGGTCGGCTCCGGATATTGCTGGGAAGGATGTGGCGAATCCGACAGCGCTGCTGCAATCGGCGATTTTGATGCTGCGACACCTGGACGAGGAGGCCGCTGCGGACAAGGCGCAGAAGGCGCTGGAGATGGTGTATGCGGAGCGGAAGACGCTTACGCGCGACGTAGGCGGAGCGGCGGGAACGACGCAGTTCACCGATGCGGTGGTGGCCGAGATTGGCTAAAGCGGGCGAGATTCTGAAGACAGGAGTCCGACAGCGGTGAAGGTCAATCTTCTCATTCTGACGGTTCTGGGTCTTGTGGCATACGTGTCAGGCCAGAGCCACCACGACAGCGCGAGAGGCGCACCCTTTCCGCAGACCGGTGCTGTCCACGATATCGCAACTTGCTGGCTTAACGCTGCATTCGAGCACCAAAAACAAAGCTACGGCGAGTTGTTGATGACTCGGGGCTTGCCCCCGCCTCCTGAGGAGCAACTCAGCACGGCTCTGGCTAACGATTTTCCTCCCGGCACCCTTGTTTTGCTTTACGACTACGTTGCACCGTGGCACAACTCTCAATCGTATGAGTCGGGCCAAATGGTTTTGTACGCCGGAGGCATGTATAAGCGATCTGCTGCGTCCAGTTCGGATACGGGCGAGCGACCGGCCAACAACAAAGAACAATGGGAATTGATTCAATCGTGCGAACCGAACTTCAACGCTTCGGACAAGCAGGTTTTAAGAGCGTGGCTTGTTTCGCGAGAGGGGATCGAAGCTTACGCGGCACTTCCGTTCTCGCCGGAGTCGCTGAATGCTGCGACTCGCGACCTGGACCGATCGCTCAGCTTGAGCTTTGAAGGAAACAGAAATGCGGCGCGTGGGTTCGACCTTCCAGCAGAACCGGGACAGGGCATCGCTTTCGAGTCCGCTCTGGATCATCTATCAAACCTCTTAATTCCGAAGACATTCTGGCCAGTCATGAAGCGGTTCGGCGATCTTATCGTCGTGCCCCAGCTTGCGATCGCTGAAGTTCCCTTCTCGCTGCTTCGCGGACCAGATGGTTCACCACTTGTCGATACGACTGCCGTGTGGATCGGCCGGAATAGTACGGACCTAGCAGGAGGCGAGGATACACTACGCGTAAATTCAGGCGAGTGGAATGCAAAGGCAAAGTATACGTTCAACGCTCCGCTTGTCGTCGGGAATCCGGCATTTCACAATACGGGCAGTCTGTATCTTCCGCAGTTGCCCGGTGCAGAACAGGAGGCGCGCGCGGTGGCCTCGATTATGCATACCGCGCCCCTCATCGGCGACGAGGCCGGAAAAGCTGAAGTTGAATCCCGAGCCGGATCGGCAGGAGAGATTTATATCGCCACACACGGCGCAGCGATGCCCAACGATCCTCTATCAGGATTTTTGGCTTTAGCAGGAGCGCCGGATGAATCGGGGCGATGGACCGCGAAGGAAATACAAAGCCGTGACCTAAGCAAGACGGACCTGGCAGTGCTGAGCGCCTGCCAGACGGGATTGGGAGGAGTCCATGCGGCCGGTGTAATCGGAGTGGGCCGGGCTTTCACACTGGCCGGAGTGCGGTGGGTCGTGATGAGCCTGTGGAATATCGATGACAAAGCTACGTCGGAACTGATGCAGGCATTCGTCAGCAACCTTGCCGGCTGTGAAACAGTGCATGCTTGCGTACCGGCGCAAGCTTTAAGGAAAGCGATGCTTGCAGAAAGGAATAGCAATTCGGATCCCAAATCATGGGGATCATTTGTGGTTTTCGGAGTCCCCAATGGAAAGCGCATCCACCGATGAAACCGCAGCGTCGCAGTCCCGCCTATGGGGAATCCCCGTAAAGTCCTTCTTTAGTACACTGGAAGGGATAAGGTCATGAAAACCAAATACTCAGTAGGGATCCTGGGCGCGACCGGAATGGTGGGCCAGCGCTATATTCAACTGCTCGAAAACCATCCATGGTTCGAGGTCACCTGGCTTGCAGCCAGCGACCGATCCAGCGGAAAGCCTTATGGCGAGGCGGCCAAGTGGCGGTTGGATACACCGCTGCCAGAGCGCATCGCAAAGATGACAGTGTCGCCGGCGGAGCCGGAGGGCGCGCCGAAGATTATTTTTGCGAGCGTGGACGCGGCAATTGCCCGCGAGATGGAGCCGAAGTTTGCGGCGGCGGGCAGCGCGGTGATTTCAAACTCGAGCGCGTTCCGGATGGAGCCGAATGTGCCGCTGGTACTGCCTGAGGTGAATGCCGACCATCTGCAGATGATCGAGGAGCAGCCGTCGCGGAAAGAGAGCGGCGGCTACATCGTGACCAATTCAAACTGCTCGGCGATGGGACTGGTGCTGGCGCTGAAGCCGATTGAGGAGCGGTTTGGGATCGAGCAGATTTTTGTGACCACGATGCAGGCGGTGAGCGGCGCGGGTTATCCGGGCGTGGCATCGATGGATATTTTGGATAACGTGATTCCGTATATTGGCAGCGAAGAAGAGAAGTTGGAGACGGAGACGCTGAAACTGCTGGGCAAGCTGGAAGGAAGTGCGGTGACGCCGCTGGCCGCGCAGATGACGGCGCATTGCAATCGCGTGCCGGTGATTGACGGGCACACGGAGTGCGTGTCGATCAAGCTGGGAAAGAAGCTGGGGCGCGAGGTAAAGCGCGAGGACATTCTGGCGGCGTGGGCGGAGTTCAACCCGCTTGCCGGATTAGACCTGCCGTTCGCGCCGGAACAGCCGATCGAGTGGCGCACAGAGAATGACCGGCCGCAACCGAGGCTCGATCGTGGACGAGGCAAGGGCATGACGGTGACGGTGGGACGGCTGCGGCCTTGCAATTTGCTGGACTGGAAATTTGTGCTGCTGTCGCATAACACGGTGCGTGGCGCGGCGGGAGCCACGATTTTGAACGCGGAGATGCTGGCGAGCCTGGGCAAGCTGGAGACAGCGGCGGTAGAGGCGGCGCGGTAGAGCAGGACCAGGGACCAGGGACTGGAAATGCTCTCCCGGCGGGTCGGGCAATTCAGCAAGATTTCACACGGGCGGGAATATTGGAAGGGACATGAGTCTGGTAGTGATGAAATTTGGCGGCACGTCGGTGGAGGATCCGGCGGCCATTCGGCGGACCGCGGCAATTGTGGCTGGTCGCGTGGCGCTGGGCAAAAGCCCAGTTGTGGTTGTGAGCGCCATGGCCAAGGTGACCGACCATTTGCTGCGCGCGGCGGCTGCGGCCTCGAGCGGCGATCGCACCGGGGCGCTGGCCATCAGCTCGCGGCTGAGATCGCGTCATCGAGATGCAGTCTGCGAGCTGGTGAAAAATCAGACCGCATCTGCGGCACTGATCAGCCTGATTGATGAACGATTCGATGCGCTGGATGAAGTGCTGCGCGGGTTGTCGGCAATTCTCGAGCTGACGCCAAGGATTTCAGACCTGATTGTGAGCTACGGCGAGCGGATATCGAGCCACATTGTGGCGGCGGCATTTCGCGAGCTGGGAATCAATGCGATGCGCGTGGACGCGCGAGAAGTGATCATCACCGACTCGGAGTTTCAGAAGGCGGCGCCACTGGACGATGTGATTGATAAGCGCGCGCCAGAGAGGCTGCTGCCGCTGGTGCGCGAAGGCATGGTGCCGGTGCTGGGCGGATTCATTGCCTCGAACGAAGCGGGATTGACGACGACGCTAGGCCGCGGAGGATCGGATTTTACCGGAGCGCTGGTAGGCGGCGCGCTGAACGCGGAGACTATCGAGATCTGGACGGACGTGGATGGGATCATGACAGCCGATCCGCGCGTGTGTCCCGACGCGCTGCGCGTGAAGGTGATCAGCTTTGAAGAGGCGGCGGAGCTGGCGTATTTCGGCGCGAAGGTGCTGCATCCTGCAACAATTCTGCCGGCGGTGAAGAAGAACATTCCGGTGCAGGTGCTGAACAGCCGCAACGCGGCGAACGAGGGCACGCGGATTATCTCGGTGGCGCCGCACTGCAAGAGCCCGTTCAAGTCGATCGCGGTAAAGAAGAAGTTGAGCATCATCGATATTGTGGCGAGCCGGATGCTAATGACGCACGGCTACCTGAGCAGGATGTTTGCGGTTTTTGACAAGCACAAGTGTCCGGTGGACATGGTTTCGACGAGCGAGGTTTCAGTGTCGGTGACAGTGGACTCGAATGCGAGCCTGCCGGAGATTGCCGGGGACCTGAAGGCGCTGGCGGATGTGACGTATGAAGGCAAGAAGGCGCTGGTGTGCATGGTGGGCGAGGATATTCGCGGGCAGAACGGGATTGCGGCGCAGGTGTTCAATGCGATCCGGCACGTCAACGTGAGAATGATTTCGCAGGGAGCAAGCGAAATCAACATGAGCTTCATGATCGATGAGGATGATGCCGATGAGGCGGTGCGGTCGCTGCACGCGGCGTTTTTCAAGGAGCCTGATCCGGAAGTATTTGATGTGGAAGCGAGAAAACAGGTGTCAGTGATCAGTGGTCAGTGATCAGTTGACAGCTAGGGACTAGGGGACCAGGGACTAGGGACTGGGGACTAGGGACCGGGGGACCAGGGACTACAACTGGGTGCATAAATGGCATGGGCGTTTACAAAAACATCCCTCAGGGGCTAAAGCCCGCAGTTTTATTGGCCTTTTTCGGCACGACTAAAGTCGTGCCCTTTCAAGAAAACATTTATGCAACCGGTTCTAGGGACTAGAGACTAGGGCGAGGAGTCCATGCTCATTTTGGTGCTTGGAAAAGGGAAGACCGGCTCGCTGGTGGCGGAGGTGGCTCGGGAACGCGGCCACGGCGTGCGGGCTCTGGATATTGATGAGAACCGAAAGGCGTCGGCCTTGACTGCGCCGAACCTTGCGGGCGTGGATGTGGTGGTGGACTTTACGGCTCCCGAGGCAGCCGTGGAGAATATGCGGGCGGTGCTGGCGCTGGGCGGGCGGATCGTGGTAGGCACGACAGGCTGGTATACGAAGCTTGGTGAGATGAAGGCCCTCGCATTGCAGCGCGGCGGAGGGCTGTTGTACGGGACCAATTTCTCGATCGGTGTGCAGAAGCTGTTCCGGCTGACGGCGGAGCTGGCGAAGCTGGAAGGGTACACGTTCTCGATTGAGGAGGCGCACCACGTGACAAAAGTGGATGCACCGTCGGGGACGGCTCTGACGCTGAAGGAAATCATTCGGGGAGTGCGGCCGGGAATCGACGTGCCGGTCGAGTCGCACCGAGTGGGCGATGCCAAGGGCGAGCACCTGGTCCGCGCAGTGAGCGATCACGACGCGCTGGAGCTGCGGCACGATGCGCATTCTCGCCGCGGCTTTGCGCTAGGCGCGGTACGCGGGGCAGAGTGGTTGGCCGGGAAACAAGGGACGTGGGAGTTTAGAGAGATCTTCGATCAGTTGTAGAATCACTTATGCCTCGAATCTTCTTTGTTATCATCTTCCACTCGTTCGCATTGAGTATTGCTGCGTGGGGACAAGCGAGCACGCCGGTGCCCGCCGATTCCGGTGCGAAAGCGCCAGCGTATGAAGTAGTGTCGATCAAGCAGGACAAGTCGGGAAGCGGCCAGTCAATGTGGCGATCGATGCCGGACGGATTCCGTATCACGAATATGCCGCTGCACTCGCTGCTGATGAGCGCGTACGGATTGATTTTGGAGAGTCAGTTGGTGGGCGAGCCCAATTGGGTGACCTCCGATCCTTATGACGTTCAAGCAAAGATGGACGAGACTACGACCGAGCAATGGAAGAGCCTGTCGAACAAGGAGCGGTGGGAGAAGCAGAAATTGATGATGCAGTCGCTGTTGGCGGATCGCTGCCAGCTGAAGGTGCATCGCGAGACGCTGCAGTTGCCGGTGTACGACATGGTAATTGCAAAAGGCGGTGCGAAGATGAAGGAAGCGGCAGCAAATGAGAGCGGTTTTGGAACCTACAAGAACGATGAAATCCAAGCGCAGGCGACGGCGGTGAGTAGTTTGTTGTTTAGCTTGTCGGGCAATGTGGGCCGGTTGATCGTGGACTAGACGGGGCTGGGAGACAAGAAATTCGACTTTGATCTGAAGTGGACGCCGGACGATCAGCGAGCAGCGGACAGCGCGGATGCAGAGCCATCGATTTTTACAGCGCTGGAGGAGCAGCTTGGATTGAAGTTGATTCCCGACAAGGGGCCGGTAGAGGTGCTGGTGATTGATCATATGGAGCGGCCTTCAGCCAACTAGATGCCCCATCACGCTAATTTAAGGATTGGCATTTGTGGTTCCCGGTCCCAAAATCGGGACCTGGGGCACCGACACTAGTCAGAATTGCGATCGCTCGCACGTCGTGAGGGCCAGTTTTTCCTCGGCGATTTCTTCGTGCGGGGCCGGTATAAACTTGGGGGGTGATGGAAACGACAGGTTGTGGTACCGCAATTGTGACGCCGTTCAAGGCGGATGGCTCGCTGGACGAGCAGGCGCTGTGGTCACTGGTGAACTGGCAGATTGAGTCGGGCATCGATTTTCTGGTGGCGTGCGGATCGACCGGCGAAGCGGCGACGCTGGATGAGGAAGAGTGGCTAGGCACGGTTCGGCTGGTGATCGAGGCGGCGGCGGGCCGTGTTCCAGTGTGGGCAGGGTGCACGCACAATTCGACGCGCATGCTGGTGCGACAGGCTTCGCTGCTGAAGCGCGTGCCGGGAGTGGCATGCGTGTTGTCGGCAAATCCCTATTACAATAAGCCGACGCAGGAGGGGCAGTACCAGCACTTTCTGGCGCTGGCGCACGAAGTGCACCCGATGCCGGTTTGCGTGTACAACGTGCCGGGGCGCACGGCGGCGAACCTGGAGCCGGATACAGTGGCGAGGCTCGCCGCATCGGCGCGAAACATTCAGGCGATCAAAGAGGCGAGCGGCAAAGTGTCGCAGTTTGCCGAACTGGCGCATATTCTGCCTCGCGGGTTCAAGATTTTTTCGGGTGACGATGGACTGGCGCTGGCGACGATTGCAGTGGGCGCGCACGGGTTGATCAGCGTGGCGTCGAATGAAGCTCCAGCGGAAGTGACGCGCATGATTCGTGCGGCGCTTAACAACAACTGGAATGAGGCACGGGATCTGGAGCGACGCTTCTCGCGGCTGTTTGACGCCAATTTCTGGGAGTCGAACCCGGCTCCAGTGAAGACCGTTCTTAGCCTGATGGGACGGTGCGGCGATACGGTTCGGCTGCCGCTGGTGCCGCCTCTGGCGGGAACGCGCGCGCGGCTGGAGCGGCTGGCTGGCGAGATGGGGCTGATGAAGTACGTGCCGATTCCGGCGGGTGTACGGTCGGAAGTGTATTGAGCCGAGGCGAGCGGAGTCAGCGGAGTTGGCGGAATTGGCGGAGTTAGCGAGGCTGGCGGCGTTCGATGAACGCGCATTGTGCGCAATTCCTGGAACAAATCTATGCGACAAACATCGATGTATTCATTGAGACGAACGCTGTGCCTGATGGCTGCGTTTGCTGGAGCGCTTGCTGCATCGCAAACAGCGATGGCGCAGGAGCAGTCCGGCAGCGGGCAAGCGGCGAGTGCGCAGACGCAAGCAGGCGGGCAGGCGACGAGCCAGAGCGATCTGCGCAACGTGAAGCCGAATATCTCTGGGCAGAGAAACGGCGTCTTTGTCGAGCCGGATGCGATGGACTTTGCCGATCATGCGGGGTATGTGCCGCTGTTTGACGGCAAGACGCTGAATGGATGGGACGGGCGGCCGGGAGTGTGGAGCGTGGAAGACGGCGCGATCGTGGGCGTATCGACGAAGGACAAAGTCGCGGGGAATACGTTCCTGGTATATCACGGCGTGGAGGCGAAGGATTTCGATCTGAAGCTGGAGATCAAGGTGGAATGGGGCGGGGGAAGCGGCGTGCAATACCGGAGCAGCACGGGGATTCCGCCAGGACGCGTGGCAGGGCGGGGAGAGCCGCCGCTCGATCCACGCTGGGTGATGATAGGGCCGCAGGCCGATTTCTGGTATCCGGTAAGCGAGAAAGCGAAGGAATACAGCGGGCAACTGTACTCACAGAACACGTCGCAGGGAATTATTGCGTGGCGCGGTCAGGTGGTGGAGACGGAGCCGGGCAAGTTTCCGCGGTTAATGGGAATGATCGGCGACCGCGCGCGGCTGGGGACGTATGTGAAGGACGGCGAGTGGAATCAGTACACGATCATCGCGCGAGGCGGAGTGATTCTGCACATCCTGAATGGACAGCTCATGGCGGTGCTGGTAGACGACGACCCGCAATCGTCGAACAACGTTTCGGGCTTATTCGGGCTGCAGATCGAGGGGACGCCGTGTAAGGTGTCGTTCAGAGATTTGTGGTTGAGGAAGATCGATTAGACCGGAGGTATTAGAGTTTGACGCAGGATTGCGGCGACGGATTACATATTCTGCGAAAGATCAAAGGGTTACGGCGGTAACTCATCGGGACGAACTAAATTTTTCGAAACTCTCGCAACTTTCCTGAATCGGCCCGTGTTCTAATTTTCGACAGTGGGCCATACGTCTAAAGATCGAACCGCTGCCACATCCCAATTTTTCGCGAATGCGCCGTGCGCAAGCGCGCCTGAAGTTACCTGTTTTCCCCCGCCCAGGATGGTCGAGAATCGTTGCCGGCCCAGATTGTGGATGCGACCGTGCAAGGGAATTCTCATTAAGGCGGGAATCCCTGCCCAGGGGAATGTAAACAGGTAATCGGGTGCAGGCTCAAACCGCGACGCAGACTCGCAGAAGGTGAGCAAACTATGTCCCCCCAATTTTCGAAGGGTTTTTTCAGACTGATGCTTCTTCCGGTGGCTGCGGCGATTCTGGCGGCAACCGGCTGCGGAAACGGCTCAATTAACAGCATGACGCAACAGTACAGCGGACCGACAGGGCCCGCATTTCTGGTGGGCACAGACGCGCCACTGGCGTCGGTGGTTTCGTTCAAGGTGACGTTTCAGGATGTCGAGTTAACGAATGGCACAAGCACGACGGGAACTTTGGTGAAGGGCACGCCGACGGTTGACTTCGCACGGTACAACGGCCTTCAAACGCTGGTTGATATGAACCAGGTACCTGCGGGAACCTATACAGGGATCACATTTGTTCTGGGAACTGGATCGGTGGGCTGGCTGAACACTTCAGGAACAGGGGCTCCTACGATCCAGACAGCGCCCGCTGTGTTTTCGTCGACAACGATCACGGAAAACTTTGCGAAGCCGCTGGTGGTGGGAACAAACACTCCGCCGGTGGGCGTGCGCATGGATTTCGATCTGGCGCAGTCGATCCCAGTGGATTCGAATGGGCAGATTGAAATGGATTCAAGCGGCAACGTCGCGGTGACTCCGACCATCGACGTGGCGGCAGTGACGCGCACGGAAACAGCCGCGCACATCGACGTGCTGAGGGGAGCGGTTGTGAGCGGGCCGACCGGCACGACGGAGCCTGCGTCATTCACGATCCAAGGACCGCACGGCGAGCAGTTCACGATCAACACAGACAAGAACACCGAGTGGGACAGCAATGCCAGCCTGAGCACGCTTAATAGCAACAGCGTGGTCGAGGTGGCGGGCTCGCTGGATCCGGCGGATCAGACGCTGGACGCCGACGAGGTAGCAGTCATCACCGACAGTAAGTTCTATGCAACGGGGCTCGTGACGTATGTGACACCGCCGCTGGGCCAGGCAACCAACCTTGACTTCTATGTGCGCTCAGTTGAGCCATCTCAGCTCGCGGATGTTCCGCTGGGCGGTATTGCCCAGGTGAATATCACCGGGAATGAGAAGTACGGCATCTACTGGATGCACAATGCGTTCACGCAGCTGCTCTTCAACTCGTATGCACTTACGCCGGGCCAGGAGATTGCGGTAGGAGGCACGGACGCCGAAGCGACCCCCAGCAGTGGGAGCGCAATTACAGTGAATCGTATTCACCTGCAGAACTGGGGTTATGTCGGGACCATTGTGCCCAAGAGCCAGAGTTCAGCGCAGGGCCTATTCCAGATGAAGATTACTGGATTCGCCGGGCAAGTTGTCCCGTCCACGGTTACGGTGTACCTGGGACCAGATGCGGATTTCCGCTTTGGCTTTGGTGCATTCAATGACTTAAGCGACAGCACGAAGATTCGCGTAGTAGGCCTGCTACTCAAGAATTCAACCAACGGGAACCTGGTGCTGCTGGCGCGACATATCGATGGATTCCATTTCAATGATATGACGACCGCAGCGTGGCAATAGAGAAAACGAACGATTGAGCAAATGCCGGGGTCAGCACAAAGCTGGCTCCGGCGTTTTTGTGCGCGAAGGATGGATCGTGTCCGAGGCCTAAAAGAGATCGGCGATGGGTGGGAAGGTGAGGAGCAGTCCGAGGAAGAGCAAGATGATTGAAATGGCACTGATGGGACGGATGGCGACATTTCGCCCGTGCCAAAGACGATAGAGGATGAACCATGCGACCAGCCAACCGATGATGGCGCAAGTGGTTACTCCGGAGAGCGGGCCGGTGGGCGTGTAGAAAATGAAGTGCTTTTTGAAGAAGACGGATTGATCGCCGAGGATAGCAAAGAGAGCAACGAGGAACGAGCCGATTCCCGCAGCGAGAATTGCGGCGGCACCTTTGCCATTGAGCGTGGGGCGAGCTGAGAGCGAAGGGCTGTGAGCGCTCATGGTTTTGCTCCATGAACAACATGGATCGTTGAGCCGCCCTGGACGGGCGCATTCTTGTTGATCTCAGCACCGAAGAAGCCTGCGATGCCCGCGGCAATGAGCGAGATCCAGACGAAGCTCAAGACCGCGGTGCGAAGCTCCGACTGATTGCGAAGACTTCGGCGGTATTGGTGAAAGACGACGGCGGCCATAGTGATGGAGATGGGCACGAGCCAGGCGACGTGCTCCTTCCACTCCATGCCGATGGAGTGCCAGGCGGCTGTAGATGAGCTCGACATGAGAAGACGCTGCGGAAAGGCGGCGAGGTTGGCGACGCCTGCGGGCGGCGTGGCGCGGTACCAGGGATAAATGATGTAGGCGCCGGTGAGCACGGTGAGCCAGGCGAGGGCGGCCATCACGGTGAGATAGGTAGTAAGAAACTTCTCGTCCTCGA
>Ga0335085_10004611_pt1 | contig 22721 bp, 22 predicted proteins | sample Lox_Sample_45_FD_206712 | JGI IMG/M metagenome (GOLD analysis project Ga0335085, IMG submission 206712) | Soil microbial communities from Loxahatchee National Wildlife Refuge, Florida, United States - Lox_Sample_4.5 | ecosystem: Environmental > Terrestrial > Soil > Wetlands | place: USA...
TCTCCGCCACCTGCGCGGGGCCAGTCGAATCTCGGTTCACCGCGTAGAACGGGTCGAGGTCACCGAGACAGCGAACCGCCGGGGTGCCGGCCAGACCGCGCGGGTCCCAGGACACGACGTCGAACGACGCGAGGATCTCGGCCGGGAACTCGGCGGCGGCGTCCCTTACGAGGTCGACCCCGGATCCGCCGGGTCCGCCCGGGTTCACGAACAGCGCTCCGATCGACTGGTGCGCGGCGGGCAGTCGGCCGAGTGCAAGCGTGATTCGTCGCCCGCGCGGATGCGCGTAGTCGAGCGGGACCGAAAGCGTGCCGCATTCGATCTTGCCGCACGGAGTCCAATCGATCGCGCCGGTGCGTTCGTTGCGGACGAGGGGACGGCCGGCGGCCGCGCACGCCGGAAGGACGAGCGCTGCGACGCACGACGCGAGCGCGGCGAGAAGCGATCGGCGACGCATCGGGGCACCCTAGGCTGCAGGCGTGGTTCGCCTCAGCGCGCACGCCGATCCCGCGTTCCTCACCGAGATGCTGTACGAGGCGGTCAACTGGCACGACGACGGTGCGGAGGAACGTCCTTCGCTCGAAGCCACCCTCGCCGTGGACGAGAGCGCGCGGTACGTCGACGATTGGGGAAGGGCCGGCGACGTCGCACTGTACGCGCTCGACCGCCGCGACGAGCCGGTCGGCGCCGCGTGGTCGCGACTCTTCACCGCGACGAGGCCCGGCTACGGGTACGTCGCCGCCGAGGTCCCCGAGCTCGCCATCGGCGTCTATCCCGAATTTCGCGGCCAGCGCATCGGCACCCTGTTGCTCGGCGCGCTCCTCGCCCGCGCCGAGCGCGACCACGCGCACGCGATCAGCCTGAGTGTCAACCGGGAAAACCCGGCGAAGCGTCTGTACGCGCGCTTCGGGTTCGAGGTCGTCGCGCAGACGGGGGACGCGTTCACGATGGTGAAAGAGCTCGGGTGAAGAACCCGGGGTGAGAGAGCTCGGCTGACCCACTCCGTCCTGTCAGCCCGCTGGTCACTCCCGCGCTCTCGGCTGTTCTGCGGCGTGCCATTGGCGGGGCGGGAGGCCCAGTTCGCTCGGCGTCGGTGCCGGCAGCGAACATGAACGGGTGCGCGACCAACCGGACGATCCCGCGGGAAGCGAATCGGAACCCGGCGCGACCGGCCCGGCCGCATTCGAGGCGCCGCACTCCAACGGCGCGGTCCACCAGAACCCGCCCGGGCGGCGTCGGCACCGCGCGCCGTGGGAATTCACCATCCTGGCGCTCTTCGTCCTGCTCCTGTGTATCGGGATCATCCTCGGGTGGACGCTCTACGGTTCGCGCTCGCCGGAGCGGCTGGACGCCTCATCGGCCGCCGCGCTCTCGGCCGCGTGCAACCGCGCGCAGGCCGAGCTCGAGGCACTGCCGAATCCGTATCCGAAGCTCGGCGCCGACCGCGTCGCGCGTATACGCGCCGAGAACGATCGGCTGCGTGCGATGGTGTCGGACTTCGCGACGGTGCATCCCGCGGCGAAGACCCCGGCAGACGCGGTTCAGAAGTGGTCGGCAGACTGGGGTCGGATGATCGACGCGCGGGCACGCTACGCAGACGCGCTCGAGCAGTCGGCATCGACCGGGGCCAAGGTGCAGTTCGTGTACCCCGCCGTGAACGCGATCCAGCCGGTGACCGACCAGATGGACGATTTCGTGCGCGAGAACCACCCCAATCTCAACGCGTGCTTCACTACGGCGTTGCAGCTCGAGGTTGTGGAGGGGCCGCGGACCTATGCGAAGGTGACGTCATGACGCAACGGCTCGACGGGAAAATCGCGTTGATCACCGGCGCCGGTAGCGGCATGGGGCGGGCCGCGGCGAGTCTGTTCGCCGTGGAGGGCGCCAAAGTCGTGGTCACCGACGTGGTCGACGGCCCGGGTCACGAGACGGTGGCGGCGGTGCGAGACGCGGGCGGCGACGCCACCTATGTGCGCGCGGACGTGTCGGTCCCGGCCGACTGCGAGGCAATGGTCCGGTTCGCGACCGACACCTACGGCGGCCTGCACGTGCTCTACAACAACGCGGGCATCTTCCCGGGCGACGACGGCGGAGTGTTGGACACTCCGGAGTCGACGTGGGAACGCGTCATGGAGATCAATCTGAAAGGTGTGTGGCTCGGATGCCGGGCCGCAATTCCGGCGATGATCGCGTCGGGCGGCGGCAGCATCGTCAACGTGGCCTCGTTCGTCGCGTTGATGGGCGCGGCGACCGCGCAGATCGCGTACACCGCGAGCAAGGGCGGCGTGTTGTCGATGACCAGGGAGATCGCCGTCGAGTACGCGCGTCGCGGAATCCGCGCGAACGCGCTCTGCCCCGGACCGATCGAGACCCCGCTGCTCCAAGAGCTCCTCTCGGATCCCGACCGGCGCGCCCGGCGCATGGTCCACATCCCGATGGGACGGCTCGGGCGCGCCGAGGAGTTGGCCCGGGCCGCGTTGTTCCTCGCGTCGGACGACGCCTCCTTCATGACCGGTGCGTCACTGGTCGTCGACGGCGGCATCACGGCCGCGTACGTGACCCCGGAGTAAGGGAGTCAATAGGCTGCCGCCATGACGGCTCGGGGAATGCTGGACGCGGCCCAGCTCGAACAGCACATCGACTCGGGCGAGATCGACACCGTGCTCGTCGCGTTCGCCGACCTGCAGGGGCGCCTGGTCGGCAAGCGTGTCACCGGCTCCTACTGGCGCGACCACATGCGCGGGGGCGCCGAACCGCTGCACATGTGCAACTACCTCCTTGCGGTCGACAGCGAGATGAACGTGCTTCCCGGCTACGCGTTCGCGAGCTGGGATCAGGGCTACGGCGACATGGCTGCGCAACCCGACCTCGCCACGATCCGCCGCGTGCCGTGGCTCGACAAGACCGCCCTCGTGCTCTGCGACCTGCTCGACGAGGAGACGGGCGCGCCGGTCGAGGTGTCGCCTCGCCGGATCCTGCAACGGCAGGTCGAACAGGCCGCGGCCGCGGGCTTCAGTTTGAACTTCGCGAGCGAGCTCGAGTTCTTCTTGTTCCGCGACTCGCTCGAGGAGGCGGCCGCCAAGGGCTACGCCGACCTCACGCCGCACTCGCTTGTGGTCGAGGACTACCACATCCTGCAGACGACCCGCGACGAGTACCTGATCCGCGACATCCGCAACGGGATCGACGGTGCGGGCGTGCCCGTCGAATTCTCGAAGGGCGAGGCCGGTCGCGGGCAGCACGAGATCAACCTCGTGTACGCCGACCCGGTGGAAATGGCCGACCGGCACGTGATCTACAAGAACGGGGCCAAGGAGATCGCCGCGCAGCACGGACGCGCGATCACGTTCATGGCGAAGTACTCGGCCGACGAGGTCGGGTCGTCGTGCCATGTGCATTCGAGCCTGTGGTCGCGCGACGGTGAGGACGCCCTCATGTGGGACCCGGGGGCACCCGACCACCTCTCCCCCGTATTCCGGGGCTGGCTCGGCGGGCAGATCGCGTGCGGACGAGAGCTCGCCTGGATGTACGCCCCGACCGTCAACTCGTACAAGCGGTACCAGCCGGAGTCATGGGCGCCGACCGCGCTCGCGTGGAGCATCGACAACCGCACCTGCGGCTTCCGGATCGTGGGGCACGGCTCGTCGTTCCGGCTCGAGTCACGCATCCCCGGTGCCGACGTGAATCCTTACCTCGCCTACGCGGCGACGATCGCCGCCGGACTACACGGCGTCGAACACGGCATCGATCCCGGAGCCCGCTTCGACGGCAACGCGTACGCGGCACCGGAGCTCGCGCGCGTCCCCGAGAGTCTCGTGGCTGCGATCGACGCGTTCGCGAGCTCGAAGGTCGCCGTCGACGCGTTCGGTGCCGAAGTGCACGACCACCTCCTGAACACCGCGCGCCAGGAATGGGCGTACTTCAACCGGGCCGTCACCGACTGGGAACGGCGCCGCAACTTCGATCAGTGGTAACCCAGTCGACAGCCAAGCGTGGAGTCGACCTGTGGTGACCGAGACGACAGCGCAGGCGACCGAAAGGGAGCCGAAGCGTGGAGTCGACCTGTGGTGACCGAGACGACAGCGCAGGCGACCGAAAGGGAGCCGAAGCGTGGAGTCGACCTGTGGTGATTGTCGCGGTTACGGGTCGCCGTCTCGGCCGCACCGAGAGGTGGCCGTACTCGGGCGCAGCCGCGCTTCCCTACGCGTATGTCGACGCAGTGACACGCGCGGGTGGCCAGCCGGTCATCGTGAACGAGTCGCGTGACCCGAAGGCTCTCCTTGCCCGCGTCGACGCGCTGGTGCTCACCGGCGGCCCCGATGTCGATCCGGCGCGCTACGCGCAGACCGCACACGAGAGCGTCTACGGCGTCGACGCCCGCGCTGATGAGTTCGAGTGCGCGCTCGCCGAGGCGGCCGCCGTCCGGTCGGTGCCCACGCTGGCTATCTGCCGCGGGATCCAGATCCTCAACGTCGCGCGCGGCGGTTCATTGCACCAGCACATCCCCGACGACCCGGGCGTACCGCCGCACGGCCGGCCCGGAGAAGCCGGTGGCGCCCGGCAGCACGAGGTGACGCTCGACGGCGACTCCCTCGTCGCCGAAGTGATGGGCACGACGACGGTGACGGCGTCGTGCCATCACCACCAGGCGATTGGCGAGCTCGGCGACGGGCTCCGTGTCGTCGGTCGCGCCGCGGACGGTATCGTCGAGGCGCTCGAGCTCGACGGCGCGTTCATCCTCGCAGTGCAGTGGCATCCCGAGGACACGACCGCCGTGGACCCGGCGCAGCAGCGGTTGTTCGACGCGTTGGTCAGGCGGGCGGGGGGCTGATCCGCGCGCGTAGCTCGTGCTTCGGCACCTTGCCGCTGGGGTTGCGGGGCATCACGTCGATGATCTCGAGCCGTTCGGGCACTTTCTGCACCATCAGGCCGACCGCGTTGCAATGGTCGCGCACGTCGGGAATGGTCGGAGGGTCGGCGGGATCCTTCGGTACGACGAACGCGACGACCATCTCACCGCGTGCTTCGTCGGGGATGCCCAGGACGGCGACGTCGGCGACCTTGGGATGGGCGTAGAGGACGTCTTCGACCTCCTTGGCCGACACGTTCTCGCCCTTGCGGATGATGATGTCCTTCACCCGGCCGGTGATGACTATCGCGCCGTGCTCGTCGAAGCGACCCATGTCGCCGGTGCGCAAGAAGCCGTCTTCGGTGAACGCGTCGGCGTCGAGCGAGCTGTCGACGTAGCCACGCATCACCTGTGGCCCCTTCACGACGATTTCGCCACTCTCGAGGATCTTCATGGTGACACCGCGGGTCGGGGTGCCCTCGGCGTTCGCCTTCGAACTGTCGGGCGCGTCGATGTCGGTCTGGGCGACGATCGGCGCCTCGGTCATGCCGTACCCGGAGGTGGTGCCGATCGAGCTGGGAACGACCTTCTGCAACTCGGCATGGAGATGGGGCGGCTTCGTCGAGCCCCCGCCGGGAAAGTCGCGCACGGTCGCGTACGCAGCGGGATTCGCGCGCGCCTCGTCGATCAGCGCGGTGTGGATCGCGGCCGCACCGTTTGCGAGCGTCACCTTGTGACGACCGATCAGCTCGGTCGATGCGCCCGCCGTCCACGACTCCATCAGTACGGCCGCCGAGCCGGTGAGCAGCGGCGTGTAGACGCCGATGATGATGCCACCGACGTGCGTGAACGGGAACGCGACGAGCGCGATGTCGTCGGCGACGACGTGGGTCTTCTCCGCGTAGCCGATCGCACCCGCGAGCACAGACCTGTCCGTGTGTTGCGCGCCTTTCGGGTCGGCGGTGGTGCCCGACGTATAGAAGATCCATCGCACCGGATCCTGGGCCGGGTCGTCGAAGACCGCCGGCGGCGGCGGCAGCGTGACGGGATCACCTTCGGGGTTGTAGTGGTCGGCGACGAGGGTGTGCATGTCGTCCTGCTCGCCCGCGACCTGCTCGGCCAGAGCCTGATAGTCGAACTTGTTCCACGTCGACGGCGTGATGAGGAGCTTGCATCTCGTTTGCTTGGCGATGAACGAGACCTCGCGGTAGCGGTAGATCGGCAGCATCGGGTTCTGAATCGCCCCGAGCCGGCACAACGCGCCGACGAGCACGGCGGACTCCGTCCACGTCGGGAGCTGCCACGAGACGTTGGTTCCGGCGCGCACACCGAGCGCGTACAACCCCGCGGCGGCGCGTTCGCAGAGCTCCTTGTAGCGAGCGAAGTTCGTCACCCGATCGCCGTCGAACAGCATGACGCGTTCCGGCGTCGCCGCGGCGCGGCGTTCGACGAGCTCCCAGACGCTGCGCGCGTCGTCGATCATCTCGGCCTTCGGACTCATACGGTGATGCCACCGTCGATGGAAACGATCGAACCGGTCATGTACCGGCACTCGTCGGACGCGATGAACGCGACGACGTTCGCGATCTCCTCGGGCTGGGAGTTCCCGAGCGGCGACATGACCTTGCGCATCACCTTCCAGTCGACCCCTTCGGGGAAGTCCATGAAGGCCTGCTGCAACGGGGTCTCCATGCCGCCGGGCGCGACGCAGTTCGCCCGGACCCCGCGCTTCAGGTACTCATCCGCGATGCACCGGGTCAGGTGAACGACGCCGGCCTTCGAGGAGCAGTACGCGATCGAATACGGCTGGGCCTTCACGCCCGCGTTCGACGCGATGTTGACGATCGACCCGCCCCCGTCCATCAGGTGCGGGAGCGCGGCCTGGCACACGAGGAACGTGCCGGTGAGGTTCACGCCGATGATGCGCTGCCAGTCGGCGAACGGCACCTCGTGCGTGTGCGCGAAGCGGCCGATCCCGGCGCTGTTCACGACGACCTGCGGGCGGCCCAGGTCGCGTGCGGCTCCGGCCATCGCGTCCTTCACCGAGTCGGGATCGGACACGTCGACCCGGTACGCACGCCCCGATCCTCCCTGCTCACCGATCTCGGCCGCGGTCTTCTCGGCGGCGTCGACCGCGATGTCGAAGCACGCGACCGTCGCTCCCTCGCTCGCCAGCTGCCGCGCGGTCGCATGACCGAGTCCCGAGCCGGCGCCGGTGACCACTGCTACCCGTCCATCGAAGCGTCCCATGGCGCCGAAGCTAACGCGCGGCGCGCGCAAGCACCCAAAGGTCGGAGGGCCGCCGCGTACGCGATGGGCGGGGGCGCCGATGGTGAACGGCCCGCCGGCGCGTGAACCGGCGGGCCGTCGCGCGCTTGCGGCCTCTGGGGGAAAGAGACCGGGAAGCGGTTCCCGCTGGCATCATCGGCGGCGCCGGCATCCGTATGAGGAAGACCCCGTAACTCGCAAGGGGTAACGGTTCCGGTGCCCTGCGGCTGGTCGTCGCCGGCGGTTGCGCGTGAGGGCCGGACCGGCGTCAGACGGCCATCACCGTGAACGGCACGCGGCCGACGACGTCCTGGTCGATCGCGACCTGCCACTCGTAACGTCCCGGCGCAAGGGGCAAACCGGCGATGTTCACCGCGAATGGCGCGTCCAGCTCGCTGCCGGGGACGAGGCCGGCCGGCCGGCCGGCCTCGAAGCGGCCTTGGATCTCGACGCGCGTCGCGTCGAGCCCGCCCTCGGCGTTCGGCAGGACCGGATCGAGCCCGTCCTCGGTGACGAGCCGCGCCACGAAGTCGTGCGGGATGTTGGCGTCCTCCCAGGGCACCGCGATCTTCACCGCGAGGCCCATAGTGACCGGTGCGCCGCGATAGATGCTCCAACCGCCGCCGAGCACGTAGAGCTTGCCAGCGACCTCCTGCGCATGGTCACAGAGGAGCAGCGTCGTCTTCATGGCCGCGACGTTAGAGGACGCCGGTGACGATCGCCGCTCACAGATCGTCCGCGTACGCATCGGAGCCCGGGATCGTCGCGAGGAACGGGCTGGCGAATCCACACCCTTCGAGCTCACCGGCAACCGCTACGAAGACCTTCCGAGGGTCGTCGGCACACAGTCCGAGCACCAGCTCGTGGGGCGGTGGATCGACCTGCGACACCACCGTGCGCTCGAGCCGCAGACCGATCGCGGCCGGCAGGTCGAGGCGCGGCGCCGCGACCTCGCTCGCGGCGACGATCGCGCCCGCGAACCCGCGGTCGAGGGCCACGACGGCGTCGACTGGTCCCGCCTGCCACACACACGTGTAGACCGCGGTGTGCACGTGGTCGCGCCCGGCGAACAGGCGTCCCTCGTCCGCGATCGTCTCCATCTCGTGCGCAACCCATGCGTCCCATTCGGCCTGCTTTCCCGGCAGCACCCACGCGACACCGAGGTACGAGCCCCGGGCGGGATCGCCGAGCAGCTGCCCGTCCGGTCGCAACTCCTTGCACGCCCGGGTGGCGACGAATCGCGCCCCCGCGAAGACGCCGGGGCCGGCCTTCACCGCGGCGGGGAAGTGGTCGCGCTCGTACCAGCGGTTGAACTCGACGGCCATGCCCGGATGCGGCTCGATGTACGACACGATCGCGGTGCCGATCTCGACACCGCGTGGCCCCGGGCGCGGATTCACCGCGAGACCCGCTCGAGCGCGGCCCACAACGCCTGTTTCGTGTGCGCGAGGGCCGCCGGCGAATTGCGTGCGATCAACTCGGCCAGGGCCTGCGCCTCGGGCTCGAGGCGATCCGGCGCGACGACTTGTGAGCAGATGCCGAGGGCATAGGCGCGCGCGGCATCGAGCCGTTCGTACCGTCCGACGAACGCCATGCGCAGCACCGACTCCATCGGCGACTTCTTCGCGAGCGCGATCGTCTCGTAGACGCTTGCCTGGCCGACCGAGACGTGCGGATCGACAAAGGTGGCATCGGAGGACGCGATGACAACGTCGGCATCGGCGACGAAATGCAGCCCACCGCCCGCGCACACGCCGTTCACCGCCGCGATGACCGGCTTCCCCACGTTGTTGTGCCACGAAGTGAAGCGCAGCTCGAAGCGCCTCGTCCGCCGCGATTGCTCGCGCAGTGCGGCGGGAGCGCGCGCGAGCTGGGCGAGGTCGAGACCGGTTTGGAAGGCCGCGCCCGCACCCGTGTTCACGATGACGCGGACCTCGGGGTCTGCGTCGAGCTCGGGCCACGCCCGTTCCAGCTCCTCCATCATCCGCGCGTCCATCGCATTCCCCGCCTCGGGACGATCGAACACGAGCCAGCCGACGGGTCCGCGGCGCTCTACCCGCAGCGCCTGGTACCGGGACAGCTGCGGCTCGGGCATGCGCGCGGGGCTTTCGTCGTGGCAAGTTGTCGGCATGACCGACGATGAACTGCCCTCGACGATACCGGGACTCGTTGCGCGCGCCGCTGTTCGGTACGGAGCGCGGGAGGCCCTGGTCGACGAGCGCAGCCGCGTCACGTTCGCGCAGCTGGCAGAGCAGGTCGACCAGACCGCACGAGCGATACTGGCAAGCGGTGTCGCGCCGGGCGACCGGGTGGCGATCTGGGCCCCGAACTGCCCCGAATGGGCGGTCGCCGCGCTGGGGATCTTTCGCGCCGGCGCGGTGCTCGTCCCCGTGAACACCCGCTTCAAGGGCGCGGAGGCCCGCGACATCCTCGAGCGCTCGGGTGCGAAGCTGCTCTTCACCGTCACCGACTTCCTCGCCACGAACTACGAAGCGCTCTTGCGGGACGAGCCCGAGCTGCCCGGTCTCGCCGAAATCGTCGATCTGCGCGGACCGTCGCGCGCGGAGTTGCTCGCGCGCGACCCGGGCGGCGCGCTCCCCGAGCCGCAGAAGGCTGACGACCTGTGCGCGATCCTGTTCACCTCCGGCACCACCGGGCGACCGAAGGGCGCGATGCTCACGCACGGCGCGACGGTGCGTGCCTACGACGCGTGGGCGACGGTCGTCGGCCTGCGAGAAGGCGACCGTTATCTGGTCGTCAACCCTTTCTTCCACTCGTTCGGGTTGAACGCGGGCATCGTCGCCTCGCTCGTGAAGGGCGCGACGATCATCCCGCACGCGGTATTCGACGTCGACGCGGTCATGGCGCGCGCGGCCGAGGAACACGTGTCGATGCTGCCGGGCCCGCCCACGGTGTACCAGTCGATCCTCGATCACCCGCGTCTCGCGCAGTTCGACATGTCGTCGTTGCGTTTGGCGGTGACCGGTGCGGCTCCGGTTCCGGTCGAGCTCATACGGCGCATGCGCGCCGAGCTCGGATTCGAGACCATCATCACGGGCTACGGGCTCACCGAAGCGACCGGTATCGCGACGATGTGCCGCCACGACGACGCTCCCGAGACGATCTCCACCACATCCGGACGCGCGATCCCCGACGTCGAGGTACTGGTGGTCGACAGCAAGGGCGTCGAGGTGCCACGCGGCGAGCCCGGTGAAGTCGTGGTCCGCGGTTACAACGTCATGCGCGGTTACATCGACGATCCCAAGGCGACCGCCGAGGCGATCGACGAAGACGGCTGGCTCCATACCGGCGACGTTGCGGTGATGGACAACCGCGGCTACATCCGCATCACCGACCGCACCAAGGACATGTTCATCGTCGGCGGCTTCAACGCGTACCCGGCGGAGATCGAGAACATGATCAACGATCATCCCGCCGTCGGCCAGGTATCGGTGGTCGGAGTCCCGGACGAGCGCATGGGCGAGGTCGGTTACGCGTACGTGATTCCGCGGCTCAACGCGGCGGTCACCGCCGACGAGCTGCAGTCGTGGTGCCGCGAGAAAATGGCAAATTACAAAGTCCCGCGCTATTTCGAGATCGTCGAGGTGCTCCCGCTGAACGCAACCGGCAAGGTCGAGAAGAACGAGCTGCGGACGCGTGCACGCGCGACGCTCGGGTAACTCGCTCCTAGATCTCGTCGAGCGGGCGGCGGTCCTCGACCTGCGGCTGTCGCCCGGTACGCAGCGGGCCGAGAGGCGCGTCCATCAGCAAGGTGCGCTGCACGTCGGCGTTCAGCGCGACGAGGCGGGCTCGCCACGCGCTGAGCTGCGCGCCGTCCCAGGCCTGCTCGAAGCGACCCCAGGCTTCCCACGAAGGAAGCGCCCAGATCACGATCGCCTCGGTGTCGTTCCTCATCGCGACGCGATGGGCGCCCACGCAGCGCAGCTCGAGTGGCTCGAGCGCGGGCACACCGACCTCGGCGAGCGCGTCCAGGAACGCGCGCGCCCCTCCGACCGGGAGCGTCACGAGCTCGTGGGCGTAGACGGCTCCCCGCACCCCCGCGGCGGTGAGGTCGCCGATCGCCGGACTCCAGGGCTCGGGCAGGAGGACGCGGTCGACGCCGCCGCGCCGCAGCTCGGCCGCGACGCCCCACCACTTCGCGAGCGCCGGGTCCTGCATCGAGGTCGACGCGAGCTCGTGCGCGAAGTTCGCGACGAGACCGTCCCAGCCCGGCAGCTCCCACAGGTTGACGACCTCGGGCCACCGCCCCGTCGAACCGACGGTGCCCCACACTCCGAAGCAGAGCATGTTGCGTTCCTCGCGTGCGGTCGGACACCAGTTCGCGGTCATGTGGTGCATGTACCGTTCGCGGTTCGGTCCGATGATGTCGATGAACTCGTGGATGTACACGTTCGAGTTCACCGGTACTCGCCCTCGTTCACCGACGCTCGGGCGGAGCCCATCGCGGCTCGCGTTTCTCCGCGAACGCGCGCGGCCCCTCCTCTTGGTCGGGGTGGCCCCACATGGAGACGAGCTCCGCCGCGCCCGCCCGGCATGCGTCGGTGAGCCCGAGCTCGAGCGCGCCCCACAGCGCGCGCTTCGTCGCGGCCATCGCCGCGGGTGAGTTGCGCGCGATCTTCTCGGCGAGCGCCTGCGCGGCATCCTGCAGCCGCTCGGGCGGATCGACGATCTCGCTGATCATCCCGAGCTCGTGGGCGCGCCGCGCCGACAGCCGCTCGTGCCGGCCCACGAGCGCCATGCGCATGACGGCCTCGACGGGCATCTTCTTCATGAGCCCGATCGCCTCGATCGACACGACCTGCCCTATCGAAACGTGTGGGTCGAAGAACTGCGCGTCGGACGCTGCGATAACGATGTCGGCGTCGGCGATCCAGTGGAACCCACCACCCGCGCAGATGCCGTTCACCGCGGTGATCACGGGCTTCCACACGTCGTTGTGCCACGACGTGAAGTTGAAGTCGAAGTTCTCGACCGAGTCGCGGTAGCGCTGCATGCCCTTTCCGTCGGTCGCGATCTCGTTGACGTCGACTCCCGTCTGGAACGCACGCCCCGCGCCCGTGTGGACGATCACGCGCACCTCAGGATCCGTGTCGAGTGTCCGCCAAGCCGTCTCGAACTCGTCGCGCATCTGCGCGTTCATCGCGTTCAGCTGCTCGGGCCGGTTGTTGATCAGCCAGCCGACGGGCCCTCTGCGCTCGAGCTCGAGCGTCTCGAGTTCGGGATACTTCACGCGTTCCTCAGCTCCTCGGGACTTCGCGCCAGGGCGCACCCTGCCACGGATCGGGTTCGCGTGGCAGACCGAGCACGCGCTCACCGAGGATGTTCTTGTTGACCTCGGTCGTCCCGCCTTCGATCGTGTTCGCGCGGCTGCGCAACATCCCGCGTAGCTCGGGCGGCTGCTCACCGGACCAGGCGAGGGCGCCGGCGCCGAGGAGCGTCGTGGCGACGAGCTGGATCCGCTGGTTCAGCTCGCCGGCGTGGACCTTGCCGACCGAGCTCTCCGGACCCGGCGACCGACCGGCCTTCACCTGGGCGCGCACCCGCTGGTTCGTCCAGTCGCGGATCCGCTCCTCGCTCAGCAACCGCATGAGCTGCTGGCGGATCAGGGGGTCACGAACCTGTCCGGACGACCGGGCGCGCGCGAGCACATCGTCGATGCCGCGTCCTCCGATGCGGTCGACACCACCCGAACCCGCGCCGGAGACCATCTGGCGCTCCCCCGCGAGCGTCGCGTTCGCGACCTTCCAACCCTCGCCGACCTCGCCGATCCGGAACGCGTCCGGAACGAGCGCGCGCTCGAGGAATACCTCGTTGAACTCCGCTTCACCCCCGATGTGGCGAAGCGGTCGTACTTCGACGCCCGGCTGATGGAGGTCGAGCACGAAGTAGGTGATGCCGTGGCGCTTCGGCGCATCGGGGTCGGTCCGAGCGAGGAGGATCGCGAGATCCGAAAAGTGCGCCCACGTGCTCCACACCTTCTGGCCGGTAACGCACCACGTGTCGCCGTCGCGCTCGGCGCGCGTCGCCAACGACGCGAGATCGGAACCGGCTCCCGGCTCCGAGAAGAGCTGGCACCACTTCTCCTCGTTGCGGACCATCGGCGGCAGGAAGCGAAGTCGCTGTTCCTCGGTGCCGTACGAGTACAGGGCCGGAGCGGTGTTGTTCAACCCGAGCGGGTTGAGCCGGCCGAGATTGAACGGGCGCAGCTCGCCTTCGATCGCTCGGGCGACGAGCGGGCTCACGTCGAGACCGCCGTAGGCGACCGGCCACGTCGGCACGACGAGACCCGATGACGCGAAGACCGGGTACCACTCCTCGTACTGCACCCGCGTGCGAATCTCCCGCACCGCCGCGGCACCGCCGCGGCGGCCCGCGTCGATCCACGGGCGCGGCAGGTTGACGTCGATCCAGGCCCGGACCTCCGCGACCACCGCATCGGCCGGCGTGTCGCGATCGATCTTCATCGCCCGTCGAACCGCGGTTCCCGCTTGTCGCGAAATGCGGCGAGACCCTCGCGGAAGTCGTCGGTGCGCGAAGACAGCTCGAGCGCGAACGCCTCGCTCGCCAAGTGCGCCTGGAGTTGGGCGCCGGCGCCCGCGTGCAGGAGCCACTTCGTCAGTCCGAGCGCGACGGTGGGTCCGTTCGAGAGGCGGTCCGCGATCTCGGCGACCGCGCCATCGAGACCGGCTTCGGGCACCGCCGCATGGATCGCGCCCCAGTCGGCCGCCTCCACTCCGGTGAGCGTGCGACCGAGAAGCAACAGCTCCCGGGCGCGCACGTCGCCGACGCGCCGAGGCAGCAACCAGGTTGCGCCGCTGTCGGGCGTGAAGCCGCGCTGCATGAACGGCTCCCAGAATTTCGCGTCGTCGGCCGCGATCGTGAAGTCGGCCGCGAGCGCGAGTTGGAATCCGATTCCCGCCGCCCACCCGCGCACTTTGCACACGACCGGCACCTGGACGCTGCACAACAACGGGATCAGCCGGTGCGCCTGGGTCGGGACACGCCGCTGGATACTTCCCACCCGTGGTCTCGGGTCGGCGCCGGTGTTGCGGGCGACGATGTCGGCGCCGCCGCAGAAGTGATCTCCGGCCCCTTCCAGCACGATCACGCGCACGGCATCGTCGGTTGACGCGTTCTCGACCGCACCGATCAGCGCGAGCATCGTCACTTCGTCGAGCGCGTTGCGCTTGTCGGGCCGGTTGAGCCGCAGCGTCAGCACACCGTCGTCGTCACGGAGAACATCGAGTGTCATCGCCGCGAGAACTCCTCGGAGATCGCCGCCAGCGCGCTCTGAAGATCGGCCGCGGCGCCGGGCGGGTCGGGCAGACGGACCGGTCCGTGCTCGCGGCTCGGCAGCAGGATCGTCGCGTGTCCCGGTGTGGTCACCTCGTCGCGCTGGTTCACGGCCGCGAGCTCGACATCGACCGCGGGCCGGCCGCCCGCGGCAAGGTACACGCGGGTCACCCGGCCGCGCAACCATTGCGTGTCGCCGACGTAGTTGAAACGACGGAACTCGCAGTCGAGCTTCCAGAGCCACGCGTCGTCGCCCATCCAATCCGTGCACAGATGGATGAGCCACGTCTCGCGCATGCGCCCGTAGTCGAACGTCGTCGGGTTGCCCGAACGCCGCGCGAACTCCGGGTCCCAGTGCACGCGCTGCATGACGTCGGGAACGTTGAGGTCGTCGCGGTGGAAGAACCGCGGAATGCGCGCCCGGTTTCGGGCGCCGAGCCGAAGCGGCTTGACGCCGTACAGTCCCATGCCCATGCCCGAGTGCCAGCACACGATGTCGGTGACGGTCAGCGGGCCTTTCACCATCGGCCCGACTTCGTCGCCTTCGCGGACGTCCTCGAACCACCGGGGCTGCGCGCCGCGGGGCTTCTCGCTCGCGTACTGCGCATCGATCTGCTCGATCTGATCGTCGGTGTACGGGGCGATGGTGATCGCGTCGTACTTCTTGCGCTCCCGCGCCTTCTCGCGCTCGGTCCGCACCATCAAGCGGTACTGGCCCGAGAGCAGCACTCCCGCCTCGTCACGAAATACCTGTGCGGTCCACTCGTGGACAGCCCGCTTCGCGAACTCACTCGGTTTGTCGAGCGCGGCGACGAGCGCATTACGGCGGAACGTGCGCCGCATCGGGAACAGCGGCGCCCACCACTCACGCGCGCTCGCGGCATAGAACGCGTGCACGCCTCGGAGCGGGTCGCCCTTCATCAGTTCGGCGTGTTCGGGCGCGACCGCGGCTATCTCGTCCTCGCCGATCAAGGTGTCGCCGCCGACCAGCACCGGCGGCGCGATCGACTGCTGCCAGCGCGTCGCCGGTCCGTAGTCGGGATCGCACCAGAGCGGGTTGTCGTCGCCGTAGGCAACCGCGACGTTGCGGAAGGTGTCGTGCGTCGGCCGGGTGTAGTGCGGCGGCATCGGGTGCGGCTCGGGTATGCCTATGCGCGCGCGGAGTCGCGCGATCCCCTCGTCGGTGATGTGGCCGGTGATGTGGCCGGTCGAGCTCACGGGCGCCGACGTTAGTCGGCAAGCGTTCGCGCCTACGCGTGGCTGATGCGGTAGGTGCAGCGGCGGTCGCCGGAGACGATGTGCTGTGTCCGCTCGACGGAGACCTTGGGTCCGAGCACTTCCCGAAACAGCTCGAGCTCCGAGCCGCACAGCCCGGGGCAGGCGGTTGCCGCCGTACAGATCGGGCAGTGATGCTCGACGAGCAGCACTCCCTTCCCATCTGGAGCGTCGACGACCTCTGCGACGTACCCCTCGCCGGTGCGGATCCGCGCCAGTGCCTCGACTCGTGTTCGCAACGATCCCCGCTTCGGGAGTCGACGTTCGTACGTTGCGCGCTGCACGTCGCCGCGGGCGTCGATCACGCGCGCGAGTCCCTGATCGCCCAGCGCGGTACGTACCGCGGTGATCAACTCGACGGTGAGGTCGTCGTGGCGGTCGGGAAAGAGGTCCTCGGCGAGATCTGTGAGCGCCCACAGGGTGGGCGGACGACCGCGACCCTCGGCCGCACCCGCCCGCGCCGTCACGAGGCCGTGCTCGGCGAGCGCATCCAGATGCTGGCGGACACCCGCCTCGGTCATGCCGAGCGCCCGCGCCAGATCCGACACCTTTGCGTCGGCGCGCTTCAGGCGCTCGACGATTCGACGCTTCGTCGGGCCGAGGTTCTCCGTTCGAATTTCGGTGTCGGTCTTGACGTCCTCCATCGGCCGTTAGATTATCGCAACAGAGCACTTGCGAAAGACTTCACCACCCCGGACGGAAGCACCGAGATGATCGATCAAGCAGTCCGAGCCGGCACCCTCGCCGAGCTGCAGGCGAACGGTCAGCTGCTCACCAAGGTCGGAGCCGTTCCCGTCGTCGTGTTCTGGCACGACGACGCCGCCTACGCGATCGAGGATCGGTGCCCCCACCTCGGCTTCCCCCTGCGGCAGGGAACCGTCGAGGCCGGCCTCGTCACCTGCCACTGGCACCACGCCCGGTTCGATCTGGTATCGGGATGCACGCTCGACATGTGGGCCGACGACGCGCGCGGCTTCGCGGCCGAGGTGCGCGACGGCGAGGTATTCGTCGAACCGCGAGCCGACGCCGACCCGATCGGCCATCTGCACCAGCGCCTGCGCAACGGACTCGAGGAGTCGATCTCGCTCGTTGTGGCGAAGTCGGTGCTCGGTCTGCTCGACGCGGGAGTGCAGCCGGCCGAGATCGTGCGCACGGGCGTCGACTTCGGAACGACGTATCGCGGGGCCGGGTGGGGCGCGGGCCTCACCGTCCTCGTCGCGATGGCCAACCTCCTCCCCCACCTCGACGCCGACGACCGCGCGCTCGCCCTGATCCACGGCCTGTCATTCGTCTCCAACGACACCGGCAACCAGGCACCGCGCTTCGCGGTGGGACCGCTCCCGACCCGCGCCGTTCCCATGCCGAGGCTCTCGGCGTGGTTCCGGCGCTTCGTCGAGACGCGCTCGAGCGACTCCGCCGAGCGCACGCTCGAGACAGCACTCGCCGATCCCACCCGCCTCGACGCGGTTGAGGCGACGATGTTCGCGGCGGTGAGCGACCACATCTTCATCGACGGCGGCCACACGATCGATTTCACCAACAAGGCATTCGAGGCGGTCGAGATGCTCGGGCCCGAATCGTCGGCGCAGATCCTGCCGACGCTCGTGTCGCAAACGACACGCGCGCAGCGGTCGGAGGAATTCTCGGAGTGGCGCCATCCCCGCGATCTCGTCGTCCTCGCGTCGGACACCCTCTTACGCATCGAAGCGGTCGATCCGCACACATCCGAACCGATCGACGTCGGCGCACTGGCATGGCGTCTGCTCGTCGACGATCCGCAGCTCGTCGCCGACGCCCTCGTCGACGCCTACGCGTCGGGCGCGAACGCAGAAGAGGTCGGGCGCGCGATCGCGTACGCGGCCGCGCTGCGAATCGTTCGCTTTCACACCCGCAACGACCACGGCGACTGGGACACCGTGCACCATTCGTTCACCGCAGCCAACGCGCTCCACCAAGCGCTCCGGCGCAACCCGACACCCGAGCTCCGGCGCGCCGCGGTACATGCCGCGCTACGGATCTACCTCGACCGGTTCCTGAACGTCCCGGCCGCGCGGCTCCCCCACACCACGAGTGGGAGCCTCGAAGCGATGAGCCTCTGCTTCGACACGCAGGGCATGGTCGACGAAGCGGCCGACGAGGCGTACGGATTCCTGCATGCCGGCGGTTCGCGTGCCGAGTTGATCGCCGCGCTCGGTCACGCGTTGCTCGTCGAAGACGCGGGCTTCCACTGGTTCCAGACGGTCGAGGCGGGCATGCGGCAGGCGACCGCGTGGCCGGAAGGCTCGGAGGAGTCGGCCCTCGTCCTCGTCGCCGTCGCGCGGTTCCTGGCCGCGCACACGCCGACCCGGCGCGAACTCCCCACCGTCGCGCGCATCGCGGCCCGCCTGCGCCGGGGCGAGGCGCTGTACGAGGACGACGAGACGGAGATCTGAACGCGCCGGATGCCAAGCGACCCCGACGGGATGATGGCGGGAACGCACCGTCGCGCACCTCGGTCGGCACGTACCCGCCGAGGTGCGTACCGCACTCGTGGTCGGCGGCCGCGAGTGCGACATCGGCGGTTGCCATCACCGCGGATACCTCGAACGCGATCACACTCACGACTTTGCGAAGAGCGGACCGACCGCGTTCTGGAACCTGGGCTGGCTGTGCTACGCGCACCATCGCCGCAAACCCGACGGCTGGCAGCTCGGCCCACCCGATCCGGTCACCCGCAAGCGCTTGCTCAGAGCACCACCCGCACGGGCGTCATGATTGCCGCAAGCCGCTACCGACTTCGAGACGGCTCAGCCCCCGCCGAGGTCGACCGCGTAGGCCTCGTAGACGAGATCGGCGCCGCGCTGGCGGTGGCGCGCCAGCGCGGCCAGCAGCGCGGTGAGCGCGACGCGCACGTCCTCGGCCCACGCGTCGTAGGCGTCGCCGCTCGCCGGGCAGGCCAGGCGGTCTTCCTCGCGCCCGATCATCGCGAGGATGTCGCTGTGCTCGCGGCGCAGGCGAGATGCGGGGGTCGCGAGTCGCGGCGCCTCGTTCACGAGATCGTCGAGGAACGCGCCGGGAGCTTCGGTCTCTACGACGTGGCGCGTCCACACTTCGTGCACGACGGCGAGCGACTCGCGCACGTGCGTGACCCACTCGGCACGGTTCGCGTAGGGCGCCGCCAGCGCCAGCTCGAGATCGCTGAGCGCGGCCTTGAGGCCCGCCCGGCGGGATCGAACGTCGTCGAGGGCGGGATGAAGGGCCTGAGTGTCACCGCCGGCACGGTGCGTGCCGTCGAAGTTGCGGTAGCGAGCCACCATCACCTCCTGGGAGGCAACCTCGGGGGAGGAACCTCGGGAAAGGCTGTCCGGCGACGGTAGGCCAAAATCCGGTTCTTGACTAGGGGTCGTTCAGCCGGCGTCCGGCGCTCGCAGCTGAGGGAGCACCTTCGCGGCGAAGAGCTCGAGGCTCGACCACGCCAGTGCCGGCGGTAGGCCGCCGGCGAGGGGGTTGAAGACGATGCCGCCCTGCGCCGGAACCTCCCGGAGCCGGGCGATCACGTCGGTGGGTGTCCCGACGATGTACTGGGGCGAGGCCTTCAGATCGTCGACCGACGCGGCGTGCACACCGGGGGTCGAGTGCTGGCCCGGCGTCTGGAACGACGCATAGGTCTGTGCCTCGTAGAGCACGTACTCGCCGATCTCCGCCCAGGCCTTCTCCGGGTCGTCGGCCACGTGCACGAACGTCGGACCGACGGGCTGCAGGACGTAGCCGCCGTCGAAGCCGACCCGGGCCGCCTCGTCGTCGTACGCCTCGCGCACGGCCGCGTCCGAGTTCATGGCGAACATCGCCAGCCGCAACCGCGCCGCCCGCCGCGCTGCAGCCGGGACGCCGCCTCCGGCGAAGAGCATCCGCCGCGGATCGGTCACAGGCTTGGGCGTGACGACGACGTCACGCCCGCGCCATTCGAACGGCTCGCCCGACAGCGCCTCCAGGACGGCCTGCACGTGTTCCTCGAGCACGCGACCCCGCGCCGCGTGCTCGAGTCCGGCCATGTCGAACTCCTCGACGCGGTAGCCCGCGCCGAACACCACCCACATCCGCCCGGGAAACGCATTGTCGAGGACGGCGATCTGCTCGGCGACCCTGATCGGGTCGTGCAGCGGCAGGATCGCCGCGCTCACCATCACGCGGGCGCGCGTGCTCCGCGCGAGCACGGCGCCGGCCATGGTCAAGGGCGCCGGCATCCAGCCGTCGTCCACTCCGTGATGTTCCGAGAGCACGAGTGAGTCGAACCCGTGTGCGTCCGCCCACTCGAACTGTTCCAGCGCGACCGCGTAGATCTCCTGCGACGACGCGGGCGCGAACACGGGAGCGCGGAAATCCTGCCGCATCGAGAGGAACGCCATGGTCAATCCTTCTGTCAGGCGAGTCTGTCAGGCGAGCGGAGTACGGACGAGATGGGGACCGACCTCGGCACCGAAGGCGGCGATCTGGTCGCACTGCTCGCTCGCGTCGCGCGCGTACAAGCGAACCTGGAGGTGCGATACGCCGATCGCACCGAGGCGCTTGTTCGCGAACTCCGCGATGCGGTCGGGCGACCCGTGCATCACGCCCTTGGGCAACTCCCACGTGGGCTCGCCGACGTGCGCGACCAGGTGGTAGCCGATCTCCGGGACCGCGCCCGGGCGCACGCGATCGCGCTCGCGCAGGATCGTCTCGATGTCGGCCGGGAGCTGATCGAGCGGCGTCGCCTGCGGGATCCAGCCGTCGGCCATCGTGGCGACGCGGCGCAGCGCGGGCTTGCCGGAACCGCCGATCCAGATCGGCGGGTGCGGCCGCTGCACGGGCCGCGGCCGCTGCCCGACGCGACCGGATCCGGGATCCGTCCATTCGTCGGTCAAGGCTGCCGAGATGATCTCCAACGCGCGGTCGGCGAGCCGCCCGCGACCCGCGAACGACACCCCGAGCGCGTCGAACTCGCCCTCGACATGACCGGCGCCGATGCCGACGATCAGGCGCCCGTTCGAGAGGCGGTCGAGCGTCGCGAACGCCTTCGCGGTCGCGAGGGGGGGCTGGTACGCCGCGATGAACACGTTCGTCATCAGCCGCGTGCGCGTGGTGCGCGCCGCGAGGTAGCCGAGTGTCGCGATCGGGTCGAACCATTGCGTCGACATCATCTCGGCCGGTTCGGGCGGGATCGCAACGTGGTGACAGACCGCGACGTAGAGGAACCCGGCCGTGTCGCACGCCTGCGCGACGCGTGCCATGTCTTCGACGGTTCCTTCCCGCTCCCACGGCATCGAGACGCGCACCGAGAGAGCCTGCACGGGGAGCTGCATCCCGTACGCGAGGACGCCCTCGGGTACGACGGAGACGGTGCTCATCAGCCGGGCCAAACGACGGACTGCAGATCGCTGTACGCGTGCAGCCCGAACACGCCGCCGTCGCGGCCGACACCGCTGAACTTCGTCCCGCCGAACGGCGTGTTGTGATTGCGCTGCGTCGTGTTGATCCCGATGTTGCCGGCGCGCAGCCGCTTGCTCACGCGGAAGGCCTTGTTCGTGTCGGCGCTGAACACGTAGTCGTAGAGCCCGAAGTCGGTGCCGTTCATCAGCGCGATGCCTTCGTCCTCGTCGTCGAAGGGCAGCACGACGACCACCGGGCCGAAGATCTCTTCCTGCACAACCTTCATACCGGGCCGGCACCCCGCGAGGAGCGTGGGCGCGACGTAGTACCCGTGGTCGGGCTTCTCGGGACGCGAACCGCCCGCGACCACCTCGGCACCTTCGTTGCGACCTGTCTCGACGTAGCCCTCGACCCGGTCGCGGTGCGCCGCGGTGATCACGGGACCGAGCACCGTGTCGGGTTCGTAGGGATCTCCGACCTTCAGCGCGCCGGCCATTTTCGTGAGCCCGGCGACCACCTGGTCGTAGACGCCGCGCTGCACGATCGCGCGGGTGGGTGCCGTGCAGATCTGACCGGAGTGGAACGTCCACGTCGATCCGATCATGCCGATCGCCGTCCGGAGGTCGGCGTCCTCGAATACCAGCGCGCCGCCCTTGCCGCCGAGTTCCAGCAGCAGGCGCTTCATGCTGCGGCCGCCCACTTCACCGATGCGCATCCCCACGCCGGTGGAGCCGGTGAACGACACCATGTCGATGTTGCGCGTTGCGACGAGGGCCTCGCCGGTGACTGGGGTCGAGCCGGTCACCACGTTCACGACGCCGGGCGGGAAGCCGACCTCGTGCATGATGCGCACCAACTCGATCACCGCGAGCGGGTTCTGCGACGCGGGCCGTACGACGACCGTATTGCCCATCGCGAGCGCGGGACCGAGCTTCCCGGCCATGTTCACGACCGGGAAGTTGTACGGCGTGATCGCGGCGACGGCACCGACGGGCTGGCGGCGTGCGATCGCGCCCATCAACCCCCCCGGCGCGAGCGCGGTCGCGGGCATCTCCATCGGGGGCAGCGGGATGACCGGCGACTCGAACGCGAGGCGGGCGTAGGTCTCGAAGCGCACGCGCGCTTGCGGCACCTGCATCTGCTTGCCGACGGTTGCGGTGCAACCCGTCTCGGCGATGACGAGCGTCAGCAGCGTGTCGAAGCGATCGCGCATGGCGTCGGCGACCTTCTGCAACAGATCGGCGCGCACGTCCGGTGACGTTTGCGACCAGGCCGGGAACGCATCCTGCGCGGCGCGGGCGGCGTCGAGAGCCTGTGCTTCGGACGCCTCCGGCGCGACGCCGACGATCTCCTCGGTCGCGGGGTTGACGATGTCGTAGCCGCCGTCGGCGCCCTCGACCCACTCCCCGCCGATCAACAGCTTCGCATCAGCCATGGGGCAGAACTGTAACGCGTTCTTATTTCCGGCGACCCCTCGGGCCGGTCCGTCGGCTCGTCGATTGGTCAGCTCGTGGCGAGCTTGGCGCACACCTTGAAGCCGTAACCCTGCGCCTCGGTGGCAGCCTTCGTGGCGAGCGGGGTCGCACCGTGCGCGTCGACGAACGCTTGCGTGTGGCGGCCGATGTCGGCA
>Ga0335085_10004612_pt1 | contig 22720 bp, 26 predicted proteins | sample Lox_Sample_45_FD_206712 | JGI IMG/M metagenome (GOLD analysis project Ga0335085, IMG submission 206712) | Soil microbial communities from Loxahatchee National Wildlife Refuge, Florida, United States - Lox_Sample_4.5 | ecosystem: Environmental > Terrestrial > Soil > Wetlands | place: USA...
GTTGCGCGAGGCGCGCCTGCAGCCGCTCGACGTTGTCGACGCCGTTCTGCAGGCTGATCACGATCGCGCCCGCGTCCAGGTGCGGCGCCATCTGCGCCGCGGCCTCGTCGGTGTCGGTGGATTTCACGCTGAAGAGCACGAGCCGCGCGCCCTTGACCGCGGCAGCCTCGGTGCTCGCCCGCACCGTCACCGTCTCGTCGAAGCTCTGCGCCTCGAACCGCAATCCGCGTGCACGGATCGCTTCGACGTGCGCCGTCCGCCCGATCAGCGTGACGTCGTTCCCCGCGCGCGCCAGCATGCCGCCGTAGTAGCAGCCTACGGCACCCGCGCCGAGCACCGCGACCCGGATCAAGTGGGGACTGTCCCTATTTGCGGCGCGCGAGCGCGGCGCCGGCCGCGAGCGCCTTGAGCTTGGCGATCGCGACCTCGCGCTTCATCGGCGCCATGCCGCAGTTGGTGCAGGGAAACAGGTGCTTGCGCGGCACGTACTTCAGCGCCTTGCGTATCGTGGCGGCGACCTCCTGCGGCGTCTCGACCTGGTCGGTCGCGACGTCGATCACGCCGACCAGCACGTCCTTGCCCTTCAGCAGCTTCATCAGCTCGGGCGGCACGTGCGAGTGGATGCATTCCAGCGACACCTGCTTGATCCGGCTCTTCGCCAGCGCGGGGAAGATCTTCTCGTACTGGCGCCATTCCTCGCCGAGCGTGTGCTTCCAGTCGATGTTGGCCTTGATGCCGTAGCCGTAGCAGATGTGCACGCAGGTCGTGCACCTGAGGCCCTTCGCCGCGCGCTCGAGGGCCTTGATTCCCCACTTGTTCACGTCGTCCATGTAGACGTTGAACGCCGGCTCGTCGAACTGGATCACGTCGACGCCGTCTTTCTCCAGCGCGCGCGCCTCCTGGTTGAGCAGCCCGGCGAACGCCATCGCGAGCTTCTCGCGGTCGCCGTAGTAGCGGTCGGCGATCGTGTCGACGATCGTCATCGGGCCCGGCATCGTGATCTTGAGCTTCTTCTTCGTATGGGCGCGCGCGAGCTTCGCCTCGAACTCGTGCACGCGCCCCTTCAGCCGCAGCGGCCCGACGACGACCGGCACCATGGCCTCGTACCGGTTGTCGCGGATGCCCATCTTCACCTTGTGCTCGAAGTCGATGCCTTCGACCGCCTCGAGGAAGCCGTGCACGAAGTGCTGGCGCGACTGCTCGCCGTCGGTGACGATGTCCAGGCCCGCGTCTTCCTGCTCCTTCAGCCACAGCAGCGTGGCGTCGCGCTTCGCGCGGACCAGGTCCTCGCCGGACGACTTCCACGCGGGCCAGAGCTTGTCGGTCTCGGCGAGCCAGAACGGTTTGGGCAGGCTGCCGGCGGTGGTGGTTTCGAACATGGGGATTCCTCCTGCCCGGAATTGTAATCGGCCAAATCGGCTAAGCTAGGGTCGATGGAGCGCAAGCGGATCGTGATCGGCATCACCGGCGCCACCGGCACCGCCTACGGGCTGGGGCTGCTGGAGGAGTTGCGCGCCCGCCGCGGCTGGGAGACGCACCTCGTGCTGACCGATGCGGGGGTGCTGAACGCGCACCAGGAGCTGGGCCTGAAGCGCCGCGACATCGAGCGCCTCGCGCACCGCGCCTACCATCCGAAGGACGTCGGCGCCGCGATCGCGAGCGGGTCGTTCCTCGCCGAGGGCATGGTCATCGCGCCCTGCTCGATGAAGACGCTCGCCGCGGTCGCGCACGCGCACGCCGACGACCTCGTCTCGCGCGCGGCCGACGTCGCGCTGAAGGAGCGCCGGCGCCTCGTGCTTCTGCCGCGCGAGGCGCCGCTCAATCTGGCGCACCTGAGGAACATGGTCCAGGTTACCGAGATGGGCGGCATCGTGTTCCCGCCGGTGCCCGCGTTCTACGCACGGCCGAAGACGATCCGCGACCTCGTCGACCATACCGTGCGCCGCGTGCTCGACCTGTTCGGCATCCATTCGACGAAGCTCGCGCGCTGGAAGGGCGTCGATGCCTGACCTCTCGGTCTTCTCGTCGAGCTACGCCGAGGCGCGCGGGCGCTTCGTCGACGCCGCGCGCGCGGCGGGCGCGCGCGTCTACGAGTATCGCGACCCGCGGCAGAAGGGCCCGCAGGGCGAGGCGCTGTGCCTCGACGTCGCGATTGCGGGCCCCGAGGATGCGGAGCGCATGCTGGTGGCGGGCAGCGGCACGCACGGCATCGAGGGCTATTCGGGCTCCGCGGCGCAGACCGCGTGGCTGCTCGGCGACGGCCCGCGCCGGCTGCCGAAGAAGACCGCGATGGCCCTGTTCCACGCCCACAACCCCTGGGGCTTCGCGCACAAGGCGCGCGGCACCGAGGAAAACGTCGACCTCAACCGCAACTTCGTCGACCACGCGCGGGCCTATCCGCAGAATCCGGGCTACGCCGACGTGCACCCGATCGTCACGCCCGAGACCTGGGACGACGCGACGCAGGCGGCGCTGTTTCGGGGGCTCGACGAGCTGCGCGCGCGCGTCGGCGAGAAGGCGTTCTCGACCGCCTTCAACGGCGGGCAGTTCTCGCACGCCGACGGGCTCTACTTCGGCGGCCGGCGCGAGCAGTGGGCGAACTACGCGTTCCGCGAGGCGGTGGCGAAGCACGTGGCGCACGCGAAGCACGCGGCGATCATCGATTTCCACACCGGCATCGGGCCGTGGATGGAGCACATCTACCTGTGCTTCCATCCCGAGGGCTCCGCCGCGAGAAAGCGGGCGCGCGACTGGTGGGGCGAGCGTGCGGTCAACCTCGCCGGCGTCACCCACAAGGCGCTCGCCGACTACCAGGGCGTGCTGATCGACACGTTCGCCGCGCTGCTGCCGAAGGCGGACGTGACCTGCATCGTGGTCGAGTTCGGCACGCTCGAGCGCAAGGAGGTCCAGCGCGCGAACATGGCGGGCCGCTGGCTGCGCTACCATGGCGCGCGGCACCCGGCGCAGGCCGCCCGCGTGCACGCGGCATTCTGCGAGGCGTTCTACCCGTCGGATCCGCGCTGGCGCGCGGCGGCGCTGGAGCAGTCGGCCGAGATCCTCGAGCGCGGGCTCAAGGGGATCGGCGGCTAGCCGACCCTCAGCAGCGCCGAGGCGATGCGCCTGGCCGCATCGTAGAGCTCCGCGTAGCGACCGTGCGCGCCGGCCGCGTCGCCGCGATCGGCATCGATGCAGCGCACGCCGTCGTAGGTCAACAGGTAGAAGCGAACGCGGCCGCGGCCCGGATAGCGGAACTCCGTCGTCGGCTCGGCCTCGGCGTAGTACCAGTCGGCGGAAGCGACCAGCATGCGGGCCGCCTGGCGGACTTCGTGGTTCTCCGCCAAGGCGACGATGCTTCCGCTACGCGCGATCAGCCGCGCCGTGCCGTCGAGCAGCGTCGCGACGGAGACGATCTGCCGCAGCCCAAGGCGCCAATCGACGACCACGCCGAACACGCGCGGAAACTGCTTGGTCGGTCGGATGTCGGCACTCGCCGCGGAGGTGGCGAGAAACGCATCGCGCTGCTCGCGCGCCGTGGCGGGCGCCGGTGATCGCGGGCGATGGTCGGCGTCGGACATTTCTTCTTCGAGATATCTCTATTCGCAATGTCGTTGCGCATTGCGTGACGCTACTAATGCGGTCAATCGTATATCGTGTCAATGCCGGGTTCGCACGACTTCCGGCAAGAGATTGTCAGGCGAAGATCTCGCGCAGCGATTGCTCGCCGCGCGCGTCGAATTGCACGACTCTCGTGCCGCGAACGCGGCGCGCCCATCCGCGCGAGATCACGTGATCGAGCAGCGCCGCGCCAAGCGCGCCTGCCAGATGATGCCGGCGCATGCTCCAGTCCAGGCACGGCCGGCAAAGGGGCCGCCGCTGGCGAGTGAGCGGTTCGACGTCGATGCCGGCCTCGCCGAGGATTCGGCGTCCCGCCGGCGTGAGCTCGAGCGCCGCGGGGCCGCCCTGCACCAGGCGCCGGCGCTCGAGGCCCTCATAGAGCGCCACGCCGAGCTCGCCCGCGAGGTGGTCGTAGCACACGCGCGCCTTGCGCAGCGCCGGCTCGCGCGGGCTCGATCGCAGCCGTACCGCACCCGCGCGATAGGCCACGCCCATCAGGCTCTCCAGCAGCTGCGCGACGTCCTTGTCCGCCAGGCGGAAATAGCGATGCCGTCCCTGCGCGTCGACCGCGAGCAACCGGGCCTCGAGCAGCTTGCCCAGGTGCGCGCTGACGGTCTGCTTGGTGACGTCGGCGACCTGGGCGAGCTCGGTCGCGGTCAGCGCCTGGCCGGTCATCAGCGCGGTGAGGATCTCGGCGCGCGCCGGGTCGCCGATCAGGGCCGCGATGCGCGCGATGTGGGGGCCGTCCCGCATGGTTCGATGCTAGACGAACCATAGGCGCCGTGCAAGGCGCTATCGTGGCGGCGCCATGGCTGCCACGCCGACCCGCGCGCTGGAGCTCGCGCTGCTGGGACTGCTCGCGCTGCTCTGGGGCTCGTCGTACCTCTTCATCCGCGTCGCGGTCGCCACGATCCCGCCGCTGACGCTGATCGCCGTCCGCGTCTCCGTGGCGGCGCTCGCGCTGCTCGCGCTGCTCGCCGCGCTCGGCATGCGGTTGCCGCGCGGCCGCATCGCGCGGCGCGCGCTGCTCGTGCAGGCGATGCTGAACAGTGTCCTGCCGTGGACGCTGCTCGCCTGGGGGCAGCAGTTCGTGCCGAGCGGCCTCGCCGGCGTGCTCAACTCGACGTCGCCCGTGTTCGTGTTCCTCGCGGCGCGATTCACGACGCGAGGGGAGCAGGCGGGGGCCGCGCAGCTCGCCGGTGCCCTGCTGGGAATCGCCGGCGTCATGCTGATCGTGGGTCGCGGCGCGCTCGAGGGGCTGGGGCACGCGGTCGCGGCGCAGCTCGCGATCCTCGCCGCGGCGTTCCTCTACGCGCTCGCGGCGATATACGGGCGGCGGCACGCCGACACGCCGCCGCTCGCGACCGCCGCCGGCACGCTCGCGTGGGCGAGCCTGTGGCTCGTGCCCGCAAGCCTGGTCGTCGACCGCCCGTGGACGCTGTCGCCGACGGCGGCCTCCGTCGCCGCCGCGCTTGCGCTCGCGATCCTCGGCACCGCGCTCGCGCTGCTCGTCTACTTCCGGCTCGTGCGCACGCTCGGCGCGATGGGCGTCGCGAGCCAGAGCTACCTGCGCGCCGGCGTCAGCGTGCTGCTCGGCGCGGGAATCCTGGGCGAGCGCGTCGACGCGGCCACCACGGCGGGGCTCGCCGCGGTGCTCGCCGGCGTGGCCCTGATCAACCGGCGCAAACCCGCATGACGCCGGCCTGCCTCATTTCGCGTTCGCGCAGGAAAAACGATTCATACTGCGCGAGCAGCGCAGCTTTCTCGAGAACGTGGAGCCCGCATGATCGCCGTCATCTTCGAAGTCGTGCCCAAGCCCGGCAAGAAGGACGCCTACCTCGACGCCGCCGAGCGGCTGAAGCCGCAGCTGGAGCAGATGGACGGCTTCGTCTCGGTCGAGCGCTTCGAGAGCCTCACCCAGCCCGGCAAGTTCCTGTCGCTGTCGATCTGGCGCGACGAGGACGCCGTGCGCGGCTGGCGCAACGTCGAGGCGCACCGGCGCACGCAGGAGGCGGGGCGCAAGGCGATCTTCGCCGACTACCGGCTGCGCGTTGCCGCGGTGATCCGCGACTACGGGATGAACGAGCGCGCGCAGGCCCCGCAGGACTCGCGCGCGGCGCACCGCGCCTAGCGGTTCGCGGCGAGGAACTCCCGCATCGCATTCGTGAACGCGGCCGGGTTCTCCAGGTTCGACAGGTGCGCCGCCTGCGGGATCATCACGAGCTTCGAGCCCGGCGCGTTGTCGTGGATCTCCCGCGCCATCGCGGGCGGCGTGCCGGGATCCTGGTCGCCGCAGATCACGAGGATCGGCGTCCGGATTTCCTTCAGGCGCGCGGTGAGGTTGATTTTCGGGATCGCGTGGCAGCAGCCGACGAAGCCCGCGACCGGCGTCGCGGCGATGAGCTTGCCGATGGCGGCGACGGGTCCGGGGTTCGACTTGCGGTACGGCCCGGTGAACCAGCGCTCGAGCGTCGGCTGCACGATCGGCCCCATGCCCTGCTCCTCGGCGGTCTTGATCCGCGCCTGCCAGACCGGCGCGGCCTCGGCCGGGTAGCGGCTCGTGGTGTCGGCGAGCATGAGCGTGCGCAAGACGCCCGGATACTTGAGCGCGAAGGTCTGCCCGATCATGCCGCCCATCGACAAGCCGCAATAGTGCGGGGTCTTCGCGCCCGTCGCGTCGAGCAGCGCCTTCAGGTCGTCGGCGAGCATCTCCAGGCTGTAGGGTCCCGCCGGCGCGCCGCTCGCGCCGTGGCCGCGGGTGTCGTAGGCGAGGATGCGGTACTCGCCCTTCAGCGCCTCGAGCTGCGGGTCCCACATGCGTACGCTGCACGCGAGCGAGTGGCTGAGCACCAGCCAGGGCGCGCCCTCGCGCCCGTGGATTTCGTAGTTCGTCTCGATGCCGTTGGTCTTCGCTTTCATGCGCTCCCCACGATCAATGGAATCAGCATTTCGTCCTCGCTCGCGCCGCCGTGGTGCCCGATGTGCCGGTGGCGCGGCTCGCCCGGCAGCCAGTCCTTGACCGTCGCGCGCCCGTGCATCAGCAGCGAGACGTCGCCGATGCGCTCGGCGAGGCGCGGATGCGGGTCGCCGGGGCCGAACCAGCCCTCGTCGACCAGCTCGGCGCTCGGGCACACGCGCGCCCGCCCGTCGAGCCAGTCGCGCGCGCGCGCCATGAACTCCGGCACGCGCCCCTCCTGCACGTGGCAGAAGGCCGCGCGGCTCTCGCCGCACAGAGGATAGCGCAGCAGCGCCGCGAGGCCGGGCCCGTCGGCGAGCTCGAGCGCGTCTGCGCCCGTGCTGTCGACGAAGCCGTGGTCGGCCGTGACGACCACCGCGCTGCCGGTGCCCGACAGCTGGGCCATCAGCTCGCCGAACGCGGCGTCCACGGCGCGGAACTGCGCGCGCACCTCCTCGCTCGCGTTGCCGTAGCGGTGCGAGAGCGCGTCGAACTCCGGCCAGTAGGCGTAGACGAACTTGGGCTCGGGGCCCGATTTCACCGCGGCCACGGTCTGCTCGACCAGGCCATCGAGCGTGTCGAAGCCGCGTCGCTCGGCGCGGCCGCAGTGGTGCAGGTTGTACGTCGAATCGAGGATCGGGCGGTAGGAAACGACGAGCGAGCGCCGCGCGAGCCCGTCGAACAGCGGTCCCGCGCGATACAGGCGCGCAGGCTCGACCGCGAGCGCGGACTTCACGCCGCGGCGCTGGTACGGCAGCGGCGAGCCGACGCAACCCGCCTCGCCGAACAGCGTGAACCAGCCCGTGAGGCCGTGCTCGAGCGGCGTCCAGCCGGTGTAGGAGGTGGTGATCGCGCTCGCGGTCGTCGACGGGAACACCGACGTGATCGCGCCGCGCCTTCGAGCGGCGAGCGCGCCGCCCGCGCCCTCGCGCGCGAGGTAGCGGTCGCCGAGCCCGTCGACGATCAGCAGCACGACGTTGCGCGCGCGCGCAAGCTCCGCCGGAGGCAGGACGGCGAGCGGCGCGTGGCGCGGCGTGCCGCCGCAGGCCTCGACCAGCGTCGCGATGAGATTGGCGAGCCCGCCGCCCGCGTAGTCCGGCTGCCGCATGCACGGATTGTAGGGGCTGCGGCGCGCCGCCGCGCGCCTCAGTGCGGCGTGGCGGGCGCGATCAGCAGCGCGTCGTAGTAGGCGAGCATCGTGTCCACCGTCTCGTCGCTGCAGTCGATCTCGCTCGCGTAGGCGAGCGCGGCGCGCAGCTTCGAGGCCACCAGGCCTTCGAGGTAGGCCGAGCGGCAGGCGAGCTTGTCCACGAGCTCGAGGCCGCGCCGGCCCGCGTACTCGGCGAGGCAGTAGCAGGCGCTGTCGTAGAGGATGTTCTGCGCGGACATGGAGCCCATAACGGCGCAGGGCGGCGAAAGTTGACCCTCCGGCGTGATAGACTGCACGCCCGACCTGCGAGGTTCCTCCCATGCGGCTCGAAATCCACGTCCACGCCGACATCCCCATCCTCGAAGGGGTTTCCCGCAAGCAGATCGAGCGCGCGATCGCGCCGCTGCTCGAGTACCTGGACGCCGAGGCGCTCGCCGACGTGAAGAGCCTCGAGGCCGACGAGCCCGGCATCCGCTTCGACGAGAAGGAGCTGATGCTGCTCGTGTGCTGGACCGGCGAGATCGGGCGCAGCTTCCACGCGGCGCTCGAGTCGGCGCTGCAGAACCTCGGGCCCTACTGCCACGAGGCCGTCGAGGTCGACGTCACGGAATACCACGAGAACGGCGAGCAGGACGCCAAGCTGCTGTTCGTCGGCCCGACGGCGCAGGCGATCCACGAGGCGCAGCGCCGCTGCATGATCGAGGACGTGTCCGCGATCCTGGAGCGCCAGTTCGACAAGGAAAAGACCGCCGAGGTGACGACGCTGGTGAACCAGCTCTTCGACCGCGACTGGAAGGAAAAATCCTCCGGGGCGAAGCCGGCCGCCGAGCGCGCCTTCGAGTACACGACGCGGGCCTCGCGCAAGAACCTGCACTAGCGGCGCAGTGGCGGCGGGTTCCGGACCGAAGTACCCCGGCTTCGACACGCTCGCGCTGCACGCCGGGCAGTCGCCCGATCCGCAGCACGGCGCGCGCGCCGTGCCGATCTACGCCACGACCTCGTACGTCTTTCGCGACAGCGAGCATGCGGCGTCGCTGTTCAACATGGAGCGCGCGGGGCACGTCTACTCGCGCATCTCCAATCCGACAGTCGCGGTCTTCGAGGAGCGCGTCGCGGCGCTCGAGGGGGGCGTCGGCGCCATCGCCACCGCCTCGGGACAGGCCGCGCTGCACCTCGCGGTGGCCACGCTGATGGACGCGGGCGGGCACGTGGTCGCCTCCAATTCGCTCTACGGCGGATCGCACAACCTGCTCGGCTACACGCTGCGCCGCTTCGGCATCGAGACCACGTTCATCAACCCGCGCGAGCTTGGCGCGTGGCGCGCGGCGATCCGGCCCGAGACGCGGCTGCTGTTCGGCGAGACGCTCGGCAACCCGGGCCTCGACGTGCTCGATATCCCCGCGGTATCCGCGATCGCGCACGAGGCGGGGCTGCCGCTGCTGGTCGACGCGACGTTCACGACGCCCTGGCTGCTGCAGCCGTTCGCGCTGGGCGCAGACCTGCTCTACCACTCGGCGACCAAGTTCCTCGGCGGGCACGGCGTGGCGATCGGCGGCGTGCTGGTCGACTCGGGGCGCTTCGACTGGGAGAAGAGCGGGCGCTTCCCGCAGCTCACGGCGCCCTACGCCGGCTTCCATGACATGGACTTCGAGGAAGAGTCGGGCACGCGCGCGTTCCTGCTGCGCGCGCGGCGCGAGGGCCTGCGCGATTTCGGCGCCTGCATGGCGCCGATGACCGCGTTCCACCTGCTGCAGGGGCTGGAGACGCTGCACCTGCGCATGCCGCGCCACGTCGCGAGCGCGCGCAAGGTGGTGAACTTCCTCGCCTCGCACTCGGCGGTGGCGCGGGTGCTCTACCCGGAGCTGCCGGATCATCCCGACCATGGGCTGGCGAAGAAGTTGCTGCCCAGGGGCTGCGGCGCGGTGTTCTCGTTCGAGCTGAAGGGCGGCCGCGAGGCCGGCCGCCGGCTGATCGAGTCGCTGCGCGTGTTCTCGCACCTCGCGAACGTCGGCGACGCGAAGTCGCTCGTCATCCACCCGGCGAGCACGACGCACTACCGCATGTCGGACGAGGACCTGAAGAAGGCCGGCATCGGCCCCGGCACCGTGCGCCTGTCGATCGGGCTGGAGGATCCCGAGGACCTGCTCGAGGACCTGGGGCGCGGCCTGCGGGCAGCGCAGAAGTGAACTTCACGGTCGACGGCCGCCGCGCGTTCGCCTACACCGCGGCGCACGCGATCGACCCGGCGAAGCCCTCGGTCGTGTTCGCGCACGGCGCCGGGCTCGACCACTCGGGGTTCGGCCTGCAGAGCCGCTACTTCGGCTACCACGGACGCAACGTGCTGGCGCTCGACTTTCCCGGCCATGGCCGCTCCGAGGGGCCGCCGCTCGCGACGGTCGCCGCCCAGGCCGACTGGATCATGCGGCTGCTTGACGCGGCGAGGCTGGACAAGGCGGCAATCGTCGGGCACTCGATGGGATCGCTCGTCGCGCTCGACGCGGCGGCGCGGCACCCCGCGCGCGTCGAGAGGATCGCGCTCCTTGGCTCCGCCTACCCGATGAAGGTGTCGGAGGCGTTCCTGCAGGCGGCGAAGGACAACCGCCAGGACGCCTACGACATGGAGACGATCTGGGGCCACGCGCCGCAGGTGCCGCTCGGCGGCAACCCGAATCCCGGCATGTGGATGTACGGCGACACGCTCGCGCGGCTTGCGCGCCTCGGCCCGGGCGTGCTGTACGCAGACCTCAAGGCGTGCCACGAGTATGCCGGCGGCGAGGCGGCCGCCGCGGCGCTGAAGTGCCCCGCGCTCTTCATCCTCGGGCGGCGCGACCAGATGACGGCACTGAAGGCGGGCACCGCATTCGCGAAGACCGTGCCGGGCGCAAAGGTCGTCGAGATCGCTCCCTCGGGGCATTCGCTAATGGCCGAGTCGCCCGACGCGGTGCTCGACGCGCTCGCCGCCTTTCTCGCCTAGCCTTCCCAGCGACCTGCCCGGACTGCCGCGATGATCAGCCCGCCGAAGAGCACGATTCCGCAGGCGATCACCGCAAACACGCCCGCGAGCGGGCCGGAGAACGCGACCACCAGGCCGCCGCCGGCCGCCACCAGCACGAGCCGCACGGTGCCGGCGAGCACCGGCAGCAGCATGCGGCCCGCGCCCTGCGAGGCGAAGTAGAGCGCCATGCCCGCGCCGAAGAGCGCGTAGAACGGCGCCACGATCCGCAGGTACTGGCTGCCCGTGGCGAGCACCGCGGGGTCGGCGCTGAAGATGCGGATCCACAGGCCCGGGAAGAGCGCCACCGTGCCGCCGATCGCGAGCGAGATCGCTGCCGCGGCCGCGGTGCCCGTCCAGGCGATGCGCTTTGCGTGCGCGCCGCGGCCGGCGCCGATGTTGGTGCCGACCATGACGACCAGCGCCTGGCCGATCGCGAAGACGAGGGGCACCTGCATCAGCTCCAGGCGCACGCCCACGCCGTAGCCCGCGAGCGCCGCGGTGCCGAAGCTGCCGACGAAGCCGGTAAGCATGACCGCCGTCAGCACCGTCTGCAGCGCGCCGAGCGAGGAGATCGCGCCCACGCGCAGGATGTCGCGGAGCTGGGCGGCCTGGAGCCGCCAATGTGCGCCGCGCGGCCGCAGCGGCCCGCGCCAGACGACCGCGCCCATGAGGAGGCTCGCGACCAGGAATGCGGCGACGTAGGCCGTCGCCGCGCCGACGATGCCCAGCCGCGGGAACGGTCCCCAGCCGAGCGTGAGCGCGCCCGAGAGCGGGATCTGCACGATCGCCGCCGCCGCGAGCGTGAGCGCCGGCGTGAGCGTGTTGCCGCTGCCGCGCAGCACGCTCGCCAGCGTGTTGGCGATCCAGACCGCGATCGCGCCGCCAAAGAGCGTGTTCGAGTAGGCGAGCGCCTCGGCGAGCGAGGCCCCGGCGCCGCCAAGCAGGCGGTACAGCGCGGGCCCGAGCGCGAGCAGCAACGCGGTGTAGGCCAGGCCCGCGCCCGCGCCGATCATCAGCCCGTGCGCGACGATCCCGCGCGCCGCGTCCTCGCGCCCGGCGCCGAGCGCGCGCGCGAGCGCCGAGGACACGCCCCCGCCCATCGCGCCGGCCGAGGTCATCTGCAGCAGCATCACGAGCGGGAAGACGAGCGCCAGGCCCGCGAGCGCCGCGGTGCCGAGGTGGCCGACGTAGTAGGTGTCGGCGATCGAGACGCCGGTCTGGAACAGCGCCAGCACCGCGCCGGGCAGCGCCAGGCGCGCGAGCGTGGCAAGGATCGGCCCTTCGAGGAGGCGCTGCGCACGCGGGCGGTTCACCGCCGAAGCGTAGCCGAGGCGGCGAGCGCCAGCACGACGCCGATCGCATCGGCGACCATGTCGGCGACCTCGAAGTCGCGGTAGCCGGTCGCGCGCTGGGCGAATTCCAGCCCGACGCCCATCGCGATCCACAGCGCGGCGTAGGCGAGGCGCGTCCGCGGCGCGCGATAGAGCAGGGCGAACCAGAACATGAGGCCGCCATAGGCGAGCAGGTGCTCGACCTTGTCGATGTGGGCGACGTCGATGCGCGGTGGCGAAGGCGTAAGCGACCCCCACACGATCGCGAACGCGAGCCCCCAGCCCGCGGCGAGCGCGAGCGCGCGCATCAGAACAGCTTCATCTGTCCCGCGGGCGAGGGCGGCACGAACTGCGCGCAGTCGAGCTCGGGTGGGCGCCGCCCGCCGCCGTGGCCGTTCAGCCCGTGCCGCCGGCAGGCAATCTTGAACCGCGCCGCGATCAGCTCGGCGTAGTTGCCGGTGCCGCGCATGCGCTCGCCGAACCGGGGGTCGTTGTCCCGGCCGCCCCGCATCTGCCGCACGATGCTCATGACGTGGCCGGCGCGGTCGGGGTAGTGCGTCGCCAGCCACTCGCGGAACAGGTCCTTCAGCTCGTTCGGCAGCCGGAGGATCACGTAGGCCGCCTCGCGCGCGCCGGCCTGCGCTGCTTCCCCGAGCACGTGCTCCATCGTCTTGTCGTTCAGGGCCGGGATGAGCGCCGCGACCATGACGCCGCAGGGTACGCCCGCGGCGTTGAGCGTGCGCACCACGTCGAGACGGCGCTGGGGGCTCGCCGCGCGCGGCTCGAGCTTGCGCGCCAGCGAACGGTCGAGCGTGCCGATCGACACGAACACCTTGACGAGGTTGCGCCGCGCCATCGGCGCGAGCAGGTCCAGGTCGCGCTCGACGAGCGCCGACTTGGTGACGATCGTGAACGGGTGGCCGCATTCGGCCAGCAGCTCGACGATCTGCCGCGTGATGCGGTACTTGCGCTCCGCGGGCTGGTAGCAGTCGGTGTTCGCGCCGAGCGAGATCGGCGAGACCCGATAGCCGGGCTTCGCCAGCTCCTCGCGCAGCCGCTCTGCGGCGTTGGTCTTGGCGAACAGCTTCGTCTCGAAATCCAGCCCCGGCGAGAGCTCGAGGTAGGCGTGGCTCGGGCGGGCGTAGCAGTAGATGCAACCATGCTCGCAGCCCCGGTAGGGATTGATCGACTGGTCGAAGGGGACGTCGGGCGACTCGTTGCGCGCGATGATCGTGCGCGCTCGCTCGATCGCGATCGTGGTCGCCAGCGGCTCGAGCGGCTCGTCGTCGCGCGTCCAGCCGTCGTCGAACGCCTCGCGCCCGAGCGACTCGAAGCGTCCCGGAACCTGCGAAAGCGCGCCGCGCAGCCTTTGCATTCGTTCTAGAATGGCCGGAACTCCCGATACTGTATACATGAACAGTACCGCCCGCAACGTGGGCCTGCTGGCCGTCTGCCAGGCGCTGCTGCTCACCAACAACTCGACGCTGATCGCGATCAATGGCCTCGCCGGCCGCTCGCTCGCGCCGATCCCGGCGCTCGCCACGCTGCCGGTGACCGGCTGGGTGGCGGGCGGGGCGCTCGCGACCATGCTCGCGTCGCTGCACATGAAGCGCGTCGGCCGCAAGCGCGGCCTCGAGATGGGCACGCTGTGGGGGATCGCCGGCGCGCTGCTGTGCGGCGGCGCGGTCTGGGCGCAAAGCTTCTGGCTGCTGTGCTTCGGCGCGCTCGTCTTCGGCGTCTACAACGCCTATGGCCAGTACTACCGATTCGCCGCGGCCGACGTCGCCGGCGCGAGCTTCAAGAGCACGGCGATCTCGCTGGTGCTCGCGGGCGGCCTCGTCGGCGGGATCCTCGGGCCGACCACCAGCCGCTTCACGATCAACCTGATGCAGCCGAAGTTCGTCGCCGCCTATCTCGCGCTGATCGCGTTCGCGGTGGCGACGATGGCGGTGCTGCATTTCGTGCGCATCCCGCCGCTCGACGACAAGGCGAAGGCCGCGAGCGGCCGGCCGCTGCGCACGATCGCGGCGCAGCCGAAGTTCATCGTCGCGGTGCTCTCGGGCGCGATCGGCTACGGCGTGATGAACTTCCTGATGACCTCGACGCCGATCGCGATGGACGTCTGCGGCCACCCCTACGGCGACGCCGCCTTCGTCATCTCCTCGCACGTCATCGCCATGTTCGCACCCTCGTTCGTCACCGGCCGGGTGATCCGGCGCTTCGGCGTGCTGCCGGTCATGTTCACCGGGGCGCTGCTCAACTTCGCCGCCATCGGCATCGCGCTCTCGGGTGTCGCGGTCACGCAGTTCTGGTGGTCGCTGGTCTGCCTCGGCGTGGGCTGGAACTTCCTCTACATCGGCGGCACGACGCTGCTCACCGAGACCTACCGGCCCGAGGAGATGGCGAAGGCGCAGGGCGCGAATGACCAGATCATCTTCCTGATGATGGTCGTGTCCTCCTTCACCTCGGGCATGACGGTGACCACCGCGGGCTGGGCCCAGGTCAACCTCGTCGCGCTGCCGCTGGTCGCCGTCGTCGCGGTCGCGATCGCCTGGTTCGGCCTCTCGCGGCATTCGCGCCGCGTCGCGGCGTGACGCCGCCGGCGCGCCCCGGCCAGCGCCTCGAGGACGTCGACACCCCCGCGCTCGTCCTCGAGCTCGACGCGTTCGAGGCGAATCTGCGGGCGCTCGCCGACGCGGTGCGCGGCAGGCCGGTGCGCGTGCGCACGCACGCCAAGACCCACAAGTGCCCGGAGGTCGCGAAGCGCCAGATCGCGCTCGGCGCGGTCGGCGCCTGCTGCCAGAAGGTGTCGGAAGCCGAAGCGATGGTCGAGGGCGGCGTCGGCGACGTGCTGGTCACCAACGAGATCGTCGGCGCGCCGAAGCTCGGGCGCCTCGCGCGGCTCGCGTTGCGCGCGACGATCGGCGTCTGCGCGGACGACGCGGGCAACGTGCGCGACCTCGAGGCGGCCGCCGCGAGCGCGGGCGTGACACTGCACGTCTACGTCGAAATCGACGTCGGCATGGGCCGCTGCGGCGTGGCCCCGGGCGCGCCGGCCGTGGCGCTCGCGCAGGCGATCGCGCGCTGCCCGCACCTGCGCTTTTCGGGCCTGCAGGCCTACCACGGCAGCGCGCAGCACCTGCGCTCGATGGGCGAGCGGCGCGCCGCCGTCGATCGCGCGGCGCGCGCGGTGCGCGAGACGCGCGCGGCGCTCGCGGCCGCGGGCCTCGCCTGCCCGGTCGTGACCGGCGCGGGCAGCGGCACCTTCATGTTGGAGGTCGAGGCCGGCGCCTGGGACGAGATCCAGCCGGGGTCCTACGCCTTCATGGATGCCGACTACGCGAGGAACGAGTGGGCGGCGCCGCTGCCGCGCTTTCAGCATGCGCTGTTCGTGCTCGCCACCGTGATGAGCCGGGCGCCGGGACGCGCGATCGTCGACGCGGGCCTGAAGGCTTCCAGCGTCGATTCGGGCATGCCGCAGGTCTGGCGCCGGCCCGGGCTCGTCTACACGCGCGCCTCCGACGAGCACGGATTCATCGAGGTGGGGCCCGATGCGCCGCCGCCCGCGCTCGGCGAGAAGCTGCTGCTCGTGCCCGGGCACTGCGATCCCACGATCAACCTGCACGACTGGTACGTTTGCGTTCGCGCCGGCGTGGTGGAATGCTTGTGGCAAATCACGGCGCGGGGGGCGCTGGCCTGAAAAAGCGATATCTCAATTCGAACGCGCTGTACGACCCGCGCTTCTTCACGCACGCGATCGCAGTCGACGGCCCGGCGACTCTCGTGTTCGTCTCGGGGCAGGTGAGCTACGACCGCGACGGCGTCGTCGTCGGCAAGGGCGACCTCGCGGCGCAGGCGGAGCAGGTGTTCGCCAGCCTCGCGCACAACCTCAGGTCGGCCGGCGCTGGCTGGAGCGACGTGGTCAAGATGACCGGGTACCTGGTCGACATGACGCCGGAGGCCGTGAACACCTACCGCGAGGTGCGCGCGCGCTACCTCGATCCCGCGGCGATGCCCGCGAGCACCCTGGTCGGCGTGACGCGCCTCGTGCACGAGCACCTGCTGGTCGAGGTCGAGCTGGTCGCCGCGCTGCCGGCGGCGAAGAAGCGCTGAATTGAGCCCTGCGCACGTCCCGGGCCGCGGCTGGCGGGTGGTCGCCGCGGCGTTCACGCTGATGTTCGTCGGCTTCGGCGCGGTCTATTCGTTCGCCACGTTCTTCACGGCGTACCAGGCCGAGTTCGGCGCCTCGCGCGCGAACGTCTCGCTCGTGTTCTCGCTATCTGCGCTGCTGTGGTTCTCGTTCGGGGTCCCGGGCGGCATGCTCGCCGACCGCTTCGGGCCGCGCGGCGTCTGCCTCGCCGGCGCGCTGGCGCTCGCCGCCGGCCACGCGCTCGCGGCCTTCGCGGGGTCGCTGACGACGCTCTACGTCACCTACAGCCTCGCGATGGGCGTCGGGATCGGGCTGTCCTACGTGCCGTCGGTTGCGGCCGTGCAGCAGTGGTTCGTGAAGAACCGCGCGCTCGCCTCCGGCATCGCGGTCTCGGGCATCGGCGCCGGCAACTTCCTCGTGCCGCCGCTCGCCGCATGGCTGATCGCGCTGCTCGGATGGCGGCAGGCCTACCTTGCGCTGGGCGCCGGGATCCTCGTGCTCGCGGTTCCCGCCGCGCTGGCGCTCGGCGGGCGCGTTTCGGCCCACCGCAAGGTCGACGGCGAGGCGCTGCCGGGCATGTCGCTTGGCGCGGCGCTGCGCAGCGCGCAGTTCTGGATCATGTACGGCGTCGCGCTGCCGATCTGCGTCGGCTTCTTCGTGCCCATGGTCCACCTGCTGCCCTACGCGCTCGACGCGGGCCTTTCGCAGGCGCAGGGCGTGTCGCTCGTGAGCCTGCTTGGCCTCGGCAGCCTCGCCGGCCGGTTCCTCGTCGGCGGCGTCGCCGACCGGTACGGGCACGTGCGCGCGCTGATCGGCGTGGGCTCGGGCCTGGGCTCGATGTTCGTGCTGTGGTGGGCGTCGACGAGCTTCGGGGCGCTGGCGCTGTTCGCGTTCGTCTTCGGTACCTTCTACGGCGGCTACGTCGCGCTCGCGCCCACGGTGTGCATGGACCTGTTCGGCCCGCGCGCGCTGTCCTCGATCATCGGCTCGCTCTATACGGCCGCGGGCGTGGGCACGCTGATCGGGCCGACCTTCGCCGGCGCGACCTACGACGCGACCGGGCGCTACGACGTCTCGATCCTCGTTTGCGCGGCGCTGTGCTTCGCCGCCGCGGGGCTGGCGGTGGCGATGCGCCGCCGCCTCGCGCACCGCGCGTGAGCCGCCGGCCCGCCCTCACGGTCAGCGAGGAGCGCGGCGTGCGCACGCTGCACGTCGGCGGCGAGGCGATCCAGAGCTCGATGCGGATCTCGGACCCGTTCGCGCTGTGGCTCGAGTACACGCGCTGCATGATGTCGGTGCTGCTGTTCCATCCGCGCCCGCGGCGCGCGCTCGCGATCGGCCTCGGCGGCGGCTCGGTCGTGAAGTTCCTCTGGCGCGAGCTGCCGGCGCTGCGCCAGCGCGTGGTCGAGCTCGACGAGCGCGTGGTGCGCGTCGCGCGCGAGCAGTTCGGCGTGCCGCCCGACGGCGCGCGCCTCGCGATCGAGGTCGGCGACGGCGCCGAGGCGCTCGCGCCCGGCTGCTGCGACCTGCTGGTGCTGGACGCCTTCGCCGACGAGCACCCGCCGGCGGCGCTCGTCAGCCGGGCTTTCTTCGACGCGGCCTGGCTCGCGCTCGAGTCGCCCGGCGCGCTGGTGCTGAACCTCATGAACGACGACCCGCGCCTGGACGAGCGCATCGCGCGCGTCGAGCGCGCGTTCGGCGGCGCGGCGCTCGCGCTGCCCGCGCTCTATGACCCGAACGTGATCGTGTTCGGGCTGAAGGGCGCGCCGGCGCGCATCGGCTGGGGCGAGCTCGAGCGGCGCGCGCGCGCGCTCGAGCGCCGGCACGGCCTGCCGCTGCCGCGCTACGTGCCGCGCCTGAAGCGCATGAACCGGTTCGACGCCGAGGCACTTATAATCGGCGCGGGAGGTAACGGCGCATGATCCTATCGAGCGACAGCTTCATCGACCGCGGTCCCATCCCGGGGCGCTGCGCGTTCGCGGTGCCGGAGGCGAAGGCGCACGTCAAGCTCTCCGACAATCGCAATCCGCATTTCGCCTGGGCGGCGCTGCCGCAGGGCACGAAGTCGCTCGTGCTCGTCTGCCACGACGGCGACGTGCCGTCCAAGCCCGACGACGTCAACAAGGAGGACCGCCAGATCCCGGCGACGCTCGCGCGCACGGACTTCTTTCACTGGTTGCTGGTAGACCTCAAGCCCGACGCGGGCCAGATCCGCGAGGGCGAGTTCTCCAACGGCGTCACCGCGGGCGGCAAGTCGGGCCCGGCCGCGCCGCGCGGCACGCGCCAGGGCGTGAACGACTACACGGCGTGGTTCGCGAACGACAAGGACATGGCGGGCGACTACTACGGCTACGACGGGCCGTGCCCGCCATGGAACGACTCGATCGTGCACCGCTACGTATTCACGCTCTACGCGCTCGACGTCGCCTCGGCGCCGGTCGACGGCGGCTTCCGCGGCCCCGAGCTGCTGAGGGCGATCCAGCCGCACGTGCTCGGCAGCGCGAAGCTGACGGGCACGTACTCGCTCAACCCGGCGGTGAAGGCCTGAACGAGCTGCTCGGCGCGCAGGCGTCGCTGCTCGCGCTGATCCCGATCGCGTTCGCCGGCGCCCTGGTCTTCGGGCTCACCGGGTTCGGCGCGGCGCTAGTGACGATTCCGCTCGCCACGCACTTCGTGCCGCTGCAGTTCGCGCTCGCGCTGTACGCGCTCTCGGACCTCACCGCGGCGCTGCGCGTCGGGTTCGAGGCTCCGCGCAACGCCGTGAAGGGCGAGTGGGCGCGGCTCGTGCCGACGATCGCGCTCGGCACCGCGCTGGGCGTGACGGTGCTGGTCAACCTGCCGCGCCAGGCGGGCATGCTCGCGCTGGGCGCGTTCGTCTTCGGCTACGCCCTGTACAGCCTGTTCCGGCGCGAGTCCGCGACGGTCGTGCCCTCCGCCTGGGGGTGGTTCGCGGGGCTGATGGGCGGCATCACCAGCACCGTCTTCGGCGCGGGCGGGCCGCCGTACGCGATCTACCTCTCGCACCGCGGTCTGGACAAGGCGCAGTTCCGGGCGACGATGGGCTTCGCGACGCTCACCAGCATCTCGCTGCGCATTGTCGCGTTTCTCGTCACCGGGCTGCTGCTCGACCCGCGGGTGTGGGTGCTCGCGATCGGCGTGGTGCCGGCCGCGCTCGCCGGTACCTGGGTGGCGCGGCACATCTTCCTGCGGATCTCGCGCGAACAGCTGCTGAGGGCCGTCGCGGTCGTGCTGCTGGTGACGGGCGGGAGCCTGGTCCTGCGCGCCTTGCACTAGCCGCTAGCGGGGGTACATGTACTCCCGCGTCCACGGCAGCGGATTCACCGTCGGATCGACCGGCTTCGTCGCCAGCACCTGCTGGATCGACACCCAGCCCCGCGCGAAGGCGTGCGCGCAGCCGGCGAGGTAGGTGCGCCAGATGCGCAGGCGCTTCTCGCCCGCGAACTCGCGCGCCTTCTCGAGGCTCGCCTCGAGCCGCGCGCTCCACTGCGCGAGCGTCTTCGCGTAGTGCAGGCGCAGCGTCTCCGAGTCCATGACCTCGAGCCCCGCGGCGGCCATCTCCCTGATCACGAGCGACAGGTGCGGCAGCTCGCCGTGGGGGAACACGTACTTGCCGATGAACTCCCCCGCGCCCAGGCCGACCGAGCGGCTCTCGGGATCGACCGAGGTGATGCCGTGGTTGAGCACGACGCCGCCCCCCGCGAGCAGCCGGCGGATGGCGCCGAAATACACCGGCAGGTTCTTCAGCCCGACGTGCTCGAACATGCCGATCGAGGCGATCTTGTCGAACTCGCCCTCGCCCGGGACGTCGCGGTAGTCCTGCAGCCGCACCTCGCAGCGGTCCTGCAGGCCGGCGGCGCGGATGCGTTCGTTGGCGAGCGCGTGCTGGTTCTCCGAAAGCGTGATGCCGAGCGCCTTCACGCCGTAGCGCTCGGCAGCGTGCATGACGAGCCCGCCCCAGCCGCAGCCGATGTCGAGGAAGCGCTCGCCCGGCCTGAGCATGAGCTTGCGGCAGATGTGGTCGAGCTTCTGCTCCTGCGCCTGGTCGATCGACTCCTCGCCGGTGCGGAAGTAGGCGCAGGAGTACACCATGCGCCGGTCGAGCCACAGCGCGTAGAAGTCGTTCGAGACGTCGTAGTGGTAGCGGATCGCCGCGGAATCGGCCTTCTTGGTGTGCAGGTTCCACAGCAGGCCCGGCAGCCGGCCCTTCTTGTCGCCGCCCAGGCGCCGCGCGAGGCTCTCGGCGGCGCGGATCGCGTCGGCGATCGGCCCCTCCACGTCGATGTGCCCTTCGACGAACGCCTCGCCGAGCTTGCCGAGGTCGGCGTGCGCGAGGTAGCGGATCGCGGAGGCCGCCGGCACTCGCAGCGTCACGGTGGGGTGCTCGCCCAGCGCGTACCGCTTGCCGTTCCACAGCTCGATGGCGAGCGGAACGTTCATGCCGGCGCTCAACTCGCCGACCATCTTCTCGATGCGGGCCTCGATCATGCTTGGGACACCTTCTCCCGCATGGTAACGAATTCCTCGGCCGCGGTGGGGTGGATGCCGATCGTCGCATCGAATTGCGGCTTGGTGGCCCCCAGTTTCACCGCGATCGCGACGCCCTGGATGACCTCGCCGGCGTCGGGGCCGATCATGTGCGCCCCCAGCACGCGCTGCGAGCCCGCGTCGACCACCAGCTTCATGAACGTGCGCTCCTCGGCGGGCCCGAGCGTGTGCTTCAGCGCGCGGAACGAGGCCTTGTAGACGTCGAGCGCGGCATGGCTGCGCCGCGCGGTTTCCTCGGTCAGGCCGACCGTGGCGACGTTCGGGTCCGAGAACACGGCGGTGGGGACGTCGGCGTGGTCCACCGGCGTCGGCTCCCCGCGGAACAGCGTGCGCGCGAGCCACATGCCCTCTGCGGTCGCCACCGGCGTCAGGTTCATGCGGTGGGTGACGTCGCCGATCGCGTGGATCGAGTCGACCGAGGACTTCGAATACGCGTCGACCGCCACCTGGCCGTCGGCGTCGAGCTTCACGCCCGCGGCCTCGAGCCCGAGCCCGCGCGTGTTGGGCCGGCGGCCGGTCGCGAACATGACGAGGTCGACGTCCTGCGTGCCGCCGTCCTCGTAGGTGACCCGGATGCCGGGCTCGAGCCTCGCGGGATTGGCCTCGAGCCGCAGGTCGACGCCCTTTCTGCGCAGCTCCTCGCCGATCCGCTCGCGCACGTCGCCGTCGAACCCGCGCAGCAGGCGCGGGCCTCGGTACGCGAGCGTGGTCCGCACGCCGAGACCGTTGAAGATCGACGCGAACTCGAGCGCGATGTAGCCGCCGCCGACCACGAGCGCGCGTCGCGGCAGCGCCGGCAGCGAGAAGGCCTCGTTCGAGGTAATCGCGAGCTCGCGGCCCGGAATGTCGGGCACCTGCGGCCAGGCGCCGGTGGCGACGAGGATGTGCGTCGCCGTATGGCGGCGGCCGCCGGCCTCGACGGTGTGGGCGTCGATCACGGTGGCGCGATCGCGCAGGATCGTCACCCCGGCCCGCGTCAGCGCGGCCTCGTAGACGCCGTTCAGCCGCGCAATCTCGCGGTCCTTGTTCGCGAGCAGCGTCTTCCAGTCGAAGCGCGGCTCGCCGACGCTCCAGCCGAAGCTCTTCGCCACCTCGAACTCCTCGCGGTAGTGCGCGGCGTAGGCGAAGAGCTTCTTCGGGATGCAGCCGACGTTGACGCAAGTGCCGCCGAAGCGCCCCGGCTCCGCCACCGCGACGCGCGCGCCGTAGGCCGCGGCGAAGCGGCTCGCGCGAACGCCGCCCGAGCCGCCGCCGATGGTGAACAGGTCGAAGTCGAAGTCCAGGCTACTTCAGGTTGGGGAGGTTGAGCTCCACCAGTTCGATCTGCGCGGCCAGCGCCTTGTGGTTGGGCCGGCTCGCGAGCCACTTCAGCGCGCCGCGCACGCTCGCCTCGAGCTGCGCGCGCGGCGCGCCGGCGGCGCCGGCGAACATCTGCGCGAGCTCGTCGAGGCCCGCGGCCTGCGCCGCGCGGCGGATGTCGGCGATGCGCGCCTCGATGCCCGCGCGATCGAGGTTGGTGACCAGCTTCAGCGTCTTGTCGTGGCTGCTCGTCATGGCGCGCCTCCCGCTATCCGACCGCAGCCGATTGTACCAGCGCCCAGCGGCCGCCTTCGCCGCGCGCGCGCCCCTCGGCGGCCAGCTTCTCGAGGTGGGCCGACAGCGAGCGGCGCGCCACGCCGTGCAGGCGCTCGGGCACGTCGTCGTAGACGGCGCGCACCAGCGCGTCGAGGTCCGGCGCGCCGAGGCGCGCGAGCGCGTGGACGACTTTCTGCTCGCGCGCGAGCCGGTGCCGGATCAGCCGCCGCGCCTCGCGGTGCGGCTCGCCGATCAGGTAGCCGTGGCCCGGCGCGAGGATCAGCGCGTCCTCGCCGAGCAGCAGCTCGAGGGAGGCGAGGTAGTCGCGCATGTTGCCGTCCGGCGGGTTGATGACGACCGTGGATCCCTGCATGACGTGATC
>Ga0335085_10004613_pt1 | contig 22719 bp, 22 predicted proteins | sample Lox_Sample_45_FD_206712 | JGI IMG/M metagenome (GOLD analysis project Ga0335085, IMG submission 206712) | Soil microbial communities from Loxahatchee National Wildlife Refuge, Florida, United States - Lox_Sample_4.5 | ecosystem: Environmental > Terrestrial > Soil > Wetlands | place: USA...
AGGGCCAGTACAACGTACTGGTGCAATGTCAAAAATCATGTCAGTGTACTTAAGAGACCCTGACCTCAACCTTATCGAGATATCAGAGGTTGCAAAGTAAAAATTTGTTTCGATTTCATTATATGCAGTGGCCCGACCGTCGCATAAAGGTAATTTTGAGAAATCAATTTCGCTACATTGATTTCCGGATGGCGGACGGTCACCAAGGGCCGTAACGTGCTGCGATTTCAACAGTGTTCTCAGTAGCAGTCATTCGCCGGAGGCAAGATCATGGTCAGATTCGCTATCACCGCATTTACTCTTCTATTTATGGCAATGGTATCCGTCGCTCATGCGGATCCCAAAAGTCTTGCGACGGAAAAACAATGTTTTTCCTGCCACACTCTGTCCATGAATCAGAACATTGCCACACAGATTAGCAAGGCGCCGGATTTTAAGTCGATTGCCGACAAGTACAGGGGTCAGTCCAGTGCCGAAGCGAGTTTGGTAATAACAATAAGAAGCGGCGGCATAAACCACTGGGGTTCCACCCCAATGCCATCCTCAGAAGGCAATCGGCCCGATGTTTCAGGGATCGAAGCCAAGGAATTGGCTGATTGGATACTTGAACAACACTGAGAGAAGGTGATTGTAAACTTTAATATCGGGTATACGTGTCACCCCTATCCGCATCCTTGCGATATTAATTATCTTGATTTCAAAGTTCCAAGGGCGGTTTTCCGATAAGCCAGTATTAAGACCGGAAGACCGCTCTGTGCCAAAACCGGACACTGTGCTAACCCCTGACAAAATAATATTTGTCATTCAAACCTGACCATGCGCAGCCAATGAGACGCCAAAAAGCAGCCGCCCATCACCCGGAAAGTCTGGGTATTACTTCCCCGCCCCGCAACAACTTTTATACTTTTTGCCGCTCCCACAGGTGCAAGGATCGTTAGGGGCAACTTTCTTCTTTGGTTTTGTGCTGCCTGCTTTTTTGGGCGTTGAAGCTGTTATTTCTGTCCGGTTCATGATGGTTCCTTTCTTGGCTATTATCAAAAGAAGTGAAGCATGGACACTATATACCAAAATGATCCGACATTAACAGTCTTGCAACTGCGAAATGATGCATACTGTTTTTGCGTGCAATGGTGAGAGGATATTACGCCGGGGTAGCGTAGAATTGAACTTGGATCTGGGTGGTTGAAGGGCAGCTACGTGAGTGGATTATTTGCACTTATTGGATAGCGCAGCAAACGCAATAGATTGAGTTGCTCACCTCCCATGTTAAAGAAGGAATCATTATGAGCAGCTCTCGGCGTTACATACTTACCATCTCCTGCCCGGATCGAGCGGGCATCATCGCAGCGGTGAGCGGATTCATCGCACAGTACGGCGGATTCATCGTCGAAGCGAGTTATCACACCGAGCAGGAGGCGCAACTCTTTTTCATGCGGCAGGAGATACGCGCCGATTCCTTGCCCTTCGATGCCGAGGAGTTCCGCGGTCGTTTTGCCGATTTAGCGCAGGAATTCGGCATGAACTGGCAGTTGTCCGACTCGGCTCGGAAGAAGCGGTTGGTGATCCTGGTAAGCAAACAAGATCATTGTCTGAACGATTTACTGCATCGCTGGCGCAGTGGAGAGTTGCTAGTGGAGATACCCTGCGTGATCTCCAACCATGGGGACTTGCGCAGCTTCGTCGAGTGGCATGGCATACCATTCGCCCAGGTTGATATGCAAAATGATAAGCAAGCTGCGTTTGAGCAGGTCGATGCCCTATTCGAGAAGCACCGCGCCGATTGCATCGTATTGGCACGCTTCATGCAGATACTGCCCTCATCGCTGTGCCAGCGATATCCCGGGCGAATTATCAACATCCACCACAGTTTCCTGCCCTCCTTCGTTGGCGCGAGGCCTTATCACCAGGCTTATTTTCGCGGCGTCAAATTGATTGGTGCGACCTGCCATTACGTGACCGACGAACTCGATGCGGGACCGATCATTGAACAGGATACGGTTCGAATCGATCACGGCGACACGGTCAATGATCTGATTCGCTATGGGCGTGACATTGAGAAAACCGTCCTGTCTCGTGGCCTGCGCTACCACGCCGAAGATCGTGTATTGGTCTGCGGCAACAAGGCCATCGTATTCAGATAGAAAATCCTGCCGCGGGTGCATCAACGCGGTGTGCAATAAGATTGTGAAGTGGAAGGCGCCTAGCATTGAGTTGAACTTCAGCTTTCTGGAAAATCAAAGTTCCGCTTTGTGTCGTAAGCCGCTCTTGGCAAGTGTCTGCTTCGGGAAACTTGAATCTACCAAGCCACAGAATTTCAATGGCGCGATACTTTGCCGCCAAGGACAGATTAACGCATCAATTCCGTACCCGCTCATTGGCACAAGGGTAGAGTCGGAGTATCGTATATCTTGAAAAGCGCAACCGAGGCCCGACTGCCATTTCCGGAGCGTCGAATTTGGTGCGCACGACGTGGTGGCCGAAGGAGCATTCAAATGGCATCTAGACGAAGTATTGCGAAGGAATTGCTTGTGTTTTTGGGCTGCTTCTTCTTGGGGATCGTTATCATCCCTTCAATCATTATTTTTTTCGATGCCGATACAACATACAAAGACGTTTTGGATTCGTTTTTTGTAACTCCCCAAATCGGAGCCTGGGTTATCGCCGTATCCCCTTATATCTTTTATCTCCTCATGAAATCGATTGTTTCGGCGGGCAAGTGAAGTGACGCTGGCCGTGATTAACAATGACCACTCGCATCCCCCTCCCCAAAGCCCAATGCGCGATCATGCGGGATTGAGTCAGAGGTTCCGTAGTCCGCATACCCCCATCAAAATTAAATAAGGGCACCCCTGCGGGTGCCCTTTTGAACTTGGCGGAGAGGGTGGGATTCGAACCCACGGTAGCGTAGACGCTACGCCTGATTTCGAGTCAGGTACATTCGACCACTCTGCCACCTCTCCGGATGATTCGACAACAGGGCGCGCATTCTACCAGCAACCTCCGATTTGGTGCAGAATGTTCACATGCGGAACCCGAACCGATGTGCGCAATTCTTGCTGGCCAGCTTATGCGTGTTGCTGGCCTCCTGCGATCAACAAGTTCCATCCTGGAAATCGGGAAAACTGGTGGTGGCGGTCCCGGAAGACGAACTATGGCCGGAGTCGGAGATTCAGCGCGAATTGGCTAGATTGTTCGCCGAGCAACTGCATGACACGCTCGAACTGGTGCCGTTGCCGCTGGATGAAATGCCCGACGCCTTGCGCAATCATCGGACGCATCTCGCCGCCGCACCGCTGCGCAGGGAGGCCCATCCCGCCGCGCTGCAATTCGGTCCGGGCTACCAAAGCGTGCGCGAGCTGGTGGTATGCAATAACGACACGCCGCGCATGCAAGATCTCGCCGGCCTGAAAGGCAGGAGATTGATGGTGGCCGCAGGGTCGGCCCATGAGACGGCGTTGCGCGAGGCGCAGAGGAATTTTCCCGCGCTGAAATGGCAGGCGGACCACGATCTCACCACGCAAGACCTGCTGGCGGAAGTCGGCGACGGCAATATGGATTGCGTGGCTGCCAACGAACTCCAATATGCCGATGCGCGCCATTATCATCCCAATCTGGTCGCCGAATTCGATATCGTGCAGCCGTCGCAGCTCGCATGGGCATTTCCCGGCAACGTCGATTCCGATCTGCTCAGACAGGCGGAAATGTTTTTCGCGAACATACAACAGGACGGCACGCTGCACCGCCTGCTGGACCGCTATTACGGTCACAGCGACCGTCTGGACAAGATGGATGCAGCCGGCTTTATCTCCAGGACCAATGCCGTGCTGCCGCACTATCGCCGCCTGTTCGAAGAGGCCGGCACCCTGACCGAACTGGATTGGCGCCTGCTTGCGGCGCTTTCCTATCAGGAATCGCAGTGGGATCCGCTCGCGACTTCCCAGACCAATGTGCGCGGCATGATGATGCTGACCGGAGATACCGCCGATCGACTGGGCGTCAGCAACCGCCTGGATGCGCGCGAAAGCATCATCGCCGGCGCAAAGTATGTGCGAATGCTCAAGGATAAATTGCCGCGGCGCATCAAGGATCCCGATCGCACCTGGCTGGCGCTGGCTGCCTACAATCAGGGTTCGAGTCATCTGGAAGATGCGCGCATCCTGACCAAGCGCCACCGGATGAACCCGGACAGCTGGACGGACGTGAAAAAATGGATGCCGCTGCTGAACCGGCCGAAATACTACAAGACGCTGAAGCACGGTTATGCGCGCGGCGGAGAGGCAGTGATCCTGGTGGAAAGCGTTCGCAGCTACTATGACATGCTCAAGCGGCTCGAGCCCGGTCAAATCGAAGCGGCCCCGTCCGGGGAGACTTCATACCGACTGGTGCCTACACTCCCGTTGCAGCACTTGCTGCCCTAGGGCGTGAGTCTTTCCATCCCGCCCATGTAAGGACGCAACACTTCGGGGATTACTACGCTGCCATCGGCTTGTTGATAGTTCTCCAAAACCGCAACAAGGGTGCGGCCAACCGCAAGCCCGGAACCGTTCAAGGTATGCAGCAATTCCGGTTTGCCCTGCGCATTGCGAAAGCGCGCCTGCATGCGCCGCGCCTGGAATGCCTCGAAGTTGCTGCACGAGGAAATCTCGCGGTACGTGTTCTGCGCCGGCAGCCACACCTCGATGTCATAAGTCAGCGCAGCGGAGAAGCCCATGTCTCCGGTACACAGCTTTACCACACGGTAGGGTAACTTGAGTTCTTTCAAAATCGTCTCGGCATGGCCGAGCAACTCTTCGAGGCCTTCGTAGGATTTGTCCGGATGCACGATCTGCACCAGCTCGACTTTGTCGAATTGGTGTTGGCGGATCATGCCGCGCGTGTCCTTGCCGTAGGAACCGGCTTCGCTGCGGAAGCAAGGCGTGTGCGCGACGAATTTCATCGGCAGTTTATCCAGCGGCACGATCTCGTCGCGCACGAAGTTGGTCACGGGGACTTCGGCAGTGGGGATGAGATACCAATCCTCCTCTACTTGAATTATCCCAGTTCTATAAATCTGCCCCTCTGGAACACTTAATGCACTATCCGTCGTCTCAAATTTTGATCTCGGAACCCTAAACAAATCCGCTTTAAATTTCGGCAACTGCCCGGTGCCGCGCATCGAGTCCGCGTTCACCATGTACGGTACATAGGTCTCGGTGTAACCGTGCTGATCGGTATGTGTGTCCAGCATGAACTGCGCGAGCCCGCGATGCAGCCGCGCCAGCGGGCCTTTCAGCAGCGAGAAACGCGCCCCGGCAATCTTTGTCGCCGTTTCAAAATCCAGACCGCCCAAGCCTTCGCCGATGCTGACATGATCCTTCACCTCGAAATCGAATTTTGGAATCTCGCCGACCTTGCGCACTTCTTTGTTGTCGGCTTCGGATTTCCCCACCGGCACACTGCTGTGCGGCATGTTGGGGATCACTTCCAGCATTTGCTGCAATGCGATTTGCACGTCGCCCAGTTGCGCTTCCGCCTGCTTGAGTTCGTCGCCGAGATCCGCCACCTCCGCCATGATCGCCGACACGTCTACGCCTTTGGCCTTTGCCGCGCCGATCTGCTTGGACGTTGCGTTGCGCTTGGCTTGCAATTCCTGGGTGTGGGTCTGAATAGATTTGCGCTCGGCTTCGAGCTGCGCGAATCTTTGCGCATCCAGCGCAAAACCGCGCGTCGCCAGTCTCTGTGCAACTTCGTTCAGGTTGCTCCGCAGAGCCTGTATGTCCAGCATGCTGCTATTCCTTTTCCTTCTTGTATTTTCCATCCAGTTCGCGCAAATGCGCCAGCTTCTCGGCGATCTTCGCTTCCAATCCGTGATCGGTGGGCTGATAGAAACTCACTTCCGGCATGTCATCCGGGAAATAGGTCTCGCCCGCCGCATAGCCTTCTTCCTCGTTGTGCGCATAACGGTATCCCTTGCCGTAGTCGAGTTGCTTCATCAGCTTGGTCGGCGCGTTGCGCAGATGCAGCGGCACTTCGCGCGAACCGTCCTCCGCCACCCAGGCGCGCGCGGCATTATACGCGACATACCCTGCATTCGACTTGGGCGCGCACGCCAGATACAGGATCGCCTGCGCCAGCGCGAGCTCTCCTTCCGGCGAACCGAGACGTTCATAGGTTTGCGCCGCATCCTGTGTGATCTGGAATGCGCGCGGATCGGCCAGGCCGATGTCTTCCCACGCCATGCGCACGATGCGCCGCGCCAGATAGAGCGGGTCGGCGCCGCCGTCCAGCATGCGCACCAGCCAGTAGAGTGCCGCATCCGGATTGGAGCCGCGCACCGATTTGTGCAGCGCGGAGATCTGGTCGTAGAACGCCTCGCCGCCCTTGTCGAAACGCCGCAGGTTCTGCGCCAGCGTATTGTCCACGAACGCGCTGTCTATCTTTTTTATGTCCTTGGTCTGCGCCGCGACCTGCAATTGCTCCAGCGCGTTGAGCAATCTGCGCGCATCGCCGTCGGCGTAGCCGATGATGCGCTCTTTCGCCGCTTCGTCGAATTCCAATTCCGGCATTGCAAGCTTGCGAGCGCGCTCGAACAGTTGTTCCAGTTCCTCGGCCGACAACGCATGCAGCACATACACCTGCGCGCGCGACAACAGCGCGTTGTTCACTTCGAACGAAGGATTCTCGGTGGTCGCGCCGATGAAGGTCACCAGACCCTGTTCGACAAATGGCAGAAAGGCGTCCTGTTGCGATTTGTTGAAGCGATGCACTTCATCCACGAACAGGATGGTGTGGCGTCCATACTGCTGCAATGCGAGTTGCGCCTGTGTGATCGCGTCGCGGATGTCCTTCACACCGGACAGCACCGCGGACAGCGGCACGAATTCGGCATCGAAGGCCGAGGCCATCAAACGCGCCAGCGTGGTCTTGCCGACGCCGGGCGGTCCCCACAGGATCATCGAATGCAGCTTGCCGGATTGGAACGCCATGCGCAGCGGCCTGCCCTCGCCCAGCAAATGGGATTGCCCGATCACTTCGTCGATGTGCTTGGGGCGCAGGCGTTCCGCCAGCGGCGCGGCAGCGGCTTTTTCGGCGAACAGATCGCGTGTATCGGCCGTCATGCCCTGACCTTCTTTCGGGCCGCAATGGCCTCTTCGGCAATCGCCTCGATTCTGTCCACGATATCTTCCTGCTGCCGGTTCTGGTCGAAATCACCGTATCTTTTCGCGAATTGCCGTGCTTGTTCACGATAGCCCGGCGCATCCAGCAGCATGCGTACCAAGGCCGTGTAATCCGGCGGCGGCGCGTCGGGATTCACCGCGATGCCCGCGCCCATGGCCGCGACGCGCATCGCCAGCAGGAAGCGTTCAAGCTGGGTGGGCAACAGCAATAGCGGCACACCCGCCATCAGCATGGTTGCCGTCATCCCGTGCCCCGCATAACCGATGAACAGGTCGCACGCCGCCAGAAGTTTGTCCAGCCGGTACGGGCTGGCCGAAACGACGGTGCGCGGATTTTCGTATTTCCGCCGCATGTCATCCGAAATCCCCGGCGCGCAAATGATGGCGCGCATGCCAAGAGCGGTGACCGCTTCCATTACGCCGCTGAAATCGCGCTGATGCGGCTCCAGATAGATGAACGCCCGCTTGCCTTCGCCTTCCGGCCACGAGACCTCCCGTCCGGAAGTGATATTCCAGCTTGCGCCCCAATATTTGACTGGTTCGCGCTGCGCGTAATGGTCCAGTTCGGCAAAAGTACAGATGAAGTTTTCTTCGGTCGCGAACAATTCGCTGACGCTCGCCAGCAGTTTGGCCTTGTAACCGGCAAGCACCGAATTCATGGCAGCCAGCACCCGCGCGTCGGAATTCTCCAGCCGCTGCTGCGGCACATCCAGCCAAGCGCGCATGTTGGGCATCGGGTTCCGCTGCGGCGGGCAATAGAATCCGGAACCCAGCGTCGTTGCCGCCAGACCCATGCTGCGTGCGGCAAGCAGGGCCGTGGGCGAGTGATCCGCGACGATCGCGTCGCTGCCGTGAAGCGCAAACAAGGATCGCCATGCGCCGACCAAACCCGCCAGTCCATCCGCGTTGAAATATCCGTAGCGCATCAGGATCTCCGAATAGTTCAGCGGCGGATCCGGCAATCCGGTCATCTGCGGCAGCCAGACCGGCGCCTGGAACAGCGGGATCTTTTCCGCGAGGATGCTGCCGGCGTAGTGAAGCTCGCGCAACGCAAGCATCACTTCATGCCCGCGCTGCCTGAGTTTCAATGCAAACGGCAGCAATGCGGAAAGGTGTCCGTATGAAGTGCCGAGTTCCCACACCAATGCGATACGGCTCATTCTGAATTTCCCGGCAGACGAAGATATACCGTTATCTTACAGGGTGTTGAAAAACGTCGCGAGTATGCGAGGTATCACAGCGAAGCTGCGATCGGCTGGATGCACTCTGGCCGGCGCATCGTCGAACACAGAAATACTCAGCGAGCCGTCACTCGCTCAGCACATCCGCGCCCTTGGGCGGCGTGAAGCGGAATTGCTGTTCCGGTATCTTGGGGTTGCGCTTCAGATGGGTAAACCGCAGTACCGTCTTGTGCCCGAACAGGTCGTTCAATTCCATCGTGACCAACTCGGATTGCGGGTTGAATGCCATGAGGATCTTCTCGAAGCTGCTGTCCTTTCCCTTCGGAGTGGCTTGCAGCCATTCCAGCCCGTCCCGGTCGCCATTTTCGGCCAGTTCGAATCCGCGCTCGATCTCGTTGCTGCCCGACAACAAGGCGGCGGGACTGCTGCCCAAAGCCGCATCCAGTTTCCTGACCGTCACCTGGTTCAGATCCACGTCGTACAGCCAGAATTTGCTTCCGTCTCCGACGATCAGCTGCTCGTAGGGCTTCTGGTAAGTCCAGCGGAATTTTCCGGGGCGCTGGAATTGCATGATGCCGGACGCGCCCTGAATGCGCTTGCCGTTCTGGTCCAGGACATCCTGGGTGAAATCCGCCTGCGCGGAATGTGTCGCGGCGATGAAGGACTTGAGTTTTTCTATGGCTCCGGCGTGGGCAGTGTATGGCAGAACGGACAGCATCAAAACGGCAAAGATATATCTCATCATCCTCCTTAAGGGGCCGGAAACCGGACGTGAACCAGGCAGGGGGATCGCCCGATCGGAATTACCCGGCCGCTGAAACCCGATGCTCAGCGCTGCCTCGCGGGCACTATGATTTCGCGATTTCCGTTGCTTTGCATCGGCGTGACGATGCCTGCGGCTTCCATCTGTTCGACCAGTCTCGCGGCGCGGTTGTAGCCGATGCGCAAATGCCGCTGCACCAGGGAAATGGATGCGCGGCGATTCTTCAGGACGATCTCGACGGCCTGGTCGTACAGCGGATCGGCTTCCGCATCCAGACTCGCGCCTGCATCACCGCCCTCTTCGGAAGAGTCCTCCAAAGTATCCAGGTCGATAATGTACTGCGGCCCGCCTTGCGCCTTGAGATATTCCGCAACACGATGCACTTCCTGGTCGGAGACGAACGCGCCATGCACGCGTTGCGGATAACCGCTGCCCGGCGGCAGATACAGCATGTCGCCCTGACCCAGCAATGCTTCAGCCCCCATCTGGTCGAGGATGGTGCGCGAATCGACCCTGCTCGACACCTGGAATGCGATGCGTGTCGGCACATTGGCCTTGATCAGCCCGGTGATCACATCCACCGACGGGCGCTGTGTCGCCAGCACCAGGTGGATGCCCGAGGCGCGCGCCTTCTGCGCCAGACGCGCGATCAGCTCCTCGACCTTCTTGCCCACCACCATCATCAGGTCGGCGAGTTCGTCGATGAATACCACGATCAGCGGCAATTCTTCGAGTTCTTCCGGATTTTCCGGAGTAAGCGTGAACGGGTTGGTCAGCGGCTCGCGCGCCTTGGCGGCTTCATGTACTTTCTGGTTGTAACCGGCGATATTGCGCACGCCGAGCGTGGACATCAGGCGGTAACGCCTGTCCATTTCCTGCACGCACCAGTTCAGGGCCGAGGCTGCCTGGCGCATGTCGGTCACCACCGGCGCAAGCAGGTGCGGGATGCCTTCATACATCGACAACTCGAGCATCTTCGGGTCGATCAGCAGCAGGCGCACATGCTGCGGCGTCACCTTGTACAGCAAGCTCAGGATCATTGCGTTGATCGCCACCGACTTGCCCGAACCGGTGGTGCCCGCCACCAGCACGTGCGGCATCTTGGCCAGATCGGCGACCACCGGTTTGCCCGAGATATCCTTGCCCATCGCGATGGTCAGCGCCGAACCCATATCGGCATACACCTGCGAACTGAGTATCTCGGACAGATGCACCACCTGCCGCCTCGGGTTGGGCAGCTCCAACGCCATGTAGGCCTTGCCGGGGATCGTTTCGACGAGGCGTATGCTCACGACCGACAGTGCGCGCGCCAGATCCTTGACGAGATTGGTGATCTGGCTGCCTTTCACGCCGACGGCCGGTTCGATCTCGTAACGCGTGATCACCGGGCCGGGATAGGCGGCTACCACCCTTACATCCACGCCAAAATCGTTCAATTTGCGCTCGATCAGGCGCGAAGTGTATTCCAGCGTGTCGGCGGAGACGACCTCGACCTGTTGCGTGGGCTGGTCCAGCAAATGCAGCGGAGGCAACGGCGAATCGCGCATGTCCGAAAACAGCGAAACCTGCTTCTCTTTCACGGCCCGCGCCGATTTGGCCACTTCGATCAGCGGCATTTCGATGTGCAATGGCTGGTGGTCCTCGAAGCGCTTCATCTCTTCCACGACCGCGACCCGTTCATTGGTCGCCAGCATGCCGATGCGCCTGTCCTGGCGGGTCTGCCATGCCAGACGGATCCCGAGGACAGTGGATTCGATCAGTTCGCCCAGCCGGTCCACGAAACGCAGCCAGGACAATCCACTGAACACGCTGAAGGCGGCGGCGATCAGGGTCAGCAGCAATAGCGTCGCGCCGGTAAAACCGAACACGCGTGCCAGCGATTCACCCAGCACCGCGCCGAGCATCCCTCCCGGCGCAAATGGCAGCGGGACCTTGAGCGTGTACAGGCGGATCGATTCGAGCGCGCTGCTGGCTAGCAGCAATGCCGCAAAACCGGCGATCGAGACCAGCCAGGTGCGCTTGCTGAAGATGCTGTTGACGCGCAGATTATGGTAGCCCGCCCACACGCGCTGCAACATGAACAGCACACACCACCAGGCGGAGAAACCGAACAGGTAGAACAGAATATCGGCAAGGTACGCGCCCACTACGCCTCCCGGGTTGGTGGTCGGCAAGGCTTTGACACTGTGCGACCAGGCCGGGTCGGCGGGATTATAGCCATACAAGACAATGGTCAAATAGATCGCGCAGCCCACCAGCAGGATCCAGCGCGATTCGCGCAACACCAAGAGCAGCCTGCTGGACAGGAAATCGCCGCTTGCTTCAGCCATGTATTGCGAAGATCGAGGCCGTCTGTCCGAAACCATTCATACTCCCGACAATCTGTTTATGGTGCGACTTCTTGCAGAACCGGCAATACTCACCCGCCGATAGATTGATCATGACATCGTTCCACTACATTGATCGTGATTTAACTTGCCAATGATACCCCAGCAGGTCATTGCGCGCTTGCCAACAAACCGCGGATATCCTCCGCAAGCCAGTCGGCCGGCTCCCGGTCGCCGGCCATCAGGCGCAGCTTGCCCTGGGGATCGACCAGATAGGTGAAGGTCGAATGATCCATATAATAACCGTGCTTGCCCGGAACCTTCTGATAGATGACCCTGAAGCTCTTGGCCGCAGCCGCGGTTTCCTGCGCATCGCCGGACAAACCCAGGAACGCTGGATTGAAGGCCGGCACGAATTGCGCCAATATTTTGCGAGTATCCCGTTCCGGATCGACCGTGACGAACAATACCTGCACCCGGTCCGCATCCTTGCCCAACAGACGCAGGGTTTGCGACATCTTCGCCAGGGTGGTGGGGCAGACATCCGGACAATGGGTGTAGCCGAAGAAGATCGCCACGACCTTGCCCTTGAAATCTTCCAGGCTGCGCGGCTTGCCGTTGTGGTCGGTCAAATGAAAATCGGCCTGCGGGTATTTTCCGGTCACATCGCCCGCATGGAAGTGGACGGGCGGGGTTCTATGACAGTTGGCCAACGCAAGCAGGAATACAAGAAACGACAGACGCAGTGTCATGTACAGATACTTCAATTGTCCATTCTCCTGAAATCGATCTGCTCGGCGGCGAACCGCACATGCGGGACCGCCATGTAGGGAACCACACCCACCAATGGTGCAGAAATGCACGCTCGCAAAGCATCGATGTTCGACCGCAAGGCGGGCATGGCGCCATCCAGTACGTTCGCTATCCAGCCGGCGCATTGTACCCCGTAATCGTCGACGGCTTTCATGGTTAGCAGAGCATGGTTGAGGCAACCCAATCGCATGCCTACTACGATGATCACCGGCAGGCCGAGTTCCCTGGCCAGATCCGCGACGGACTGCTTGCCATTCAATGGCACGAGAAAGCCGCCCGCGCCTTCGACGATCACCACATCCGCTTTTGCGGCCAGTTCGCGGTACGCCGCGATGATGCGCGGCAACTCGATGCGTATATTTTCATGTGATGCCGCAATGTGCGGCGCGATCGCCTCGTGCAGACAGTACGGATTCACCTGCCCATAACTCAATGGAATGTTGCTTGTGGCGAGTAGAGCTTTTGCATCGTCGTTCATCCCATCCGCATCGACGCCGGCTGCGACCGGCTTGAATCCTGCCACGCGCCTACCACTCGCGGCAAAGCCCTGCAGCAGCGCACAACCGATCAGCGTCTTGCCGACGCCGGTGTCGGTGCCGGTGATGAAGTAGCTCATAAAGAAAAAACAAGGGGTGCAGCGCCCGCCATCAAAACGTACTCAATTACTGTTGCCATTATTTTCCCACCTGAGAAAATTACTTGTAATTAGTTGGAATTATTTTTTGCACCATAATTCGTCTTGAGCCAATCTGTTGCCAAAGGCCACCAGTTGTAGTAAAGCACCTGCCCATTTACTATAGGTGCAACAGGTTTTCCACTAAACGTTGTTGGAATTGAACACCCATTCCCATTAGCCAACGGCTCCCTCAGTATGGTGTGGTACTCGGGTTGGGAAAGACTGCTGTTAAAGTCCTTTACTCCTTCCGCAGACACGTAACCCAATTTGGCCGACGCCCATTCGATATCTTTTGTACGCCCATTGTTGACGATCAGGTTGATCGACTTGAATTCCGCGGGCAATTCTGACAAGGGGATGCGTTGCCATTCCTTGCCATAATTCCTGAAGATGACATAGGGCGGGTTGGGGCGTCCCCATTTGTTGTAGGACAGGCAAAGATTAGGTTCAGTGACCAGATAAGCGGTACCGTTGAGAATGTGCAACGCCAACAAATTGAAATTGGTGCGCCCAAGATCTTCGCCATACTCGCTGATCCAACTGAGCCTTTTGCCAGAACCGGGTAGACTAAAAGTAATCGTATGTTCACTGACCGGAACGGATTGCCCGATCTCATTCCGTCCACCATAACCTTGCGAACGCCTGACGATGATCTTGCTGCCGTCGTCCAACAAAACCTGCTCCTTCCAGCTCGTGCCGCCCAGCCCCGCGCATGCGCTCAGGCTCGTCACAAACATCAAAAATAAAGCTGCAAGCCTAAAACTGCGGAAACACCTTTTCATCCCTGCCTCCATACGCATCACAACCTGAAATTCGTTTTGATCACTGCCCGGCCATCCGCGCTTTGTTTCGGTGGCACGCGCCATGCGTGACCATACACGATCTCGAACGTGGCGGGCAGCTTGCCGTCGCGGCGCAGCGTCTCGTAATTCTGGGCGACGCGCGCCCACCTCGCCTTGCCCATCATGCCCTGTGATCTTCCCGCGGTGGCGTTGTGCGCGCCGATGCTCTTGAGGTCCTGCATCACCGCTTTCATATCGCTGTAGGTGAGCGTGATCTTTTCCATCTCCATCACCGGGTCGGCGAAACCCGCCGCGACCAGCATGTCGCCGATGTCGTGCATGTCGGCGAAGCGGTTGAAGTGGTTGTAGCCGTCCACACCGGCGAACGCGGCGCGCAGCTCCTTCAGCGTATCCGGGCCGAAGGTGGACAACATCAACAGGCCGTCGTTCTTGATCACGCGATGCAGCCCCTTGATGGTCTCGGGCAGGTCGTTGCACCATTGCAGCGTGAGGTTGGACCACGCCATGTCGAAGCTCTGGGTTGCAAACGGCAGCGCCTCGATATCGGCGCACAGGAAGCCATTCTTGTTGCCGGAAAAAAGTTTCTGCCACCAGCCCGAGGTGCCTTTCGCCGCCTGCAGCATACCGATAGCGATGTCGAGCGCGACAATGTCCGCGTTCTTGTAGCGCTCGCCGAGTGACCGCGTACCGAAGCCGGTGCCGCTGCCCGCATCAAGGATGCGCTCAGGCTGCAGCTTGATGACATCCAGCCGATCCAGCATGCGCGTGCACACCTCGCGCTGCAACACCGCAGCAGCATCGTAATGCGCGGCCGCCCTGCTGAACGCCTGGCGCACCTGTTTCTTGTCTACGGCAAACTCATCCATGTTGTTGCTCGCTCATGAATTCCACCACATGTTTTGCAAACTCGTCGGCGTGGGAAAGGAACGGCGCATGCGCCGCACCATCGATGACCACCAACCGCGCATTCGGCAAGCCGGCTGCCAGATATCGGGAAGCTGCAACCGGCGTGAGTTTATCCCGCTCGCCGGCAACGACCAACGCGGGCGTTTTGATATCCGGCAAAACACGGCGCAAATCAGCACCGCGCAATATCTCCAAACCGCCGCGCAGGGCGTCCATGTCCGGTTCGCCGCGGCTGAACAGGCTCGCCCTCATCGCCGCCAGCAACTCGCGCTCGCCTTCACTGCCGCGCACCTGCAGCGCGAGAAAGCGCCGCAATGTCGCGGTATGATTCTTTTTCAGCTCGGCGGCAAATTGTCTTAATGCTTCCTTGGCCATCCCGTGCGGCCAGTCATCGCGTTCAGCAAAACGCGGCGTGCTCGATACCAGCACAAGTCGTTTTATTTTTTCAGGTTCGCGCTTCGCCCAGTGCATTGCGATCTGGCCGCCCAGCGACCAGCCGCATACAGCAATGGGTCGATCAAATTGCGCGGCAAGCTGATCGACCACACTGTCCAGCGTGAATGCGCCCGGCCATGCACTCGCGCCATGCCCCGGCAGATCGACGCGATGGACTTGGCATATTCCGGTCAGCCGATCCGCGACACGATCCCATATGCCGCCGTGCATGCCCCATCCATGCAGCATGACTAAAGGCGGGCCACTGCCGGCTGTTTCAACGTGCAAGCGCATGCAGCGTTTCAACCAAACGGGTCACATCTTCCACGCGATGCGCGGCTGACAGTGTGATGCGCAAACGCGCAGTGCCCTGCGGCACCGTGGGCGGCCGGATCGCCACCACCCAGATACCCTGTTCCCGCAAACGGTCGCTCAGGTCCGATGCGGCCCGACTGCTCCCCGCCAGCAGGGGATGTATCGCTGTCGCCGAGGCCATCAGGGACCACGGCAGCCCCCGCAGCCCGCTGCGCAGACGCGTGCCGAGCCGTTGCAGATGACCGCGGAGTTCTTCGCCCTCCCTGATCTGCCGCAGGCTTTCCAGCAGCGCGCTTGCCAGTGCGGGAGGCGTGGCCGTGGTGTACACGTAGCTGCGTGCATGGTTGACGAGCGTATCGATCACCACCTGTTCCGCAGCAACGAATGCGCCGAACACTCCGGCGGCCTTGCCCAGCGTCGCCATGTAAATGATGCGCGGCGAATCCAGCCCGAAATGCGCCAGCGACCCGCGTCCTTCGCCGCCCAGCACACCGAATCCGTGCGCATCGTCGATCAGCAGCCAGGCATCGTGTCGTTCGCACAGCGCAAGCAATTCCGGCAATGGCGCTAGATCGCCGTCCATGCTGAACACGGCGTCGGTGATCACAAGCTTCCGTCTGACACCTCGCCCAACCTGCTGCGCGGACGACCTGCGTTGTCGCGTGCTCGCTCGTTCCTCGCCTACCAGTGCGGTATGTCTCGTCGCTCGCTCCGCGGCTCCTTGCATCTCGCCCTGCTCGCTACGATTGGACAAGGTGTCATCTGCCTCTGCCAATAGCTTGGCCAAATGAGAAACATCACCATGCCGATAACGCTTCACGGTCGCTCGCGACAATAGCATCGCGTCGTTCAGTGACGCATGATTGAATTTGTCGGCAAACACAGCGTCGCCCTTGCCGACCAGCGCCTGCACGACCCCGAGATTCGCCATATAGCCGGTGGAAAACAGCAGTGCAGCAGGCTTCCCGACAAAGGCGGCCAGTTCATGTTCCAGCTGGTGATGCGTTGTGCCGTGACCGCTCACCAGATGCGCGGCGCCCGCCCCCACGCCATGCTGCCGCGCGCCGCGCTGCAGCGCGGCGATGAGTTCCGGATGGTTGGCCAGACCCAGATAATCGTTGCTGCAAAAAGACAGATAGGATTTCCCGTCTACCACGATGTGCGGCGCTTGCGGGCTTTGCAGCATGCGCCGCTGTCGCAGCAAACCCAGGGCGGCGCGTTCATTCAGCTCATTGTGCAATTCCGTGAAAGGCATTTATTGCCGCAGAGCACACAGAGATCGCAGAGGAAACCCGCTCTGCTCTTGACTCTCCCTGTGTACTCTGTGCTCTCTGTGGCTAATCGATTTTTTCAGAAAACGGGTACATGCCCAGTTTGTCCAGCAAGGCGCGATCCCGTTCCACCTCGGGATTACCGGTAGTCAGCAGTTGCTCGCCATAGAAGATCGAGTTGGCACCGGCGAGGAAACACAACGCCTGGATCGCATCCGACATCTGAGATCGTCCAGCAGACAACCTCACCCGTGCGGCCGGCATGGAGATGCGCGCCACCGCGATGGTGCGCACGAAATCCAGCGGATCGAGATCTTCTGTTTCTGCGAGCGGCGTGCCTTCGACTTTGACCAGGTTATTGATCGGCACACTTTCCGGATAGGGTTCAAGATTGGCCAGTTGCGCGATCAGGCCGGCACGCTGGGTCAGGTTTTCGCCCATGCCGACGATGCCGCCGCTGCATACGCGCATCCCGGCCTTGCGCACACGCTCCAAGGTATTCAGCCGGTCCTGGTAATCGCGGGTGCTGATGATGTTGCCGTAGAACTCCGGCGAGGTGTCCAGATTGTGGTTGTAGTAATCCAGACCCGCATCGCGCAATTGCTGCGTCTGTTTTTCATTCAGCATGCCCAGCGTGGCGCAGGTCTCCATGCCCAATTCGCGCACCGCCCTGACCATTTCCACCACGCCGGCCATATCCTCCTCGCTGGGCTCGCGCCAGGCGGCGCCCATGCAGAACCGGCTTGCGCCGCTTTGCCGCGCGGCACGCGCGGCGGCAACCACTTCCGCCACATCCAGCATCTTCCGATTTTCGACTCCCGTCGAATGGAATGCCGATTGCGGGCAATAGCCGCAATCCTCGGAACAGCCGCCGGTCTTGATCGACAGCAAGGTGGAAAGCTGCACCGCGTTGGGATCGAAATGCTCGCGGTGAACCTGCTGCGCGCGGAACAACAAATCGGCAAACGGCATCTTGAACAGGGTTTCGACTTCCGCGACACTCCAGCGTGGCGGCGTGGCGGATTGCTTGGCCTGATCTTTGGCAGGGGAGCGGACAAATTCGATCGTCTGTGTATTCATTTTGGGACATTCGTGTTTTGTATTAGGCTGTACGCGCTAAATCGCGGATGATCCGCAATACAGCGTGATGGCGCATCATCCCGGAAAGGGCAAGCAATTGTCAATTTTATACCGTCCATTTTTTAACATACGCTCAAATATTGAGCGCATTTTGCCGGCGCAACCTTGCGTGCTATGCGGAAGCATGAGCCGCGACGGCCTGTGGTGCAATGCCTGCGACGCGGCCCTGCCCTATCTCGAAGCGCCGCACTGCCCGGTCTGCGCCTTGCCGACCCCCGCCGGCGAAGTTTGCGGAAATTGCCTGTCCCATCCCCCGTCGTTCGACCGCACCACTGCCGTGTTCGACTATGCCTTTCCGCTCGACAAGATGATACAAGGCATGAAGTATGCCGAGCAGCTGGCATTGGCTCACGCCTTCGCGGAAAAACTGCTGCAACGTATTGATCGAGGCAACTTGCCGGATTATGTCATCGCGATGCCGCTGCATCCTTCCAAACTGCGCGAGCGCGGCTTCAATCAATCTCTGTTGATCGCCAGGACGGCCGCCCGCGGACTGGGGTTAAAACTTCTGACAGACGCTTGCCGCCGGGTTCGCGACACGCCCCCTCAATCCGCCCTGCCGTGGAAGGAACGCAAGAAGAACGTGCGCAATGCATTTTGCTTTGACCGGGATCTGACCGGCATGCGGATTGCGCTGGTGGATGACGTACTGACGACCGGAGCAAGCCTGAACGCGCTCGCCGAAGCGGCGCTAAAACGCGGAGCGCGGGATGTTGCCGCATGGGTGATCGCAAGGACATTGCCGCATCCATCGCATTGAGGAGCCGGGGAATTCGGGCAAAGTCTCCCGCATCGGGCGCTTGGTCGACTTCCTAGTCCAGGCTGGGTATCTGCCGCGTGCGCATATAGCCGCGATCCAGGCTTTCCAGCAATTGTCCCTCGGTCACGACCGCTACATCGATCCCGCTTTTCACGATCCGGGAAATTTCATCGGCTGCATCCAGGTCGGTCGGGTCTGCCATGCCGACGAGCAGCATGCCATTGCGGTCTTCCAGCACGATCGCGTGATACAGCCGTGCCTCGCTTTCCGGCAGCAACCGTACCAGCTCGGGCTTGATTTGAAAGTGCTTGAGGTTGACGTAGGGGATGTCGAGTTGTTTGGCGAGGGTCTCGGAAATGTTTTCTTCTGTGACAAAACCGTTATTCACCAGGATGCGCCCCAGTTTCAGCCTGCTGCGGATCTGCTGTTCGAGCGCGAGCTTGAGCTGATCCTGCGTAATCAGATGCTGCTGGAGCAACAAATCGCCCAAGCGAAATTTTTCCGGGTCCGCCATAATCCCTCCACCAAATAAACATTATTGCGAGTTTACACTTCCAGGCGCTGACGTTAGCCGTTTTTCCCCAATCTGACAAGGACTTGGCAATTTAATATGTTCCATGTGATCTTATTCCAACCCGAAATCCCCCCCAATACAGGCAACATCATACGCCTGTGCGCCAATACCGGTTGCCGTTTGCATCTGGTCAAACCGCTGGGCTTTGCGCTGGAAGACAAGCAGCTGTTGCGCGCCGGGCTGGATTATCATGAGTTCGCGCACTTGCGCCTGCATGACTCTTTGCCGGACTGCCTGTCGGAATTCGACAAGACGCGCATATTCGCGCTGACCACCAAGGGACCGCAAGCCTTTCATCAAGCGCATTACCGCCAAGGTGACGCGTTCCTGTTCGGCCCCGAGAGCCGCGGCTTGCCCGCCGATGTGCTGGCCGGATTCGATGCCTCGCGGCGTGTGCGGCTCCCGATGCTTCCCGAAAGCCGCAGTTTGAACCTGTCCAACACGGTGGCGGTGGCAGTGTACGAAGCATGGCGGCAGTGCGGCTTTGAAGGCGCTTTGACCAGATCACAGGAACAGGCCGCCGGGCATTCGAGATCGATGCATCATACGGATTGACTGCGCACAGTTTTCCACCAACATCTAAGGAGGATGCATCATGCGATATCAAGGAAGCTGTCACTGCGGTCACATCGCCTTCGAAGTCGAGGGGGACCTGCACAGCGTGAAAGAATGCAACTGCTCGATCTGCAGGAGGCTGGGCGCGCTGCGCTGGTTCGTGCCGCGCACGCAGGTCCGCTTCATCACGCCGGAAACCAACCTGTCCACCTACCAGTTCGGGAAGAAACGGATCAAGCATCATTTCTGTTCGGTGTGCGGCTGCGCGCCCATGGGCACCGGCTCGCACAACGGAATCGAGATGTTCAGCATCAATGCGCGCTGTCTGGAAGATGTGGATTTGTCCGCGCTTAAAATCAAGCAGGTGGACGGGCGCAGTTTTTAGCAGGCTACCGGTGCAGAAAGATCCCCAGCAGATCGTTCAAAAAGCGTTGTCCCATCCGCGTCGGCGCGATACGCCGTTGATCCCGGATGATCAGGCCGCGTTGTTCCGCCTCTGACAACTCGCGCTGTATGGAGAGCAGAGGCAGGCTGGTTCGCTCCTGGAACAGCATGCTGTCGAAGCCCTCGTTCAGGCGCAGCGCGTTCATCATGAACTCGAACCCCAGTTCATCCATGCGGACCGCATTTTCAGTCTGTATCGGCGCGCCCGCGGCGACTTGCTGCAGATATGCTTGCGGCTGCTTGTAACGCGACTGGCGGATCACTTTGCCGGGAAAACTCAGCTTGCTGTGCGCGCCCGCGCCGATGCCCAGGTAATCGCCAAACATCCAATAGTTGAGGTTGTGCCGCGATCGCATTCCGGGCTGCGCAAATGCGGAAGTTTCATAATGCTGGTAGCCGTGCCCCGCCAGCAGATCCTCGATGCGCTGCTGCATCTCGCCGCTCGCATCATCGTCCGGCAAAGGGGGCGGATCATGGTAGAACAGCGTGTTCGGCTCCAGCGTAAGGTGATAGCAGGACAGGTGCTGCGGCGCGAACGACAGCGCGGCTTGTATATCCTGCAACGCCTCATCCACGGTCTGATCGGGCAGCGCATACATCAGATCGAGGTTGATATTGCCGAAATGCCGCTGGGCGCTTTCGATCGCGCGCCTGGCCTCATCGGCTGAGTGGATGCGTCCCAGCGCCTGCAGATGCGTGTCCTTGAAGGATTGTATGCCCAGCGACAAACGATTCACCCCCGCCTCGCGATAGGCCGCGAATCGCCCCGCCTCAACCGTGCCGGGATTCGCCTCGAGCGTGACTTCCGCGCCGAGGTGCAGCGGCAACAGCATGCGCACATTGCGCAGGATTTCTTCCATGCTCTCCCCGCTCAACAGGCTGGGAGTGCCGCCGCCGAAAAACACCGTATACACCTTGCGCCCCCAGACCAGCGGCAAGGACTGCTCCAGATCCTTGATCAGCGCGGCGACATACTCCTGTTCAGGCAAAGGACCCCGAACCTCGTGCGAATTGAAATCGCAATACGGACACTTGCGCACGCACCAGGGTATGTGGATGTACAACGTCAGCGGCGGCAAGGCCCGAAAATCCATTTCCTGGGATATGAGGCCAACGGGCTGCAAGATATGAGTGGTCATGATTGTATGCGCGAGACGTTCGACTTCACCCGCAAGGCAATCGCCTTACGAAACCTTCAGTTTTTCCAGCAGTACCCTCAGCGCCTTGCCCCTATGGCTGATCGCGTGTTTTTCATCGCGCGAAAGTTCCGCGCTCATCTTGCCCAGGGACGGCAGCCAGAACAGCGGATCATAGCCAAAGCCGCCGTCCCCGCGTTCCTCGTGTGCGATCTCGCCATGCCATTCGCCTTCCGCGATCAGCGGCTGCGGATCGTCGGCATGATGCAGCAGCACCAGCACACAGTAGTAGTGCGCGCCGCGATCCTTCACGTCCCGCATTTCATGCAGCAATTTTTCGTTGTTGCGCCGATCGGATTTCGGCTCGCCGGAATAGCGCGCGGAATAGACTCCGGGCGCCCCGTTCAACGCGGTGACACAGATGCCCGAATCGTCCGCCAGCGCGGGCAAACCGCTCAAACGGCAGACATGCCGCGCTTTGGCGAGAGCGTTCTCGATGAAAGTGACGTGCGGCTCGTCGGTTTCGGCTATGCCGAGCTGCGCCTGCGTCAACACTTCGATGCCGAGCGGCTGCAGCAGGAACTGCAATTCGCGCAGCTTGCCGGGGTTGTTCGAAGCGATGACGAGTTTCTGCATGGTTGGCTTACCCTTTTCCCTTGGCACAAAAGTTCGTAGAAGGGGAAATCAGGGTGTATCTAATAATTCAAATTTCTGATAGAACAACTAGCCACCCGGCTAAGCCACCAAAATACGGCGGCCAAGTGGCTGGTTATAAGCCAGACGATGACCAATGACTTGCCAGCGTCACTTGCTGGCTTAGCCGGGTGGCTAGTTGTTCTACCAGGCGTGCGCAAAAAATCGCAGCGCCGCATATAAATGATATGCAAGCAAGATCTTTTAAGCACAACGAGGTATGGCGGCGAAACTTTGGATTTTGAGAGGCACCCTTCAGTCCGTCTCCAGAACTTTGCGTTGCAATGTGATCAGCTCCGAAATGCCCCGTTTCGCCAGTTCCAGCAATTCATCCATCTCGACGCGGGTGAACGCATGTCCCTCAGCCGTCCCCTGCACTTCGACGAAGTGCCCGCTGCCCAGCATCACCACGTTCATGTCGGTGTCGCATGCGGAGTCCTCGAGGTAATCCAGATCGAGCACCGGTACGCCCTGGTATATCCCGACCGAAATCGCGGCGATGAAATCCTTGAGCGGGGATTCCTTGATCAGACCTTTGCCGAGCAGATCCTTGACCGCATCGTAAAGCGCGACGAACGCGCCGGTGATGCTGGCGGTGCGGGTCCCCCCATCGGCCTGGATCACGTCGCAATCGATCTGGATGGTGCGTTCCCCCATCTTTTTCAGATCCACCACCGCGCGCAGGCTGCGCCCGATCAGCCGCTGGATCTCCTGAGTGCGCCCGGATTGCTTTCCCTTGGCGGCTTCCCGGCTCATGCGTTCACCCGTGG
>Ga0335085_10004614_pt1 | contig 22715 bp, 21 predicted proteins | sample Lox_Sample_45_FD_206712 | JGI IMG/M metagenome (GOLD analysis project Ga0335085, IMG submission 206712) | Soil microbial communities from Loxahatchee National Wildlife Refuge, Florida, United States - Lox_Sample_4.5 | ecosystem: Environmental > Terrestrial > Soil > Wetlands | place: USA...
TGGCGAACGCGGGCGGGGTGACGGTGAGCTACTACGAGTGGGCGCAGAACCTCCAGCAGTACCGCTGGAGCCACGAGAAGGTGAACCAGGAGCTGCACGCCACCATCACCAGGGCCTACGAGACGGTCCGCGACCTCGCCAAGGACAAGCAGGCGACCTTCCGCACCGCCGCCTACGCCATCGCGATCGACCGCGTGGCGCAAGCCGAGCGCCTGCGCGGGAACTGACTAGGGAGACCCTGCGGAGCGGGAATAGAGCGCCTGATAGGGATCCTGACCGGGCTGGGCCAGCACCCGCAGCCGGATGGCGCGGACGGTCTCGGCCAGATTCACGTGATGGTCCAGGTAGGCGTCGTCGAAGAGGTTCAGGTTCATCCGGTAGAGCCGCTGGGCCACCACCACCGCGTTGTTGAGGGGCGCCCGCGCGAACCAGCGCCAGTCGTAGGTCTCGAGGCCCTGCCCCACCGCCCCGGTCAGCTGCTCGCGCGCCCAGCCGAACAGGGCGGCCCGCGTCCGCGCCAGGTCGGTCCCGTCCAGGGGCGCGGCGTAGGCCGAGTCGAGCCGCCGGGCCAGCTCGGCGAAGAACACGTCGAGGATCCGTTCGTCCCGCCAGCGCGCGGCCGCGCGGTGCGCGTCCACGGTGTCGCCGCGGGAGCGGAAGAACGCCTCCGCGCCCCGGTACCCCACGAAATTCGCGAGGCTCTCGTCGAAGGGCGTGTTGCTGGGCACGTACAGCGTGTTGTGCGTCAGCTCGTGGATCACGGTCGCAACCAGCTCCATCGTGTCCCGGTCCACGGCGGTGGACAGCAGGGGGTCCGAGAAGTACCCCAGCGTGGAGAAGGCGTCCGCCGGCCGGAGGTACACGTCGTCTCCGGCGCTGTCCAGCGCCGCGGCCGCCCGACGCGCCGCGGCGGCGTCGAAGAACCCCTTGTACGGAACGGTGCCGACGATGGGGTAGTGCCAGGTGACCTCGCGGAGCTTGTCGCGGCGGGACGCCGAGAGCACGAGCAGCAGCGTGTCCCGCCCCACGTCGGCGTAGGTCGTGTAGGTATCCCCCGCGGTCAGGTGCAGCGAATCCCGGGCGAAGTCCCGGGCCGCCAGCACCAGACGCAGGCGTTGGGCCAGGGCCGGGGGCGTCCGCGGGTCGGCCACCAGCGCGGTGAGCGGGCGGCGCTTGAGGAGAATGCGGGCCTCCTCCCAGCCCCCGCGCGCCAGGTAACGCACGTCCGGGAAAAGGACCCACGCCAGCGCGGCCAGGAGCGCCACGCCGAGCGCCAGGCCCACCGCGAGGCGGCGGACCACCGGCCACCAGGTCGAGCGCCGGCGCTCGACTACGGGGTCCATCGCAACCCGAACCGGCTCTCCGCGTCCCCGGCCCGATCGATGGGGCGGTACGCGTAGTCGAGATGAAAGCGACCCAGCTCGATGCCGCCTCCCACGCTGACCTTCGACACGCCCGGGGCGAGCGCGCCGGTGCTGTACCCGGCCCGCCCCACCAGGCCCACGCCACCCACCACGACGCCCGCTTCCACGCCGGTCCGCACCTGCGCGCGGGCGCCGGCGGGCCATTGGGCTTCGAGCGTCGTGAGCAGGCGGAATACCCCTTCCGGGTCCACGTAGTTCATCGTGAAGGCCGCGCGCACGCGCCGCGGCAGGACGCCGCCCGCCGTGTCGCCTCCCAGGTTCTGCACGCTGGCGCCCAAGGCGAACAGGTCGAACACGGCGAGCGTGAACCCCGCGTCACCGGCCCAGAGCCCCGCCGGCGGCGTCCCGGGACCGTGCGCGTACTTGCCCGTCACTCCGAACGCCAGCAGTCCCCGGCGGTACACCACGGACGACGCGAAGACGGCGTCGTCGTCCCGCAGGGGTCCGGGGCGGGTGAGCGTCTGCGCGCCCGCGCCCCAGTCGAACCGTCCCAGCCGGAGCGCCATCGCGGCGAGCGCCAGGGCCGACCCGCCCGGAATCGGCGCGTAGGACCCCTCGAGCGCCACGTGCCGGATGGTCGCCAGCCCGGCCGGATTCACGAAGATCGCCGAGGCGTCCCCCACCAGGGCCGCGGCCGCGCCCCCCATCCCCACCGCGCGCACCGACGCGGGCAATCCCTCCAGCGCCGGTGATTGCCCGCGGAGGGCGGGCGCCGCCGCGAGGACGGCCGCGGCACGGAGGACGGCGGCGCGCATCAGCGGATCGCTCCCGGGGTGTTCAGCTCCCCCGCCGCCGCCAGCGCCCGCTTGAACAGCACCGGGCCCACCGCCTGGTGCACTCCAATCATCGCCACGATCAGCGCCTCGAGGGAGACCCCCCACTCCGGGAAGGAGCGGCGCGCCACCGCCGCAAATCCGATGGCGACCCCGGCCTGGGATACCACGCCCATCCATCCCCGGCGGCCGAAAATCGGGGCGACGGCGGGCGAGCGGGCGGCCCACCGGAAGCCGGCCCCGAGCGCCAGGGCCCGGAGCCCCACCAGGAGCGCCACCCACGGCAGCATCTCCACGAGGGCGTCGAGGCGGAGGGACGCGCCGGCGAGCGCGAAGAACACGGCGTAGACGGGCCGACCCCCGCGCCGGAGCTCGGCGCGGAGCCGCTCGCCCTCGACCGGAGAGAAGTTCTCGAGATAGAACCCGGCCGCCAGCGCCGTCAGGATGGCGTCGAGATGGAGCACGTGCGCGGTCTCGGCGGTGACGCAGGCGAGCGCCACCAGGAACAGCGCGGTGTCCCGGTGCACCGCCTGGAGGTAGCGGGCCACGACCCAGCCGAGTACCAGCCCGGCCGCCACCGAGAGCCCGATGCCCGTGAGGGCCCCGAGCACGGCGCTCAGGTCGACGGTCCCGACCTGCGCCAGCGGCCGGGCCAGCTCGAGCGCCAGGGTCAACAGGAGAATGAGGACCACGTCCCCCACCACGGTGAGATCGAGAATGGTGCGCGCGAAGGGGCCGCGGGCGCCGGTCTCGTCCATGATGGCGATCGTGGCCGCGGGGGAGAACGCCGCGGCGCAGGCGCCCAGGACCACCGCCATGGCGATCACGTTGCCGAACGGCTGATGCCGGGCGAGCGGAAACCAGTGGGACAACGCCAGGACCGCGGCCGTCACGGTGAGGAACGGAACGCCGATGGCGCCGAGCGAGAGCCGGGCCAGGGTCCGGCGCCGGGCCTTGAGCTCGGCCGCCACCAGCTCACTGCCGGCCGAGTAGGCGATCAGGGCCACGGCGGCGTCGGAGATGAAGCCGAGGGCGTGCAGCTCGTCGCCCCGGACGAACCCCAGCCACGCGGGCCCGAAGACGAAGCCGGTGATGAGGTAGCCGGTGAGCCGCGGCAGACGCCAGCGGACGGCGAGATCCGCGCCGAGCGGGGCGGCGATCAGCAGGAACCCCAGCGCCAGGGTCGCGCGGGCTTCGAGCAGGCCTCCGGCGGTGAGATGGTGGAAGAGCGCCATCATCCCCGCGACCACGACGAGACTCACGACGGCGCGCATCCGCCGAAATCTCCCGTGACCCCGGAGTTTTGACAATGCGCGCGCGCGCCGATAACTTGCCGGTGATGTCGTTCGTTCATCTCCACACCCACAGCGAATACTCCCTCCTCGACGGCGCCAACCGGATTCCGGAACTCCTGGAGCGCGTCCAGGGGCTGGGGATGGATTCGCTCGCCATCACGGACCACGGCAACCTCCACGGCGCCTGGGCCTTCTACAGCGAAGCCAAGGCCCGGAAGATCCGCCCCATCCTCGGCTTCGAGGCCTACCTGGCCTTCGGGAGCCGGAAGCTCCGGGAGAAGGTGCCCGACGCGCCCGCCGCCTATTCGCACCTCGTCCTCCTGGCGCGGAACCGGGCGGGCTACCGGAACCTGGTCAAGCTGAGCTCGATCGGGTTTCTCGAGGGGTACTACCGGCGGCCCCGCATCGACCGTGAGACCCTGGAAGCCCATAAAGAAGGAATCGTCTGCCTCGCCGCCTGCCTCTCCGGCGAGGTCTCGCTCCACCTCCGCCAGCAGAACTACGCCCAGGCGCGCGCTTCGGCCGAGTACTTCGCGCGGGTGTTCGGCCCGGACGCCTTCTACCTGGAGGTCCAGGACCACGGGCTGACCGAGGAAAAGGTGGTGGCCGCGGGGATGTTCCAACTGGCCCAGGACCTGGGCCTGCCCGTCGTGGTGACCAACGACGCGCATTACCTGCGCCGAGAGGACGCCGAAGCGCACGACGTCCTGCTGGCCATCGGCACCGGAAAGGACCTGGACGATCCCAAGCGGTTCCGGTTCACCGGGCAGGAGAGCTACGTCAAGTCGGAGAAAGAGATGAAGCTGCTCTTTCCCGACCGGCCGGAGCTCCTTGCCCAGACCCAGCGGATCGCCGACCTCTGCGAGTTCGACTTCGAGAAGAAGTACTTCCTGCCGCAGTATCCGCGCCCCGCGGAGTTCGCGACCGACAACGACCTCCTGGTGCACCTCGCCCGGGAAGGCGCGGCGCGCCGGTACGGAACCCCCCTGCCCGATGCCGCGGCCCAGCGCCTCGACTTCGAGCTGGACGTGATCAAGCGGACCGGGTACGCCGGCTACTTCCTGATCGTGGCCGACCTGATCCGGGCCGCCAAGGAGCGCGGAATTCCGGTGGGACCGGGGCGCGGCTCGGCGGCCGGCTCCCTCGTGGCCTACGCCCTCGCCATCACCAGCGTCGACCCGCTCAAGTTCGACCTGCTGTTCGAGCGGTTTCTGAACCCCGAACGCGTCTCGATGCCGGACATCGATCTGGACTTCTGCTTCGAGCGCCGCGGCGAGGTGATCGAGTACGTGCGGTCCCGGTACGGACGGGACTCGGTGGGGCAGATCATCACCTTCGGGACCATGAAGGCCCGGGCCGCCTTCCGGGACGTGGCCCGGACCCTGCGGATGGACATCGGCGACGTGGACCGGACCACGAAACTGATCCCGGCCGGGCCGGGCTTTTCCCTCACGCTCGCCGAGGCGGCCGAGAAGGTTCCGGAGCTCAAGGCCCTGGGGGCGCAGGACGAGCGGGTCCGCAAGGTGCTCGACCTGGGCGAGCGGATCGAGGGGCTGTCCCGCCACTCGTCGGTCCACGCGGCGGGCGTGGTGATCGCGCCCGGCCCGCTCTCGGACTACGTGCCGGTGTGCACCGCGCCGCAGGACGACCACGCCATCATCACCCAGTACGACATGGTGGCGCTCGAGAAGGTCGGAATGCTCAAGATCGACCTCCTGGGCCTGAAGACCCTGACCGTGATCCACGACGCGACCACGATGGTGCAGGAGCGCCACGGCGTCGCCGTGGACGTCGACGGGCTCGGGCTCGACGACCCCGCGGTCTACGCCACCCTGCGCGCGGGGCGGACGGCCGGGATCTTCCAGTTCGAGTCCCCGCTCGCCACCGACTGCCTGCGGAACATGAAGTGCGACCGGTTCGACGACCTGGTCGCGGCCAACGCGCTCCTCCGCCCCGGCCCCCTCGACACCGGAATGCATCTCGTCTTCATCAACCGGAAGCTCGGCCGGGAGCCGGTGAAGTACCCGCACCCCGCCCTCGAGCAGGTGCTCCAGCCGACCTACGGCGTCATCACCTACCAGGAACAGGTGATGCGCATCGCCAACGTCCTGGCCGGGTTCTCGCTCGCCGAAGCCGACGTGCTGCGCAAGGCGGTGGGCAAGAAGGACCAGGACCTGATCGACGCGGAGCTGAAGCGGTTCGTCGAGCGGGCGGTGGCGAGCGGGCACGCCCGGGGCGTGATCGAGGAGCTGGCCCGGCAGATCGAGACCTTCGGCCGGTACGGGTTCAACAAGTCCCACGCCGTGGCGTACTCGGTGCTGTCGTATCAGACGGCGTGGTTCAAGACCCACTACCCGGCCGAGTTCATGGCCGCCCTGCTCTCCTCCGAAATCGGGAACACCGACAAGGTGGTCCAGTACATCGCCGAGGCGCGGGAGCTGGACCTCGACGTCCTGCCCCCCGACGTGAACGAATCGGGATTCAAGTTCACGGTGGTGGCGGACCGCCGCATCCGGTTCGGGCTGGGGGCCATCAAGAACGTGGGCCAGGGCGCCATCGCGTCCATCCTCGCCGGACGCCGCGAGGGCGGAGCCTACCGTTCCCTGGTGGACCTCTGCGACCGCGTCGATCTCCGGCTCTGCAACAAGCGGGTGCTGGAAGCGCTCATCGACGCCGGCGCCTGCGACTCCCTGGGGGGCCACCGGGCCCAGCTCACCGCGGTGCTCGAGCACGCGCTCGGCGAGGCGCAGGTGCGGCAGAACGAGCGGAGCGCCGGCCAGGGCGCGCTGTTCGCCGACGCCTCGCCGGCGGCCCGCTCCGAGGCCCCCCTGCCCGACCTCGCCCCCTGGACCGAGCACGACCGCCTGGCGCGCGAGAAGGCCGTGCTCGGTTTCTTCATTTCGGGACACCCCCTCGCGAAGTACCGCACGGAGGTGGAGCTTTTCGGGACCCGGACCACCGCCACGCTGGGCGAGTGGAGCGACCAGCGGATCCGCATCGCGGCCGTGGTGACCGTGGTGAAGCGGCAGGTCTCCAAGAAGAGCGGCGCCGAATACGCCCGGCTGACCCTGGAGGACTTCCACGGCACCGCCGAAGCGCTCGTGTTCCCGGAGGCGTGGGCCAAGCTGAACGCCGTCATCCGGACGGACCAGGCGCTCCTCCTCACGGGCGGGCACAGCGCCCGGGACCGGGGCGAGGAGCAGGCGCCGTTCATCGTGGAGCAGGCCGAGCCCTTGGAGGGGCTGCGCGCCCGCGGCGCCGTGGGGCTGGCCCTGCGCTGGGACGCGGGCCACCCGCCCGCCCCCGAGGCGGCCCGGGCGGCGGCCGCCCTGTGCGCCGCGCACCCCGGCTCCACGCCGCTCCTGGTGGAGTGGGAAGGGACGGACCGAGGGGGCAACGGCGGATCGGCCCAGGGAATTCACGCCGTGCTGCGGAGCCGGAGCCTGAAGGTGGACGCCGCCGAGGACCTGGTGGCGGCACTGCGGGACCTGCTGGGATCGGACGCGGTGGTCTTCCGGAAAGCGAGCTGACATGGCGGTCTACGTACTCGACTTCGAGCGCCCCCTCCTCGAGCTGGAGAAGCAGATCGAGGAGATCAAGCGCGCCGCCGGCGAGGCCGGTGGGGAGCGGGCCCGGGAGGTCGAGTCCCTCGAGGCCAAGCTCGCCGAGCTGCGCTCCGACATCTACAAGCAGCTCACGCCGATGCAGCGGGTGCAGGTGGCGCGCCACCCCAAGCGCCCCTACACCCTGGACTACCTGCGGACGGTGTTCACGGACTTCGTGGAGATGCACGGCGACCGCCTGTTCCGCGACGATCCCGCGATCGTGGGCGGATGGGCCCGGCTCGACGGCGAGACCGTGATGGTGGTGGGCACCCAGAAAGGCCGGGACACCAAGGAGAACCTGAAGCGCGATTTCGGGATGGCCCACCCCGAGGGCTACCGGAAGGCGCTCCGCCTGATGAAGCTGGCCGAGAAGTTCCACGCGCCGGTGATCACGCTCATCGACATCGCCGGGGCGCACCCGGGGCTGGGCGCCGAGGAACGGGGCCAGGCCTCCGCCATCGCCACCAACCTGATCGAGATGGCCGCTCTGGCCACGCCCGTCATCGCGGCGGTCATCGGAGAAGGCGGATCCGGCGGGGCGCTGGCGATCGGCCTGGCCGACCGCGTCCTGATGTTCGAGAACTCGGTGTACTCCGTGATCTCGCCCGAGGGATGCGCGGCCATCCTGTGGAAGGACGCGGCCCAGAAGGAGCGGGCCGCGGAGGCGCTGAAGCTCACGGCGCAGGACCAGCTCGAGCTGGGCGTGATCGACGAGATCATCCCCGAGCCGATGGGCGGCGCCCACACGGACCCGGACGCGGCCGCGCTCGCTTTGGGAGATGCCCTCAAGCGCCACCTCCGCCAGCTCCGCAAGATCAAGATCGACAAGCTGCTCCACCGCCGGGAGGAGAAATACCTCTCGATGGGCGTGCTGCTCGAGCAGTGAGCGCCGAACCCGTTTACGAAGTCCGGTTCAAGGGCCGCCGGAACGAATACTTCTCGTGGGCGGCCCCCGATCCCCTCGCCCTCCATCAGGCCGTGATCGTGGACGCCGATCGCGGACACGACCTGGGCCGGATCTCCGCCGTCGGCGACGTCGCCGCGACGAAGTGCTCCCGCTGCGGCGCCTGCGGCGCCGGAGGAGAAGGCGCCGAGCCCCGCCGCCGCCGCATTCTCCGCCCCGCGACCCCCGAGGACCTGGGCACCGCCGACCGGCTCCGGAAGGACGAGGACGCGGTGCGCACGGTGGCCCGCGAGCGGGTCCGCGAGCACGCCCTCCCCATGAAGGTCACGGACGCCGAGTGGCAATGGGACAAGAAGAAGCTCACGCTGTACTTCACCTCCGAGCAGCGCGTGGATTTCCGGGCTCTGGTGCGGGACCTCGCGACCCGCTTCCACACCCGGATCGAGCTCCGGCAGATCGGCGCGCGTGACGAAGCCCGCCGGCTGTCCGGCGTCGGCCGCTGCGGCCGGGAGTATTGCAGCGCCGCCTGGCTCCCCGAGCTCAAGCCCGTCAACCTCTCCGTGGCCAAGGCGCAGCACCTGTCGCTCAACCCCGCACAGATCTCGGGCCCCTGCGGCCGGCTCCTCTGCTGCCTGCACTACGAGCACGATTTCTACGTCGAGAGCCGCCGCCGTTTCCCGAAGGAAGGGAAGCTCCTCCGCACCGCCGCGGGCGAGGAGAAGGTCCTCGCGGTGGACATCTTCCGCGACCGCGTGACCCTGCGCTCGGACGCCGGCGCCACCCGGATCGTTCCCCTGGCCCAGCTGGACGCCGAGGTGGCCGCGGGGGGAGCCGCGCCGGCGCCCACGTCCCCGCCGAAAGACGGGACGCCTCAGAAACGGCGCCGCCACCGCAACCGGAAGCGCAAGGGAGGGGGCGGCTCCGTTGGCTAAGTACTATCTCACGACCGCGATCGACTACTCGAACGGCGACCCCCATCTGGGCCACGCGCTCGAGAAGGTCGGCGCCGACGCGATCGCCCGGTACCGGCGGATGGCCGGAGACGACGTCCACTTCGTGATGGGGATGGACGAGCACAGCCAGTCGGTCATCCAGGCCGCGGCGCAGGCCGGCGTCACGCCGCAGGCGTGGGTGGACCGGATGGCGGGCACCTTCGCCGACTACTGGCGGCTCCTCGAGTGCAGCCACGACGACTGGATCCGCACCACCGAGCCCCGGCACGCCCGGGCGGTGACGGCCCTGCTCGAGCGCATCGCGGCCCGGCACCCCGACCAGCTTTTCGTGTCCGAGTACGAGGGGCTCTACTGCACCGGGTGCGAGGAGTTCAAGCAGGGCGCGCAGATCGTGGACGGGCACTGCGTGGAGCATCCCTCCCTCACGCTCGTGCCCACCAAGGAGCGCAACCACTTTTTCCGGCTCTCGGCGTACGGGGAGCGCGTGCACCGCCTCATCACCGACGGCACCTTCGCCGTGGAACCGGAGATCCGGCGCAACGAGGTGCTCCGCCTCATCGAGGGGGGACTCCAGGACATCTCGATCTCCCGCGTCCGGCTTCCCTGGGGAATCCCCTTCCCCGGTGACCCCGGACAGACCGTCTACGTCTGGTTCGACGCGCTGATCAACTACATCTCGGCGACCGGGTTTCCGGAGCCCGGGTACGAGGGCCGCTGGCCCGCCGACCTCCACGTCATCGGCAAGGGCATCACCCGCTTCCACTGCGTGATCTGGCCGGCGATGCTCCTGGCCGCCGACCTGACGCTCCCCCGGGAGGTGTGGGCGCACGGGTACGTGCAATGGGCCGGCGCCAAAATGAGCAAGACCGCGGGAACCGCCGTGAATCTGTCCGAGGCGATCCGCCGCTACGGTCCGGGCCCGCTCCGCTACTTCCTGCTGCGGGAGATCGGCTTCTCGGCGGACGGCGACTTCACCTGGGAGCGCTACGACGCCCGCTACGCCGCGGACCTCGCGGACACGCTCGGCAACTTCGTCTCCCGGACGCTCTCGATGGTGCACCGGTACCGGGAGGGCACCGTGCCCGCCGACCCCCGGGCGTTCGATACGCCCCTCGAGTCCGACGCCCTCCGCACGGTGAGCGACTACCGCGCCGCGATGGACGCGCTCGACCTGCAGGGTGGCGCCGACGCCCTCATCGCGCTGGCGACGCGGGCCAACCGGTTCGTCGAAGAGACCGCGCCCTGGAAGCTGGCGAAGGCCGGTGACGACCAGGCGCTCGATTCCGTCCTCGCCAACCTGACCCGCGCCGTGCTCCGCCTCGCCGTGATGGCGGGTCCGTTCCTGCCGGGGAAGGCGGCTGAGATCTGGAGCGTCGCGGCGCCGGGACGGCCCTGGGAGGGAACTCGCCTCACCGACCTGGACGCTCCCCCTGCCCCGGCGGCCCCGGTCGGAAAGCCGCCGATCCTCTTCCCCAAGCCCGAGCCCAAAGCCTAACCCGATACCAGACTGCCACTTGAGTGGTGCGCCGGCGTGTTGACGCTCCCTGCCCCGGGGTCTATGTTTGGCGCTCTTGTCGGCACTTGGGAGCTTCGTGAGTCAGAAAGTCGATCGCCGCTGGACCGTCTTGCTGGTGCCGCACGGCTCGGGAGGTTCCCGGGCCGTGGAGGTATCGGTGTCGGTGGTCAAGGCGCTCATCGGTTTCGGCTCCGTCCTCGGCCTCGTGCTCCTCGTGCTGGGGGGCGCCGCGCTGACCCGCGGGATCAGCGTCACGCGGTCGCGGGCCTTGGAGCGCGAAAACCGCCTGCTCTCGGATGAGCTCCAGCGGATGCGCTCCCGGATCTCCGACCTCCAGGACACCCTCCACGTCTTCACCGAGCGGGACGAAGAAGTCCGGCTCCTGGCGGGCCTGACGCCGATCGACTCGGGCGTGGGTCAGGCGGGAATCGGCGGGCCTCCGGGTGCCTGGTCCGAGCGTGATTCCCTGGCGTCGCTGGGCCCCAGCGGGCAGGAAGCGCTGGCGGTGCGCGAAGACATCGACGGGCTGATCCGGCGGGCGGACATCCTGTCCCGGTCGGTGGGCGAGGCCTACGACTCCCTGCATTCCCATCAGGTGCGGTTCGCGGCCACCCCGTCCATCATGCCCACGAAGGGGTGGCTGACCAGCGCCTTCAGCGCGGAGCGGGTCCACCCCATCCTCCACCTGGCCCGGCCGCACGAGGGCATCGACGTGGCGGCCCCGATGGGCGCCGAAATCGAAGCCCCCGCCGCGGGCGTGGTCGCCGACGTGCGCTGGGAGGACGGGTACGGGAACTTCCTCACCATCGACCACGGGTACGGGCTGGTGACGCGCTACGCGCACTGCTCGAAGATCCTGGTGGTGCGCGGTCAGCGCGTGAAGCGGGGACAGAAGATCGCGCTCGTGGGCGCCACCGGCCTCGCCACCGGTCCGCATCTGCACTACGAGGTGTGGGTCAACGGCAAGGCGGTCGATCCACTCCACTACGTCATGCCGGATGCGATCGTCGACTAGCTGGTAGTTGTCAGGCGGTTAGGCGGTTAGTTCGTAACGAGGGGGCCCCGGTTCTCGAGGCCCCCCGGTTGCTTACTAACCGCCTAACCGCCTAACAACTAACCGACTTTGTTTCAGTGCGAGAAATCCACCTTCGGCGCGTTCGCGGCGCCCGGCGTCTCGAGGTCGTAGTAGGTCCTCGGTCCCTTGCCGATGATCTTCGCGGTCAGTACCGCCGGAAAGCGCCGGATGTAGGCGTTGTACTGATTCACCGCCTGGTTGTAGTCCTCCCGGGAGACGGCGATCCGGTTCTCGGTGCCCTCGAGCTCGTCCTGCAGGGACCGGAAATTCTCGTTCGACTTGAGCTGCGGATAGTTCTCGGCGATGGCGAGCAGGCGGCCGAGCGGCGCCGTGAGGCCGGCGTTGGCCTGCGCCATCTGGGCCAGGTCCCCGCTCTGCACCGCGCCGGCCAGCTTGGCCCGCGCGTTCGCGACCGTGATGAAGATGGTATCCTCCTGCTTGGCGTATCCCTTCACGGTCGCCACCAGGTTGGGAATCAGGTCGGCGCGGCGCTGGAGCTGCACCTTGATCTGCGCCCCGGCCTGATTCACCTGTTCGTCGTAGGTCTGGATCGTGTTGTACCCGCAGCCCGCCACCAGCGCGAGGGCGAGCACCGGAAAAATACGGCGTGCGTTCACCGGCCATCACTCCTTGTGGGAAGGTCGTTCACGTACTGCGCGGTCCGCGTCACCGCCGCGAGGTAGGCGGCGGCGACCGGATCGTCCGGGCCGAGCCGCGGCGCGCGGCCTTCGCGGGCGGCCACCGCGAGGGTGGTGACGGGGCCGCCGTCGAACCCCACCAGCGGCGCGGCGGCGGCGATCAGGGCGCTCCGGTCCGCGGGCGCCTCGCGCCCCGCCAGCCGGAGCACGGCGCGGAGCATCGTGAGGAACCCCGACACCGTCCCCGTCACCGCGCGCCCCAGCTCCGCCGGCTCGCGGGCCGCGCCGACGAACACCTGGCGGAGCCGGACCACTTTGCCGCGCAGCTCGTGCTCCAGCTGGCGGCGGACATCCTCCTGCCGGACGGCGACCCCGGCCCAGGGGTCGCGTCCCACCAGGACCCGGTGGTGGGCCTGCATGTCGGACATCTCGATGGCGAACACGTCGGCCGAATCCTTCCACTCGGCCTCTCCGAACACGAGGGAAGCGGGGTGGCCGCCCTTGAGCCACGCGCGCGACGCGTCCGCCAGCGACGCCAGCACGCCCGGATCCACGCGGTCGCAGATCACCAGGGTATCCGCGGGGCCCGACAGGCCCCGCCGCGCGGCCGAGCCGAAGAGCACCAAGCTCACCAGCCGGGCGCCCAGGGCCCCCCGCACGCCCTCCGCGAACTGCTCCACCGTCGTCTTGGCCACTAGAAGCTCCCTCCCGCGCCGCCGCCGCCGAATCCGCCGCCCCCGCCGAACCCCCCGACCCCTCCGCCGCCGCCGCCGCCGCCCCAGCCTCCGCCGCCGCCGCCGCCGAAGCCTCCCCCGCCCCAGCCGCCCCAGCCGCCCCCCCGGCTCCGGTGGGAGAACGCGCTTCCCAGGAAGAGCCACGGGAGGATCCCGGTCCGGAGCCCCAGGACGAGCGCGAAGAACACCAGAATGAGGAAGAACGGGATCGGGCCGCCGCCGATGCCCCGGCCCGCCGGCTCCGCGACCTCCGGCTGGGAGGCCGAGTCGAGCGTGACGTGGAATTCGGAGGCGAACCGCTGAGCCACGAGCTGGGTCGCGTGTACCAGCGCGTCCCCGTACCGCTCGTCCGCCAGCTCCGGCATCACCGCGTCCCGGATCCGCCCCGCTTCGGCGTCGGTGACGAATCCCTCGCTCTGCAAGCCGGTCGCGATCCAGAAGGCGCCCGACCCGGACCGGTGATCCTGCCGCGGGACCAGCAGGATCACGACGCCCCGGTTCCGCGTGGTGTCTCCGGGGTTGCCCTTCCCGCCCACGCCCCAGGTCCGCCCGATGCCGAGCGCCACGTCGCTCGCCGCCCGCCCCTGGAGGCTCGCGAGGGTGACTACGGCGATCTCGCCCTTGGTCTTCGTCCGCACGTCCTGGATGATGGCGGTCATCCGCTGCACCGACGCGGAATCGAGCACACCCGCGAAATCCGAGACGTACCCGGTGGGGGCGGGGATGGCGAGCGTCTGGAGGATCAGGACGATCCGGTGCAGCCAGGAGAGGATCACGGCCCGAAAACTACGCTGTCAGGGGGGATTTGGTGTCAGGGCCGTCGTCCGTGCTTGACTCGGGCCGCCCGGCCCCCCCAAGATGCAGCCGGAAACGGAGTTCGGCCCTCCAACCGAAAGGGACCCGTGCGTCGCGCCAACTCGACCGTCATCGCCTTGACGATCGCCGTTCTCACCACGCAGGCCGCCGCGGCACAGCAGACCGACGGCGCCGCCGCCCGCTCCCAGGGACCGGCCTCCGCGCCCCTCACGGTCTACGAGATGGCGGATTTCCAGTGCCCGGCCTGCCGGGAGTTCGCGCTCACCGAGCTCCCCCTCGTGGAGCGGGACTACATCCGGACCGGCAAGGTCCACTGGGTGTTCATCAACCTGCCCCTGGCGCGACTCCACAAGAACGCGGTGACGGCCGCCGAAGTGGCGATGTGCGCCGCCCGGCAAGGGAAGTTCTGGGGGATGCACGATCTCCTCTATCACCACCAGGACGAGTGGGCCGAGCTGGACGCCCCGCTGCCGTACCTCTACGGGCTCGGGGACTCCCTGCATCTCGAGGGAACCGCGCTCCACGAGTGCGTGGAGAGCCACGCCACCCGGCCCGCCATCGAGGCCGACGCCGCGAGTGCGGCGCGCGCGGGTGCGCATGCGACCCCCACGTTCTACATCGAAGGGGGCCTCCTGGAGGGCGTGGCGCCGTACTCGCTCTTCCGGTCGGTTCTCGACTCCATCTACACCGCGAAGACCGCCCCCCACACCGGACGCTGAAATGGGCCGCGCACGGCCGTCGCTCTGGTACCGGCTGGGCATCGGCACGGCGGCGGGCGTGGCTCCGGTGGCGGCCCGCTTCCATCCCAAGCTGGCGCGCGGCCTCGAGGCGCGGCGCGATCTCGCCGCGCGCCTGGCCGAGTGGGGGCGTTCGGCACGGGACCCCCGCCGCCCCCTCGTCTGGATCCACGCGCCCTCGGTCGGCGAGGGGCTTCAGGCCAAGCCCGTGGTGGAGATGCTGCGGGACACGCGGCCCGACTGGCAGCTCGCGTACACGTTCTTCTCGCCGTCCGCCGAGCGGCTGGCCCGGAGCCTCCCGGCCGACGTGGCGGACTACCTCCCGTGGGACCGTCCCGCGGCGGTGCGCGACGCGCTCGACGCCCTCCGGCCCTCGGCCCTGATCTTCTCGAAGCTCGACGTCTGGCCCGAGCTCACGCTCGCCGCCCTCGGCCGGGGCGTGAAGCTCGGCCTCATCTCGGCCACCGTGTCGCCCACGAGCTCCCGCCTCCGCTGGCCGGCCCGGAGCTGGGCCCGGCCCGCGTACGCGGCGCTCGACCGCGTCGGCGCCATCAGTGCCGACGACGCGGAGCGGCTGGAGCGGCTGGGCGCCCGCCGCGCGGCGATCGCGATCACGGGCGACACGCGGTACGACAGCGTGCTCCAGCGCGTGGAGCGCCTCGATCCGGGCGGCGACGCGCTCGCGCGGCTCGCGGTGCCGGGAGGAGGCGCCTACACGCTGGTGGCGGGATCCACCTGGCCGGCGGACGAGGCGGTCCTGCTCCCCGCCTTCGCGGACCTGCGAACCCAGATCCCGGGCGCGCGCCTGGTGCTGGCTCCGCACGAGCCCAACCCCGATCACCTCGCGGGAATCGCGGCCCGGGCCGAGGCGTCGGGTCTGCCGCGTCCGATGCGGCTCTCCCAGCTCACGCCGGGAGGAGGAGCGCCGCTGATCGTGGTGGACCGGGTCGGCCTCCTGGCGGACCTCTACGCGGCGGCGGACGTCGCGTTCGTCGGGGGGGGGTACCACCGGGCCGGGCTCCACTCGGTGCTCGAGCCCGCGGCGTTCGCCGTTCCGGTGCTTTTCGGCCCGCGGTGGCAGATGAGCCGCGACGCGGGGCTGCTGCTCAAGGCCGGAGGCGCGGTGAACGTCCCGGAGGACGGGCGGAAGGCGCTGGTGGGGCGCCTCGGGGTGTGGCATCACGACACCACCGCGCGGCGGGCGGCGGGGCTCGCGGCGCGGCGGGTGGTGGAGGAGGGACGGGGGGCCGCGGAACGGACCGCCGCCCTGGTGCGGGGCCTGCTGGACTAGGGCGAGGCGGCCGCGGCGCCAGGCCCGCCCACGATCCGGCCTTCGAAGGTCACGGAGCGGGGTGAGAGGAAGCCCGCGGTGAGGACCGTAAAGAGGAGGTCACTCCACGTCATCCGGGAGTGGATCTTCACCTGGGTAAGGGCGGACCCCGCGGCCACCTGACCGGCGAAGAGATCCTCGAGATTCGGCTGCGCCGCCGTCACCGCGCCCCAGGCCACGAACACGGGATGCTTGGTGACCCGGAAGGGGGTGCCGGCGGGGTTCTGGGTGCTGTCGGCCAGCGAGACCGGGACGCCGAGGTTGGTGGCGTCGTAGGTCACGGCACAGCCCCCGGCGCCGAGGAGGAGGGCGAGGGCGGCGAATGTGGTCAGGGGTCGCACGGGTCTCCCGAAATCGTTGGGGCGCGTCCCAGCCTGCCGACGGGCGCGCCCCAAAGGTATCGACGGCCTGCGTGAATGTGAACCGGCTTACATCCCCAGCGGCACTTTCAGCGCCAGGTGGACGCCGATCCCGAAGATGCCGGCGTTCCCGCCGGAGACTTTGGTGAAGTCGTAGGCCAGGTGGACGCCCAGCATCCCGAAGCCGACGTTCGCGCCGACCGCGAACCCGAAATTGGTGCTGCTGGCGCCGTTGATGGGGCCGATGGAGCCGACCTTCTGGTACCGGATGCCGGGCGAGACGTAGGGCTCGATGCTGATCCCGGGCATCGGCAGGGTGACCCCGATGCCGACCGCTCCGGTGACGTTGGTGTACCCGACGCCCGACACCGAGGCGTGAGCGGCCCCGCCCTGGAGGTTGATCTTGACCGGCACCAGGGGCCCGCCGATCACCCGGAAGGCCACATCGCCGCCGTAGGACGTGACGCTCGAGCCGCCGCTGGGTTTGTCGCTGGCCACGCCCGCGGTGATCGTCAGGGTCCCCAGCCCGAGGCTGGCGCGGCCGCCGAAGGCCGAACCCGAGCCGGCGTTGCTGTTCGGCTTGCCGTAGTCGCCGCTGATGGTGAGGCCGGTGCCGCCGGTGGGGCTGTTCCACACCGGCATGCCGATCAGCTGCGCCGACGCGGGAGCCGCCGCCCCCACCGCCAGCGCAATCACGAGCCATTCGCGTTTCATGAGTGCCCTCCGCACTGGTGAATCGCCTCGGGGCCGGATGGTCCGGACCCATCGACTGTGTGACCCGACCAAGGGTAGGAAGTCACTTCGGGAAAAGCAATGAGGTTGTTGGCCGGTTAGCCGGTTAGGGGCTCCAAGCGAGGGTCTGAGTCCCTAGCCGACTAACCGGCCAACCACTAGCCGACTGGCGACTAGAATACACGACTCCGCCGCCCGGGTTCCCGGGTCAGGCCGCGTGCGCCTGCCCCGCCACCACCCGCACCGTATCGCGCAGCACCTGCAGGAAGCCGCCGCGCACCTGGAACCGGCTGGTGGCGGCGCCGTGCCTGACCGTCAGCACGCCCTCCCCGAGCAGGGTCATGAAGGGCGCGTGCCGGGGCAGGATGCCGACCTCCCCGTCGAAGGCGGGCGCGACCAGCTGATCGGCCTCGCCGTCGAACACGGACTGCTCCGGGGAGATCACCGTCACCCGCATCAGGCGCTCGCCAGCTTCTTGGACTGGGCCACGACGTCGTCGATGCCGCCCTGCATGTAGAACGCCTGCTCGGGCAGCTGGTCGAACTCGCCCGAGACCACGCGTTCGAACGACGCGACCGTGTCCTCGAGCTTCACGTACTTCCCTTCCAGGCCCGTGAACTGCGACGCCACGAAGAAGGGCTGGGACAGGAAGCGCTGGACGCGGCGCGCGCGCCCCACCAGCGTCTTGTCCTCCTCGGACAGCTCGTCCATCCCGAGGATGGCGATGATGTCCTGGAGGTCCTTGTAGCGCTGGAGAATCCGCTGGACTTCGGTGGCCACCTTGTAATGGCGCTCGCCCAGGTACTGGGCGTCCAGGATGCGCGAGCTCGACGCGAGCGGGTCCACCGCGGGGTAGATGCCCAGCTCGACGATCTGGCGGGAGAGCACCACGGTCGCGTCGAGGTGCGAGAACGCGGTGGCCGGCGCGGGATCGGTCAGGTCGTCGGCGGGCACGTAGATGGCCTGCACCGACGTGATCGAGCCCTTCTTGGTGGAGGTGATCCGCTCCTGGAGCGCGCCCATTTCGGTCGCGAGCGTGGGCTGGTAGCCCACCGCCGACGGCATCCGCCCCAGAAGGGCCGACACCTCGGAGCCCGCCTGCGTGAAGCGGAAGATGTTGTCGATGAACACCAGCACGTCCTGCCCTTCGACGTCCCGGAAGTACTCGGCGACGGTCAGCCCGCTGAGTCCCACGCGCAGGCGCGCGCCGGGGGGCTCGTTCATCTGGCCGTAGATCAGGGAGCAGGAGTCGATGACCCCCGACTCCTTCATCTCCAGGTACAGGTCGTTGCCTTCGCGGGTGCGCTCACCCACGCCGCAGAACACCGAGCGGCCGCCGTGGCCCAGCGCCACGTTGTGGATCAGCTCCTGAATGATGACCGTCTTGCCCACGCCGGCGCCGCCGAACAGCCCGATCTTGCCGCCCTTCACGAAGGGGGCGATCAGGTCGACGACCTTGATCCCGGTCTCGAAGATCTCGGTCTTGGGCTCGAGATCCACGAACTTCGGCGTTTCCCGGTGGATGGGCCACCGCTCGGCGGACGCGGGGATCGCCGGGCCCTCGTCCACGGGCTCGCCCAGCACGTTGAGGATCCGGCCCAGCGCCGCCTTGCCCACCGGCACGGTGATGGGGCTGCCGGTGTCGATCACGGGCATCCCGCGCACCACGCCGTCGGTGGAGCTCATCGCCACCGCGCGGGCCTGGTTCCGGCCGATGTGCTGCTGCACCTCGGCCACCAGCTTCCCGCCGCTGTGTTCCACGACGACCGCGTTATAGAGCTCGGGAAGGTGCTCGGGCTCGAACTCGACGTCGAGCACGGGGCCGATGACCTGCACGACCCGGCCGATGTTGTGCATCGTCTCGCCCGTCGATTTCTTCGCCGCCGCTTTGGTCTTCGTCGCCATTGAGACTCCAAACCTCAGGTGTCAGGGGTCGGGGGTCAGGGGTCAGGGTAGGCGTCGGGGCTCTGCATCCTGACCCCTGGCCCCCGGCCCCTGGCCCCTCTCATCCGTTCAGCGCTTCCGCTCCACCCACGATCTCCGCCAGCTCCTGCGTGATCTGTCCCTGCCGCGCCCGGTTGTACGTCCGCTTCAGGATGTCGAGCATGTCGCCCGCGTTGTCGGTCGCGTTCTTCATCGCCGTCCGCTGGGAGCCGTAGAACCCCGCCGTGGTCTCCACCAGCGCCCGGTAGACCTGGTTCCGCACGTAGAGCGGGAGCAGCTCCTCGAGGATCGCGGCCGCCGAGGGCTTCAGGATGTAGTCGGCCTTGGCGCCGGTGCCGCCCGCAGCCGTCGGCGGCGCGATGGGAAGAATCCGCATCGTGGTCGCGGGCGCCGAGATCGCGCTGTTGAACTTCGCGAACACGATCTCGACCGCGTCCAGGGTGCCGGCCGCGAACTGCTCGAGCAGGGGCGCGATCAGCTCCTGTGCGTGGAGGGCGGTGGGCTTCTCCCCGATGTCCGTGCGCTGGGAGGCCACGGCGCGCTTGGCGAACCGGAAAAACGCCGCGCCCTTCCGGCCCACGAGGTGCAGGTCCACGTGAGCGCCCTGCCCCTCCAGGTCCGCCACCCGGCGGCGCATCTCCCGGATCAGGTTGGTGTTGAAGGCACCGCAGAGACCGCGGTTGGCGGTGACGCCGATGAGGGCCACCCGCTTGACCCCCTGCGGCCCCGGCTGCCGGAGCAGCGGGAACTCCTCGGCCAGGTCCGGCGCGTACAGGTCCCCGATCACCTCGGCGAGGGCGTTGGCGTAGGGCCGCGCCGCCACCACCCGGTCCTGGGCGCGCTTCAGCTTGGACGTGGCCACCATCTCCATCGTCCGCGTGATCTGGCGCGTGCTCTGGACCGACTTGATGCGGCGGCGAAGCTCGCGGGCCTGGGCCATTACCGGGCGCCGACCGCCTTGTACTCCTCGATCGCCTTCCGGAGCCGGCCCTGGAGATCGTCGGACAGCGCCTTCTTGGTCCGGATCTCCTCGCCGATCTCCGGATGTTGGGCGGCCACGTAGGCGTGGAAGCCCTGTTCCCACACCCGGAGCTCCTTCACGTCCACGTCGTCGAGGAGGCCGTTCGTGACCGCGAAGATGATCATGATCTGCTGCTCCACCGGCATCGGCTGGTACTGCGGCTGCTTCAGGATCTCCACCGTCCGCTGGCCGCGCGCCAGCTGGCGCTGGGTGGCCGCGTCCAGGTCCGAGCCGAACTGGGCGAAGGCTTCGAGCTCGCGGTACTGCGCCAGGTCGAGCCGGAGGCGGCCCGCCACCTGCTTCATGGCCTTGATCTGGGCGTTGCCGCCCACCCGCGAAACCGAGATGCCGGCGTTCACCGCGGGACGGACGTTCGAGTAGAACAGATCGGTCTCGAGGAAGATCTGGCCGTCGGTGATCGAGATGACGTTGGTCGGGATGTACGCCGAGACGTCGCCGGCCTGGGTCTCGATGATGGGAAGCGCCGTGAGCGATCCGCCGCCCATCTCATCGGACAGCTTGGCGGCGCGCTCGAGCAGGCGGCTGTGGAGATAGAAGACGTCGCCCGGGTAGGCTTCGCGGCCGGGGGGCCGGCGGAGCACCAGGGAGAGCTGGCGGTAGGCGGCGGCCTGCTTGGACAGGTCGTCGTACACGCACAGGGTCGCCTTCTTTTCGTTGTACATGAAGTACTCGGCCATGGTACAGCCCGAGTAGGGGGCGATGTACTGCATCGGGGCGGGCTCGGACGCGGAGGCCACGACCACGATGGTGTAGGCCATCGCGCCGTGCTCCTTGAGGCGCTCCACCACCGCCGCCACGGTCGAGTTCTTCTGGCCGATGGCGACGTACACGCAGATGACGCCCTGCCCCTTCTGATTGATGATGGTGTCGATGGCGATGGCGGTCTTGCCGGTGCCGCGGTCGCCGATGATCAGCTCCCGCTGGCCGCGGCCGATCGGGATCATCGCGTCGATGGCCTTGATCCCGGTCTGGAGGGGCTCCTTCACCGGCTGGCGCTTGATGATGCCCGGAGCGACGATCTCCACCTTCCGGGTGGTCGTGGTCTTGATGGGTCCCATCCCGTCCACCGGCTGGCCGAGGGCGTTCACCACCCGGCCGACCATCGCGGGGCCCACGGGCACATCGAGCACCCGGCCGGTGCGGCGGACCTCGTCGCCTTCGCGGAGCTGGAGGTAGTCCCCCAGAATCACCGCGCCGATGTTGTCCTCTTCGAGGTTCAGCGCCAGGCCGGTGACCTTCTCGCCGGTTCCCGACGCGGTGACCTCGAGCATCTCGCCCGCCATCGCGGCGGAAAGGCCGTAGATGCGGGCGATGCCGTCCTTCACCTCCAGCACCGTGCCGACCTCACGGACGTCGATGTCCGCCAGGTCCGCGGCCTGGATTTCCTTGAGGAGAATGTCTTTGAGCTCGCCCGGTCGCAGGATGGAATCGGTCGCCATAAGCCGTGGTGTGAGAGATTGTGAAAAATATCACAAGTAAGGGACCCTCGGCAAGCGGGGCGAGGGCGGCGGAAACCTACGGAGCGCGGGCTATTCCCGCGAGCGGGTGCGGCCCCGGACGAAGCGTCCCAGCACGCCCCGCGCGCCGAGGGGCCCGAGCTGCCCCGGGGGCGCGCCGGCCACCCGGCGGGCCGCGGCGGCCAGGTGGGCCGACGACGCGTACCCCAGCACCCGCGCCACCACGCCGACCCGATACCCGGGATTCCCGAGCAGGTCGGCGGCCCAGGCCACGCGCGCGAGATCGATCACCCGCTTCAGGTTCGGAGCCCCGCCCGCGGCGAACTGCCGGGACAGATGCTCGCGGGTCACGCCGAGCGCCTGCGCCAGATGCGCCGTGGTGGTGGGCCGGCCCGCGCGCCGCAGCACCTCGGCCCACGCGGTCCGCTGGAGCGGCTCGGTGAGCCGGAGCAGCCGCGGCGCGTCCGCGAGCGCCTGCCGCCGGGACGCGTCCGCGGTCCGCGCGGCGATCCACTCCCCCAGCACCGCGTTGTCCACGCCTTCCACCAGCACCCCGGCGAAGCCGGCGGCGCGGCAGCGCTCGAGCACCGGCCCGTCCTCGGGCCGGAAGGCCGAGAGCGCGTAGAAGGGAATGCGGGGAAAGCGGGCCGGGAGGTCGAAGACGTCCGCCGGCGCGGACTTCACGTCGAGCACCACCGCGTCCACCAGGCGCTGGGCCAGGAGCCGCCGGACCTGCTCGAGGCCGCGGCAGAGCCGCACCCCTCCCCCCGCCCCCGCCCCGCCCCCGCCGTCCGGGTACCCCCGGCGCACCGCACGGCGCGCCTCGGCGCGCGGGTGGTACACCGGCACCACCGCGGTCACCGCGGCGGCTCCGGTACCTCCTCGAGCGCGCGAACCATCTCCGCCCCCCGGCGCAGCACGCCGCGGGCGTTGTCGTACGAGATGGTCGACACCGCGTCGTCGAGCGCGTGCCAGGTGCAGGCCGAGATGCCTTCGTCGAGCTGGGGCGTGGGCTCGCCGGCGCGGGACTCGAACAGGAAGAAGTGGCAGTACTTGTGGATGGTCTTGCCCCTGAACCGGAAATACCAGTCGATCACGCGGATGGGGCCGTGCAGGACCAGGTCCCCCAGGCCCGTTTCCTCTTCCACCTCGCGGCGCGCCGCGTCCGCGGGAGGCTCAGCGGTTTTCAGGTGCCCTTTCGGAAATCCCCAGTTCTTGTACGAATCGCGGATCAGGAGATAGCGGGTCACCCCGCCCTCGCGCCGGAATACGACGCCCCCGGCGCTGGTCTCCCGCTGGGCCTTCTTCTGCTGCCGGGCCATCCGCTCTCCTAGAAGACGCTGAACGTGAAGTACTTCCGCGGATTCGCCTGGATGTCGGC